>SDBU01010736.1_pt1 | contig 10122 bp, 9 predicted proteins | sample 2277071 | NCBI WGS metagenome assembly SDBU01 (sample SAMN10397929, study PRJNA504765) | marine sediment metagenome | isolation source: marine sediment core GS08_GC12, 126 cmbsf | place: Arctic Ocean: Gakkel Ridge, Loki's castle | collected 2008 | reverse complement strand
AAGTGTTCTATCAAACGTATGTTTTCCTGTCCACGTAGGTACAATCGCCTGACTTAATGCAGGAGCACCGTCAGAACGGAGGTACGTGGTTGCCGCCCCATTGACCGCCGACAGCCCAATGGCTTGAGATGGGTTGGCCCCCAGTGCTGGAATGTCGACTGCGACTAGCGAGCGGAATGTAGGAACTGCGGCTCCGCCAGTTGTCGGGCCTGCCAATACGACATTCGCGGCTTGAGTGTCAAAGCCCAATTCCTGCGTACTTAGGGAGAGCAGAACATCAGCATTAACATCTAGTGTTACAGCAGCGTGGACAGCTCCGTCTACATAGGCTTTGACAGCTTGTTCGGTAGGTACTGCGGTATCGCTGTTGCCGCCGAGTGTATCATCTGTCGAAAACTCGGCAATCGCCGTGCCACTGGTTTCCAGGGTTAGGTTGCCATTGATGGAGAGATCACCGCCACCAGCCAGCACAGCCCTGATGGACACGTTATCCACATTCAGGGTCGTGTCGGTTACAGCATAGAACCGTATCTTGGCAGCCGTGCCAGTGGCAAGAACATACACCTCAAACGTCACCTGACCGCTACTTGGAACGCGGGCGGCTATGGCAGACACATTCGTCCAATTCCAAGCAAACAACTGCCCAGGCTCGCCCAACACCCTACAACTCACCCGGTACATCGTGCCAACTACCGCAGTGAATGGGTATTCGATGTAGTAACTGGCTCCAGTAGCGGTCAGCTTGAGGGAATAAGAACCAAAAGGCGACCAACTGCTATCAGAAATGAAGGTGCCGCCTGCTGCTGTCCAGCCCGTCGTAGCGTCTGCCTCGTTACCATTCGGGTCGCTGGCGGCATTGGCATCAGTGTGTAACTCGGGCCCCAGGTTGGTGTCATCAAAGATGCGAACATCGCCAATAACGTCCAGCACAGATGGCGCGGTCACGCGCGACTGCCACTCTGTATTAGCGTCACCAATGACAGTGTAATCATAGACGGCAAGACCATGAAGTAAGTCAGCGTAGCCCAGCGCACGTAGCTCATTGTCTATTTGGACACTATTCTGAACCTCCAGATCCGCTCCAATGAGAACATCATTGTCAACTTGGAGATTGGTGGTAACGTACAGGTTGGCTACAGCAGACATATTACCACTAGAATCGGCTGACAGTGCGGGGTCGGGAGCGCCGTCCGAGGCCACCAGCTTGGAATGAGTGTGTTCAGTGGTAATCAGACCACTTGGAAGATTGTTGTCTACATAAGCTTTCACTGCCTGCTCTGTCGGTACAGCATTGTCAGAGTCACCGGCCAGAGTGTCGTCAATACTAAATTCATTGATTGCTGTTCCAGCAGGAAATGATGTATTACCATCGGCATCAGACGACAGTGCAGGATCAGGAGAACCGTCTGAAGCCACAAGCTTAGAATGGTCATGTGCATCAGGATCTACTCCTGGTCGAGCTGTTCCAACAGGAGCTTCCTGTCTTTCCAATTCCTCAACACGAACAGTCAAGTCTTTTGCTTTATCAACGAGCTTTTCTAATAGGGCTATGGTCATTATATCGTCTCCATAGTTACTCTTTGTGTAGCGTTCTGCTCCACTAAGGCTTTGCAACCGGAACCATATTTTCCAGTAAGGAATCGCTCAAGAATATTCTTTGCAGCATTTATGTCTGCGTCATCAGCGTGTTCACATTTCCGACAAAGAAAGTTCTCACCTTTACGATTACTTCGCTCAGTATGACCACATGCATTGCATCTCTGACTGGTATGATACGGACTGACTCTTCGGAATGAAACGTTCATTTCCTCAGTAGTCATTTGCAGTCGTTCCAACCAGTACGAGTATGCCCATGCCCCAAGCGAGCGGCGCATAGTTTTCGTCAAGCGCCGTTTGACCTTTGTTTTATAATTCATTTGTCGCAGATTTTCTACTACAACCAGCGATGCTATATTACAAATCTCCTTAGCAACTTCTCCCATTCTTTGACGCAAGTGAGCTCTCGCACGTTTCTGTCCTTTACTCCCCCACCTACACCGTTTAATCTTTTCAACTATCTGTTCAATATCTTCACCAAGTTTAATCCCTGTATTCAGTGTAGCTAACTTTTTGATGCCTGTATCCACACCTACACATCGGTCAGAAGCTTGCTTTGGGCCTGTCTCAACCTCAAAAGCAAATTGTACAGAATCTTCCAGAATGACGTATGAATTCAGGCGACGCCCGCACTCATTCCATTTGTTAAACTGCCTGTGAAAGCGAATTGGTATATCCAGCTTAATTTTATTACCAATAGAACGTATCTGTAACCAAGCATCAAATTCTGGCACTTTTGACGATACAAGGTTGGCAACATTAGCACTCCATATCATTCGCTTTCCAGTGTGCAAGGGCTTCAATAGTTCTCTGTTACATTTTTTAGGTGCTCGTTTGGTCGATACAATCATGTCTATAGCTTCTCTAGCCGCAACCACTCTCATGCGGTATGTAAACCAAGTATCTGTAACTAAATAAATCTTGTCTTTCTTCAGCTCCGCCTTTACAGGTGTGTCTTCCCACCACAAGTCAATATAACAGTTAACCACTCGTGCATACTCTTGACGTATTATATCTAACAATTGTAACTTATGCCTATTAACAAATCTGAGACTACACTTCACTGAACGAGTAATTTTCATAATTCTATACTGCTTCCATCCCAATCTCCACTGTATCCTCACCTGTATTATGTACCCTAATTGTCGCGGAGTCAACTATCATACAAGCTGCCGTATCACTGTCGAAGACGACTTTCGCCTTGTCACCAACAAAATAGTCTCGCCCATAGAAAGTTTTTTCTGTCTGTATGACATTAAAATCAATCTCTGCTCTTGCCTCCCACTCAAATAATTTCTTGTCCCCGAAAGCCCGAAATGCCGCTGCCGCTTTGTAGTTACGAGCGTCGGCAAAGCCCTCAATATCATTAGTTGAAGCAGCAAAGTTTGTCCCTGTCCTAATCTCAACATCTCTGTCTCCTTCCCTTCCCTCCCCTCCTACAATAGCGATAGTGCGTTCATCAGACCTGTCAAAAATCTTTACTGGATTGCCCATATTATCTTGTTCTGTCGAGAATATTAAAGAAGCAGACCTATCCGATCCTAACTGGTCTTTGTAGTAGCGAAAGTCCCAACTATAACTGCCTGTCTTGACTATATTGAAATCTCCACTACCTGATTTAGATACGCTTTGACATACTCTCAATACATTATCCCAAGCACAATCCCAATCCATAGAAGTGCCACAAGCGGAATTGGCTTGGACAGACAGTCCCACTATTTCCCCATCTCGCTCCCTCGTGCTGGCTCCTGCTCCTGATGCAGCTAAAGAAGTACAGTTGTAATTGACGACTTGCTTTATAATGCTCTCAGCAGCACAGGAGCTAAAAGTAGATTGATCACCAGTGTTTGCCTTGTATGCCACTATTCGCCACGTTAGCAGGTGAAGAAGTCCAGCAGCGTATACATTGAACATAGTGTGGTCAGTCTTGCTACGGCCCAGTGAACGGACTATGCCATAGTAATCGACATACCAATCCAAGCTCATATCTTTATTACGCCGATAGACTTCTAGTTGGCACTTATCTTCAAATAAAGGAACAGCGGCGTTCTCTTCACGCAGGTCGAATCGACAAGTACCTACAAGGTTTCGATGATTTATGTAGGTCAAGTTCTGAAAGTCAACTATTTTAGTCAATTCCGTGCCAGTTCGGTCACGAAGTAAGATGTAGTAATCTGATACGCTCATTTTCTACTTGACAAATCCTTGTTTTTGTGTTATTATAGATATAGGAGGGAACTCCAATGACAAAAAAAGTGTGCGCTCTTGTAGTAATCTCTGTTCTTCTAAGTTGGTGGCTAGTAGCTAGCATAAGTGCGGCTTTCGTGTCTCCTATATTTGAATCTCCTATAGGAAGCGTTCTCCCAGAAAGCACTTCCGTATATCCTACTTACACACCAACCCCATTTGGAAGAGAGTATGTTGAAAGTGAACATACTGGATTAAACCTTGGGGAGCTCTACCCTAGCCCCACTCCGTCGCCCCCTATATTTGTATCTCCTATAATTCCTATATCCCCTGTATCTACACCCCAAGCTGTTGAAGAAACAAAATCCGGTCTACTATGTGTCGGCCTAACAAGTGGTTATGTTCTTTGTTACGGTGTAGAATAAACAACTTATTTAACTCCAGTTTACTTCAAGATAAGCTCCCATCACAGAAGCGTTACCTGTATCTGGCTTTGCAACTTGTACTCTATACAATCTTTCTCCCGCCGTTAGCGCGGAGAGAAGGTCAGGTGTTTGGTAAAATGCACTACCCGCACCCGACTGTTGAACAGAAGCCCCTACCACACAAGCACTGCCTGTAACATCGTACAAACGGACGTTCACTAGTCCATCGGTTGTTTCAATAGCAGTAGATAGTTTAACAGTAGCTCCAGTAGGAAAATCTGACTTGTCCAATCGCGCAGCCATGCTATCTACTATTGCGTAATCTGCGGGGCTACTATTAGTTATCTCAATAGTAGACCCCAACAAAGGATACACTACACGTTCAAGAGTATCTGTTCCTAACTTTGCTTGTGTTACAACATCATTCGCCAAATGCGACGTATCTATTGAACCATCGACATACTGAGCACTATCAACTGAACTGGCAGACATGTGCGCTGCATCTATTGAGGCATCTACGTACTGAGCACTATCAATTGAGTTGTCTGCCATTTTGTCTAAGGTTACAACATTTGCTCCCAAAGCACAGGCTGTAGTAATATCCCCATAATTCCTCTCATCTGTCAGCGTAGTAATACTACCAGCAGTATTTACCAATGCCTGCCACATAGCAATCTCATAAGTAGAACCAGTAGTTGTAGTAAGAGTAGGAGCAGATGGGGTTCCTGCGTCTGTACCGGCAAGATTAACTATCCTGACAGTATTCGGAGAAGCGTCGGCGGCGTTCCAAGACGCTCTTAGAATTATTCTGTCAATACGAGTATTGCCCCCACCAACTGCTGCGACTACAGCAACACTCCCTGCTGTAGTACATTCGTGAGGCTTACCGTCAACCAAAGCTCCGCCTGTATCTATCAATACTGTCTCAAGCTCTTCGGACGCAGAGTAATGATTGGCGTAATCCGCCACACCCTCATTTCCGTGACAAGAACCAAAGATTTGTGCAATCTTAGTCCAATCTGCTTGAGTATAACCACTTGCTGAACCGTCACCTGAGCTACTTGTAGCCCAGAGCCAACTGTCCTGAATCGGTGCTGCCATAGTTTATTTCCTTAACGTTAACGCTCTACAAACAAATTAGTATACGTAAAAACCACTGAAGTTTCTGATGTTATTGACCGCCCCCGCACTCTCATAGAATTGATGCCACTAGCAGAGTCGGGGTCTGCCTCAAGATGAAAAGTTACCAAATCTGAATCGTCCGTCAGATCAGCAGCCTTATTCGCACTAGCAGAATTCTGCACAGTCTTATTTGGATAAGTACAGTCTACATCGTAATAATCTGTTGACGCTATTTCTGTTCCAGTAAAATCTAGCTTCTCATCTGTCGTCAAATTATCTATGACACAATCTGTGATAGGCCCATTTATCCTAATTGTTGGAAAGACTCGCCACGTCCCATCATAAGTTATATCCGCCGTCTTGTCCAAGAAGCTCTGCCCCATCTGTGTAGGAACAGGAGTAGGGACTACGAAAAAGTCGTCCCCGACATCTACGTCATAAGTTGATGTCGTCGCTGAAGATGCAGAGAATACAGGGTCAGAAGCTTTAAGCTCAATCCCCATTCGATAGTGATAGCTGCCTTCTACACTTAAAGGCAGGGTCAATCCCTCTCGGTATACCACATTTATTAGTCTCTGGTCGCCAATATCTGTTGTAAACCTTATCGGTATCACAGTATTGCGATGTTTGACCAAGCTTGTAAGATTTCTCACCTTTGTCAACAGATTTGAGTAGCCTGTCCCTGTAACGCCTAATACCAGAGTAATATACCGAGGGTCTAATCTAAAATCAATATAGGTGTCCCCATGCTGACTAGGCCCCCGCTCAGTAATATCGTGAGAAGGAGGAAGCCCTAATCCATCATAAGCTACCAGACTAGAGATAGTCCCATCTGTTATACTTGTCCAAGCAGAACCTTTGTAAACGTGAATATCCATTCATTACCCCATCAGCATAGCTAACATCTTAGTAGTCCTCATCATATCTTGCTCCGTCTCCGGGTTCCAATTTCCCTGTATATTCACAACCATTGACCGGCCTCCACCTGTCTGCCCTCTAGGAGTGACTTGTACATGCTCTCCTGTTCCTACTCGCATTGGGAAAGTGTCGTTCTGATAGCCAGGAGGGACAATGAAGTCGGCTCCGCTCTGGAAACCTCCTGGGACATACCTAAATCCAGCAGGGGGAGTAACCCCTGGAGGAGTAACCCCGCCGCCACCATTATCGTAATTTATATCATTAACTGCGGCAGCAGCGTCCTCGGCAGCTTCCTTCACATTTTCCAGCTCTTCGACCAAATCCTCAAAATTATCTAATAGATTCTCCAAATGGTCTTCATTATCTGTCCACATCTTTCCGGTGGCTGTGTTGGCTTTTCCCCCTTCAGTTTCTATTTTACCAAGTTGAAGTATCTCCTCTTTGAAGGCGCTAATAAGTCCGCCCTCATCCATAATCTTTCCAATTACTTCTCCCATTTTTTCGAACATATCATCAGTAGTAGTCTTGGATTCTTTCTTTACATTTCCCAAGGCCCCTACAGTACCAGTAGTTTTGTCACTCAAAGATGCATTGAGTACGCCTACAGCATTCTGCTTTATTCCAATAATGTCTGTTCTCATCGCTATCGCCATTGTATTTGCAGCCAAACCTAGTCCTGGCAACGTACTATTAGTTATGTCCATAAGCCCTTCATCAAAAGGAACAACAGCATTATTTTTAGTGTCTAATACCCTGCCCTCTATATTTCCAAATGTAGTATCTACCGTTTCTCCTGTCTCTTTTATGGCAGGAATAATGCTGGTCTTGAGTGTTCCAGCAAAGGCTTGGTCAATCAGCTCCATACTAGTCTCAGCAGTTGTTACAGCTTCTCCTTGAGTCTTTGCTATGTCTATTCCGGCCTGACCTATTACACTTGCAACAGCGGCGGGAATAGGAAGCAAGCCAGATTCTATTGCTACTACTGCATCGTCAGCGCTCAAGCCTGCGAACCCCGGCAACTGTTGTAGTATTTCGTTTGCATCAAGCATATGCAGAGCCATCTTGAGTCGCAATCGCTTAAAAGCCGCCTCTTGCGCCGCCTCTGCCTCAGCTTGTGCCGCAGCAATCTTACCTTTCTTAGTTGCCTCAGCTTCATCTATGTCTGAAATTTGTTCCTCATGTGCAGCTAGCGCCTCTTCTGTCAATCTGTCATAATGAGCATTCCACCAACCCTCAGCTTCCTGCGCCCCTTCCTTAGTTCGTGTCCAATGTCCACTTCTAACCCAATCTATTTTCTTGTACCTTTCATCTTCAATGTTAGCTAGAGACTCACTAAGTTTCGTTTCTGCGTCTTCCCTATTCTCTGCCGCTGTCGCCGTAATATCACCTACATTAGTATAATAATCTTGAGTAGAAGCGGCTGAATCTGTTTGCATCGTCCCCATCTCTAAGAACATAGTTCCAAGACTATTTTTATAATCAAGTGCTGCTTGATTAACTTCTGCGAAAGCTTCTGATGCATCATAAGACCATGTTCGTATTGCTTCCTGGTTATCTACAAAAATCTTCCTCTGGTCTGTCATCCTAGCTTCTAGGAGTTCCATATGGAACACATTTTTTTCAATAGATTCACTTAATTCTGTGTAACCAAATGTATACAAACCCATAGCACGAGTGTTCGCCGCTTGTGCGGCTGTTAAATTGTTTGTTTCTTCTGTCAACAGCCCTAGAGCGAGCAATGGGGCTTGTATACCCACTGTAAGCGGAAACAACATTACTCTAGCTATTATCGCTGATCTTTTCATAGATTGAGCAAAAGCGTCATTACTTTCAATTAACTCATCATATCCTTCTTTGAGCTCCAAAGATTTACGAATCAACACAACCAGACCTTTTCGTGAATCTACCAATGCAGGTTTTAGCGATTCACCAACAGCAGCCTTAAAGTCAGTTGTGGCAGCATTGAGCTGTCGCTGAGTTCTTGCCAACTCACCTATGGAGTCTCTATATCTCTTTCCGTGCGCTATTGCATATTCTCTAATAGCCTGTAACTTAGCCTCATCACGAGACAAATTAGTGGTGGACATAATGAGCTTAGTATTAGCATCAACCAGCGCCATTGACATACCGAAGTTGTCGAAGAGGAATTTAGAACCATTCTGAAGTAAACGAATGTACCTATCCATCGAAGCGCCGTTAGCTTTGAACACAGTAGTCAAAGTAATACCGGCGTCAATAAGTTCGGCAGCTTCGGCAGTAGTCTGGGCTATACCTGTAGCAAGCATACTATTCACTGCTGAAGCTTGTTCCCACTCAGACATCATGCCACGAGTCGATTCCCCGACCTGATCCATAGCCTCAGCATAACTTGTTCCAGCAGGCAAAGCAGCATTTAAGGCATTCTTGAAATTCTCTGTTTGTGTAGCAGCTTCAACGGCCTCTTTCGTAAATTGTTTTAGCGCACGAACTGCTACCGCAGCACCAAGCGTAATACCTAATGTGGCAGCAGCGGTTTGAAGCATCTTGAAACCGCTTCTTAGCTGCTCTCCTGCACCTTGAAGCTTTTTCATTCCAGCAGCAGTCTGACCCAAACCAGCTTGGGCAGCACTGCCGTCTGCGATTACTCGAACAACAATATTACCTTCAGCCATATTTACCCACCAAAAGCTTTGCGATTCTTACGGTAGAATTCTCTTGCCCTATTTCTACCACGAACCATCTTTTGAATACTTCTAAATTCTTTACTATCAAGGCTTTTCACATACTCCAAGGAACAATTTAGGGTTTCTGCCATCCCTAACATTTCCAATAGCAGCATTTCCCCCATGTCTAAGGTAGGCCCATTTCCAAGAACAAACTCAAAGACACGGTTCTCTAGTTTTTTTCCGGTTCCTCTTCTACTTCTTCCATTCCGCTCATCATAATGTTGATTTGTCCATTGATTTTTCTGGACATCGGAATGACTTCAGTGAGCACATCCAGCTGGTCGTAAGAGGCGGGGTCGTCTGGCTCCCCCTCAAACTCCCAGCTCTCTATCATCTTAACCATGATAGGAATACTGGTACGCAGGTCATTAGTATCAATGCTTGAGAATAAGCCAATGATATCATAACCTTCGCCCAAAGTAATGCGCTCCCGAAGAACTACTTTCTTCCCGGCTACTGTAAATTCCATTTTAGAAATCCCCTTTCTATATTATATTTGCTTACCAAGTCGAAGCCGACATTACGCCTATACGGGCTGCAAAAGTTGCTGAGAATGTAACAGCACCTTCCACAGAAGTTTCTATATTGTAGTCACTGGTCACTGCACAAGCTGTGTACATGGTGCAACCAGCCGTAGAACCTCCTGGCCCGTACTTGATTCTTGTGCTTGCTCCAAGGGTAGGGAACAGGGTAGCATCTAACTGATTGGCAGCAAGGTCACTAAAACCGCCAATACTCAACTCCCAATCCTTTAGCCCATCAGGAACACGCTCTCGATACGTAGCACCAAATGCTGTCACATCTGGGGTTTCTGCGCTGAAAGAAAGCGTTGCACTGTTAGTCCGTCCCGATATGGACGTAGAAGCTCCCGCCGCATTCTCGATGTACAATGATACGTTTCTTGCTGTAATCTTAGCCATTTTTATCTCCTATTTCACCTTAAAGATGAACCTGAACTAATTTGGAACGTTGCACAAGGCGACGTACCTAACATTGCTACTCTTGCTCGTCTGTACCTATTTGAAGATGTTGCTGAAGCAGTAGATACTTGATCTGCTGCCGAAGCTGTGGTCATTACCGCTATCGTAGTGAAAGAACTATCATCAGTAGACGACTGTATACATGCCGATATTTCTGGGGTAGTGCCTGTCATAGTCGTCACCCGAAGC
>SDBU01010735.1_pt1 | contig 10124 bp, 10 predicted proteins | sample 2277071 | NCBI WGS metagenome assembly SDBU01 (sample SAMN10397929, study PRJNA504765) | marine sediment metagenome | isolation source: marine sediment core GS08_GC12, 126 cmbsf | place: Arctic Ocean: Gakkel Ridge, Loki's castle | collected 2008 | reverse complement strand
CATAGAAGATGCCTTAAGTTATGTGCTTACTGCTCAAGAGTCAGTTTCTCTTTGTGTTTATTGTGTCCAATTTTTTCACAGGGATTGCACACGAATTGCATCTAAGAAAGCGTCTGTCAAGTATTTTTATCTAAATGAACTCCTTTATTAAGGTTGTTTACAAAGCAATCTTTATCCGATGCATCTAACCGTGCTCAGCTTGGAAAAATTATCTCCAAGCAGGTCAATAGTTGACCAGGCACACTATACCTTCCGGTCTGCCCTGGGTCCTCATCACACGATCGGTCTCTTTCCACCAGCAATTCGGTTAGGTTCCCAGGGCTGCGAGTTTTTTATTGCCCGTAATTCTCCTGATAGGGTTGATTTCGTTTCCACATGTAGTAGATCACGGACAGCAAGCGACGTGCCACTGCTACCCGAGCTGTCCTGCGCCCGCAGCGTAATGCCAGATGCTCGTGCACCCGACACCATTTGGGACTGACACGACAAGAAACTGTAGCTGCCCGCACCATAGCCGTACGCAGATAACACGATCCTTCTTTGGTGATATGGCCATGCTGCACCACCGCATCACTGTTGTGCACCCTGGGTGTCAGACCTGCCCAGCTGCACAAGGCTTTGGGTGAATGAAAACGGCTGATATCGCCAACTTCAGCCAAAATGATCAATGCGATTAACCTGCCCACACCAGGCATGCTTCTCAAGATATTAACAACATGATCTTGTTTCTCATTTAGAGAAATGTTCTTTTCAAGGGCATCGATACGATCTGTCAGGTGGTCAAGCATAGCAAGATGATCTTCAACTACCTGTTGTGCAGATAGACGCAGTTCCTTGTCCATCATTTCGTGCAGATATTCCCGCCCTGCCACACCAAACAGATCCGTTTCTGGTAAAATCAGATTGTATGCGGCCAGCACAGCATGGATGCGATTCTTGGCTTTGCTGCGCTGGTTGACCATCCACTCCCGATGGCGCAGCAATTGACGTAGATCTCACATCTCCTGGGATGCCGCATAGGCCTTGGGGATATAGTTCATACGCGCCAGGTGTTCCAGCGTTGAGGCATCGATCTGGTCGGTCTTAACCGCCGCGTTAGCAATTGCCCGTACCCCTTTGGTATGCACCAGTTCCACCTTCTCTACATGCTCATTCAGAAGATCATACATGAATGGCCAGTTGCGAGTTGCCTCCAATACTGCATACGTCTCCCGGGGTACTTTTTCTTGAAGATATTTCGTTATTTCCTGGTTGGATATACGTCCTTTATTTATTATCTCCCCTTTGGCATCCATCAGCACCATATATGTGCGTTTGAGATACAGGTCTATTCCGAGGTAGAATGGGTACATAAGCGTTCCTCCTTTGCGTAACTCGTTTTGTCTCTTACTTCAAGTTTAGCAATTTAGCAGGGACGCTTTCATAGTATCACCCGAAAACAGGAAAGGCGACTTATAAAACAAGCAATATTTCAATTGCTCCACATGATAATCCTACTAGAGGATTGATATATATATCAAGTCAACTTCAGATTCAAAAGGAGAGGCAAAGATAGATATCTATAGTTTTTAGAATCCGTATTTTGATAAAAGTTCATCAAATTTGTTTTATTGTCTAGGCAAGTATGAAGTGTATCTATCTTCTGTTTTTTCAGTATAAAAGTACCTGCGGTATGATTTGATATAATTCAAATTGGATGTTTTTTTTGACCAGCTTCAAACTCCAAAAGAAATATCCAGGGCTAATCTTTTGGGTCCTAATTTATAATTTCTAATACTTGCTCTCTATATCGTTTTGAAAGGATCTTTCATGACTGACGAAACACCCAAACCAACTGGTTTTATTCATGAAGCAGTAGCTGAAGATCTGCGAAATGGACGCTTTTCCTCCGTAAAGACACGACTACCTCCAGAACCGAATGGTTATCTACATATCGGTCATGTAAAGGCGTTTTTAATCGACTATAACATCGCTAAGGACTTTTGCGGGGAACTGGACCTTCGATTCGATGACACGAACCCGGCTAAAGAAAAAACGGAATTCGTGGAGTCTATCCAGGAGGATGCTCATTGGTTGGGTATCGAATGGGAAAATGTTCTATTTTCCTCTGATTTCTTCAGTTTGCTTTATGAATGGGCAATCAAACTAGTTAAAAAAGGCAAAGCGTATATGGACGATCAAAGCCCTGAAGAAGTCAGAAGGAATCGAGGTTCTTGGACCCAGCCAGGCGTTGAGAGTGCCTACCGGAATCGTTCGGTTGAAGAAAACCTTGATCTGTTGCAGCGGATGAAAAATGGCGAGTTTCCAGATGGGTCTCGCGTCCTGCGTGCGAAGATCGATATGGCTCATGGGAACATGAACATGCGTGATCCAATCATGTACCGTATTATTCACGAACCCCCTCACCATCGTACGGGTAAGGAATGGTGTATTTATCCTATGTATGATTGGGCACAAGGCCAAAACGATGCAATGCATGGGGTTACACATTCGCTGTGTTCAATTGAATATGAGGACCATCGCCCACTATACGAATGGTTCCTAAATAAGTTGGAAATTGAAAACAAACCTCGTCAAATCGAGTTTGCTCGGTTAAATTTGACCTATACAGTCTTAAGTAAGCGAAAGTTACGCCGCTTGGTCGAAGGCGAACATGTAGAAGGGTGGGACGATCCACGAATGCCAACCATCAGGGGAATGCGACGGCGTGGTTACACTCCAGAATCATTACGCGACTTTATTGCTCGCACAGGTGTTTCTAAAACAATCAATACTCGGGCGGGAGTGATGATCGATGTCGCCATATTAGAAGCCTGTGTCAGAGATGATCTGAACAAACGCTCCCAACGAAAGCTGGCTGTTCTGGATCCGATTAAAGTCGTGATCGAAAACTATCCAGAAAACCTGACGGAAGAATTCGATATCAATAATAACCCGTCGGATCCTTCATCCGGGGTCCGTAAAGTCCCATTTTCCAGGGTAATTTACATCGATAAAGATGATTTTCGAGAAGAACCACCGCCCAAATATTTTCGTCTCTCCCCCGGGCGGGAAGTGCGCTTGCGGAACGCCTACTTTATTAAATGTTTGGGCGTGATCAAGGATGTAAACGGGAATATTATAGAACTTCAATGCAGCTATGATCCAGCAACGCGAGGTGGCAGCGCTCCTGATGGGCGCAAAGTCAAAGCGACTATTCACTGGGTTTCTGCTTCTCACGGGTTGCCTGCCGAAGTACACCTGTATGACCGGCTATTCAATAATCCTGATCCAGAAGCCGGCGGGGATTTTATTGCTGATATTAACCCGGACTCTAAACGTATCCTTACCAATTGTTTAGTTGAGCCAAGTTTAAAGGATGCGCAGCCAGGAGACCAATTTCAATTCGAAAGATTGGGATATTTTTGTGTCGATACCCAATCGATGCCTGATAGGCTTATATTCAACCGGACTGTGAGTCTTAGGGATAAATGGGCAAAAATTAAAAAAGCGAAGGAAAAAAACCGGCGGTTACCAATAAACATAAAAAACAAGAGAGACTTCTAACAAGACTTTGCATTCCGCGTGGCTCTTTTTATTATTTCTACCTTTGTTTTGTTCCAATTGCACCCATTTTTATATGAACCTAAAATGCAAACACCCCGCAAACTGGTTTCAGAAATGAAGGTGAATAAATTAAAAGCATGCCTGTGATTTGCGGCCAAATCCGTAGCCATCAACTGCACTCGTGAAGGAGCAAACCCACTCTATTGGCGTGAAATGGATGTGTACGTCTGTATTAAGTTTAATGTCTTTAAATACGATTTATACTAAATTCAGGAGGTAAAAATAGTAATAGAAAAACATTACCTTGCTGTTGACTTCGGAGCGGAAAGTGGCCGGGGAATATTAGGAACATCTTCCACAGGGCACTTAGACTTATCTGAAATGCATATGTTAACCACCGGGCCAGTCATCCTGCCAACTCGGTACCATGTGGAAAAAGTGGAAATAAACAAGACGGATACAAGCCTTATTTGGGATTTCATCCGTTTTTGGCAGGAAATCATAGAGTGTGTAACCAATTCTTCCAAGTATGCAGATTTAGCATCGAGGGTATAGATACAAGGAGTGTCGATTTCGCTCTCCTGGACAATAACGGTCAATTAATTTCCTCCCCATATCATAATCGCGACAGCCGCACAAACGGGATAATGGAGAAGGCATTCGAAAGAATGCCCCCCAAAAAGATTTCTGAAATAATCCGCCCTCAATTTCCTTTCTGGTTAAAGAAAAACTCCCTAGTTGATTAGTTTTCATAGGGAATTGGGGATAAAACAGTTATATTTTTAGCTCTTAAGGTTGTGGGCAACCTCTATAAACAGATTCAGAGTCTGTTGTCTTGCCATTAGACGAGCCCAAAAAGGGTGCGAAAACTATTTTACAACTATTCAGTAAATATCTCACATAGCCAAAAGTATGCTTTGTGACTCTTCTAAGCGATTAATCGTCCTCTCCTTACCTAGAACAAGCATACAATCAAATAAAGGCGGTGTGACCCGCTGCCCAGAAATCGCTTCCCGCAGATAGCTGAAGAGCTGTTTTGGTGCCAACCCCTTATCCTCCATATAAATCTTTACTTGAGTCTCAATTGATTCCAAATTCCACTTATCAACAGATTGTATAATTTCTACAATTTCTCCCGAAATTTTCTTTGATTCTTCCAATGATAAATCCCGGATCAGTAAATCTTCGGATACATGGGTTATTTTCTCTCTAAATAAAAAATCACACCGTTCCACCGAATCGTCAAGAGTGATTATTCTATCTTTCAAGACATGAGATATTTTTTCCAAGTCATCAAGTGAGGCATTTATTGATTTTTTCTCGAAATAAGGAAATATTCGTTCGGCTAATTCCCGATCAGACAATTTTTTAATATGCATTTTATTAAAATGGTCTAATTTTGAAAAATTAATCGCCGCTGGAGATGGATTTAGTTTTTTTAATGAGAATTTTTCTATAAGGTCATTCATTGAAAAATATTCGGTTTGATCGTCATAGCTCCATCCCATCAAAGCGATCCAATTGATGACTGCCTCAGGCATATAACCTAATTCTTCCAGATCTTTTATAAAAATGGAATAGCCATCATTACTTAATTGTGCCGCTTCTCTTTTGCTCATTTTTCCTTTACCACTCGGTTTAAGAAAGACGGAAAGGTGCACCCAGGTGGGTTCTACCCATCCAAACGCCTCCCAGATAAGATGGTGCAGGGGTGAAGTGGGCAGCCATTCTGATCCCCTGATCACATGGGTTATCTTCATCAGATGATCATCCACAGTCGCAGCCAGATGGTACAATGCCCATCCATCTGATTTTACGATGATGTAATCATCTAAATTCTTATTCTCAAATGTGATTTCACCCCTTAGCAGATCCTTAACAATCGTTTTTCCTTCTTTTGGTATTTTAAATCGAATGACGTATGATTCGCCATTCCTTATACGTTCTTCAGCTTCTTCGAGTGGTATATTTCGGCATAAACCATCATAATGAGGTAGCTTTTTTTGCTTTCGTGTTTCTTCCCGAACTTTCTGCAATCTCTCTTGAGAACAGAAGCAATAATACGCCCGTTCTTTGTCTATCAATTTCTTCGCATGTCGCTGGTATATCTCTTTTCTTTCAGATTGCCGGTAAGGGCCATAGGGTCCACCTTTTAGAGGTCCCTCATCCCAATCAATCCCCAACCAATGTAATCCGTTGATAAGTTCTTCTTCTGCTCCTTGAACCGTTCGTTTTCGATCCGTATCTTCTATACGCAGAATGAATTGCCCTCCTGTTTTTCTCGCGATTAGATAATCATATAATGCTGTTCTGGCGGATCCCAGATGCACATGCCCGGTTGGCGATGGAGCAAATCTAACCCGTAAAGACGCCTCGCTTTTTGTCATAAATCTTCCAATCTTATAGAATTCTACTTTTTCGCAAACTTACACTTTCAACTAAACCAATTCCTAGTATTGTGCTGAGCAGTGAACTGCCCCCATAACTTAGAAACGGGAATGGCAAACCCGTCACAGGAATAACATTTAGATTTACACCGATATTCACTGCTCCCTGAAAGAATATCATGACCGCATAGCTGTAAGCAATTAATGACCCGTATAGATCGCTTGCGTTCTTTCCAACTTGCATACACCGCCAAATTATAAATAAAAATGTTGCCATGATGAATGTTGTTCCCACAAATCCAAATTCCTCCGCCATTGCAGAAAAAATAAAATCAGTATGACGAACTTTTAGAAATCTCAACTGCACTTGAGTCCCCTGACCATAACCCTGCCCAAACCATCCGCCTGAACCAATTGTAATCAGCGCTTGTTCAACATTATATGTTTCGCCATGGCGGGCTTCGGGATCAGGAAAAAGGAAATTGATGATCCTTGCTTGTTGATAATCTTCCATTAAAGGGAACGCTACAGCTATAAAGACCAATCCTAAAACAGCCAAAATAGCTAAATATTTCAATGGTAATCCACATATCCATAATAAAGAAAACCAGATCACCATGATAACAATTGAAGTACTTAAATTTGGCTGTATTAATATCCAGATTACGACACCCATTGTCATAAAAAAACTTTCGGCAATCCAACGGAAATCGTGCTTCGCATCTTGATTTCGCGTAAAATAATCTGCAAGCACCATTATCATCAATATTTTTACTATTTCTGATGGCTGGATCAGGATCACGCCTGTATCTAGCCAACGCGCTGACCCAAACCTTGCCTGACCAACCACATAAATTACTACCAGAGAAACAATCGCGAAAATATACATAAAGCGTGCTAAGGATCCCCAATAATGGTAATCAATTGCTGCCATCACTAGTAGAAGAATTGTTCCCGCTCCAAGAAAAATTGGCTGCCGTGAAACTGTTTCCGCAAGCACTTCATTACCAGCAATTGCGGATTGGATCATCATGATTCCGAAAATACTCAAGAATATTGCGGCTCCAAAAAGCCAAAAGTCAAAATTTCTCCAAAGATCTCTGCGCATTAATAGATTCCTACCATAATCATTATCGCTTCCCGAATGGCATTAAAGGAATATCAGCAATTAATCGCTGCTCTCTTCCTTCATGTACCATAGTGATTTTTACTTTTGATCGATCAATGGTTACATGATTTGAAATGACTTGCAATATTTCATCTTTCATCTCATCAAGTGTTGTTGAATTAATGTCTGTCCTATCATGGATCAATATGAGCTTTAACCGTTCTTTCGCTTCACTGGCGCTCTTTGTTTTTCCTGTGAATTTAGAAAACCAATCACTCATCTTAATCTCCTCCCGTATTAAAAATTTTTGATATCCTATGAAAAATACCGTCTTTATATTCAAGATCAATAAACGGGATATCATCCCCCATCATTCTTCTGGCTATATTCGTAAAAGCTTTCCCCGCTATTGATTTTTCATCCGTAACAACAGGTTTCCCAGTATTAGTGCTTTTGAGCACTTTCTCATCTTCCGGAATGATCCCAATCAATTTAACCGCTAATAATTCCAGCACATCTTCCGCATCCAACATATCACCACGTTTGATCATTTCCATGTTCAACCGGTTAATAATTAATTTAGCAGGACCTTTCTCTTCTGATTCGATAATACCAATGATTCGATCAGCATCTCTAACGGCAGATACATCAGGGTTGGTAATCACTAATATTTCTTCAGCTGGAGCGATCGCATTTTTAAATCCTCGTTCAATACCTGCGGGTGAATCAATTAATATCCAATCTAAGCCTTCTCTTATCTCATTACATAATTGGATCATATCGCTTGGAGAGACTGCATTTTTATTTCTTGTCTGTGCAGCTGGTATAAGATACAGACCCTCAAATCGCTTATCTTTTATCATTGCCTGGCGAATCCGACATCTACCTTCAATCACATCAACCAGGTCATAGACAATACGATTTTCTAAACCTAGCACAACATCTAAATTTCGTAAACCAATGTCACTGTCAATACAAACTACTTTTTGTCCTAATTGCGCTAGTGCTACAGAGATATTAGCTGTTGCTGTTGTTTTTCCCACTCCACCTTTTCCTGAAGTGATAGTTACTATTTTTGCTGTCATCCATTCCTCATTATTAATAAACCTTATAAATTTGATATCATTTTCTACTTGTCCAGTAATCTATAGTTAATTTATTGTAATCTATACATATTTTGACAGGTTTTCGATTTAATTTTCTTAGCAATTTGTTATCTTTGATAGTATAATTGGCTATACGCAATATGATGGGGTCTATTTCCATCGCGCAAATAACTTCCCTCTCTGATCCATCCATTCCCGCATGGACCGATCCGCGCAATTTTCCCCATATAAAAATAGATCCGGTTGTAAGAATCTCCCCACCGGGATTTAGATCTCCATCAACAATAACATGACCAGCATATTTTATAGACGTTCCTGATCGTATAGTTTTTTGAAAGAGAATCGCTGGCTCGCCATCAAGAACAGCAGGCCCAAATCCTTCGGTGGCTTCTTTTAACACACTCTTCCGAGTTTTTAATCCTAATGATTCCGCATTCACATCGGTTATTTGCGAATTACTGAGAACTGCGAATAATTTCACATCGCGATCAGAAAGCGTATTTCTGAGTTTTGCCATCTCGGCAGCATGTAAGACTCTTTCCCCGATTTCAATCGCGACTTTTGCTCCATTAAAAAATTTCAATTTTCCATCTATTTGTGATAGAAATTTACCCTGGACCTCATCCCAATCTCCATCACCCAAGGTAATGAGAAGTCCCTCTTTGAAGCCCTTTATTGGGTAAGCGCTTTTATTACTTTCGTTATTCACTTTGATCAATAAATCTCTTCCTGTCCCTCATCGATTGCTTTAAGCTCAAAATATACTTCCATGATCTTCCGAACAATCGGACCCGCAACACTAGCCCCTTCACCGCCATTATAGACAAATGCAATCACTGCAATCTCTGGGTCTTCATATGGGCCATATCCAACATACCATGAGTGAGTAGGCCAATTTCCTGGCTGACATAGATTTTTTGATTGCGCCACATTATCACAATATTCTGCGGTTCCTGTCTTTCCTGCAGTTTGGATCGCCTCTCCATTTACTTCAAAATCCTTAAATTGCCTTTCAATGGTGCCTTCCGTAACCACCAGCCGCATTCCTTCCTGAGTAAGGTTTATTACCCAATCCTCAACTACCTTCTTTTCTCCAGTCGGAATTCCATTTTCATCAAAAATAGTTATCAATGGATCCTGGGTAATATCCCATTTAACTTCAGGAGAAAATGGCTCCACAATCACTCCCTCTGGGTCTAATACACGATGGACAAGCGTTGGCTGCATGTATACACCATCATTGGCAACAATTGCTGCAGAGACAAGCACTTGAAGCGGGGTTGATAGTACAAATCCTTGCCCCATGGCTGCAATATACGTGTCCCCTGTGGACCAATTCTCGCTTAAAGTTATCCGCTTCCAGGAGGATGTAGGAACAAGGCCCTCAGCCTCTCCCGGCAATTCTATTCCGGTAACTTGACCGTAACCTAACGCACGCGCATATTCAGCCATCCGATCAATTCCCAACCCTTCAGGGACTTCACCTGGATATCCACCTGATACTTTATAAAAATAGATATCACAAGAAACCGCAATAGCTCTAAGATAATTAACCTTGCCATGGCCTAAAGGATCATAGCAAACATATTCACGTGGTGTTCCGGGATCATTTGGGGAATACCTTTCCAATCTAAAAATATGTCCCGGGCACAAAACACTGTCTGTTGGAGCCAACACACGCTCATTCATGACCCCTATTGCAGGCGCTAATTTATAAACAGAACCTGGAGGATGTTCAGCGGAAATCGCATGATTAAACAGAGGGCGATTAGGATCCTGGATTAATTGCTCATAATAATAAGCTGGGATGAACCTGGCCATGCGGTTATTCTCAAATGTAGGATAGGACACTAATGCCAAGACTTCGCCAGTTTTAGGGTTTATGGCAATAGCCACGCCATTAGATGAGCGCGTTTCATTAAAATAACGATTCCACCATTGAATTTCACCAACAAGAGCCGCTTTAGCGGCTGCCTG
>SDBU01010734.1_pt1 | contig 10124 bp, 10 predicted proteins | sample 2277071 | NCBI WGS metagenome assembly SDBU01 (sample SAMN10397929, study PRJNA504765) | marine sediment metagenome | isolation source: marine sediment core GS08_GC12, 126 cmbsf | place: Arctic Ocean: Gakkel Ridge, Loki's castle | collected 2008 | reverse complement strand
TCCAGGATGGTCATGGATACTGATAATAAAGTGAAAATTTGTATTTATTCGCGAAAAAATATAACCAAAAAAGAATAAAATGTGTATAATTATGTATCAAGTAGGAATCTTTTAATCAAGTTCTTGCACCGGAAGTATTTATTATAGTGGAACCGTATCATGGAATAATCGAAAGGCAGAAACTTTTTTAAAATAGCTTTTGAGAACTTATAATAAATATTTTATAAAAGTATTATAATTAGTTAATAAAACGAAAGGAGCAAAGATGAACAAGTCAGAATTAGTAGATGCAGTTGCAGAAAAATCCGGTCTTTCAAAAAAGGATGTTGCCGGAGTCATAGATGCATTTCAGGAAGTTATAGGTGAAGCCCTTGTAAAGAGAGAAAAAGTTGCGCTGGTAGGATTTGGTACTTTCCAGACCTCAGACAGAAAAGCCAGAGTAGGCATAAATCCAAAGACCGGAGAAAAGATCCAGATAGCTGCCTGTACAGTTCCAAAATTTGTTGTGGGTAAGGCCCTTAAACAAAAAGTAAGGTAGACCTGTACTAGATTAATACCAGTTGATAAAGTTTAAATAATATGGAGATATCCTTAAGCAGGGTATCTCCATTATTCTTTCATAATCCACCTTTCCCTATTTATAATAAGAACTTTTTTTAAGGTCCTCAAAATCAGAATGGAGTTTTTCCCATTCGTCCATCTTCTGGTCCATATTCTTTTTTAATTCTCCGTATTTAATAAATAAAGAATTATTTCCCAGGGTCTTATTAGAAGAATCCTGGGATCCAAGCTGCTCTGTCAATTCATCCAATTCATTTTCCAGCTCTTCAATCGTATTTTCACATTTGGATATCCTGTTTATAAGGATCCGTATTTTTTTATTGACCTCTTTTTTCTTAAGATAGTTTTCCCTGCCTGCAGATCCATTTTTTACTTTTGACCCGGTACTATTTTTGTTTTCCTTCTGCTCAAGCTGGCGCAGTGAATCGATCTTTTTCTTTTGAAGGAATTCATAGATATTGCCTATAAATCTATTTATCTTATGATCCTTGAACTCATATACATTATTTACAAGACCATCAAGGAATTCCCTGTCATGGGATACAAGGATCAATGTACCTGTAAATTTCTGGAGTGCTTTCTTGAGTATATCTTTTGAGCGCATATCCAGATGATTTGTGGGCTCATCAAGAATAAGCAGGTTGAAAGGTTCCAAAAGAAGTTTGATCAGGGCAAGTCTTGATCTCTCGCCGCCAGACAGTACTTTTACTCTCTTTTCAATATCATCATCCCGGAATAAAAATGCACCCAGGAGAGGTCTTGTTTTGTTCCGTGAATCTCCAGTAGCCACCCTGTCTATAGTATCAAAAACAGTAATAGACTCATCAAGAAGTTCGTCCTGGTTCTGGGCAAAATAACCGATGTGGACATTATGCCCTGTTTTTAACTCGCCTGTAAAATCAAGCTCTCCTACCAGTATGCGGGATAGTGTTGTCTTGCCTTCTCCGTTTCTTCCTACGAATGCTATTCTTTCTCCGCGTTTGATATAGAAGTCTATATCTTCAAGAACAGTCTTTTCACTGAATTTTTTTGATAATCCCATAGCATCAAATATCATGTTTCCTGAACGGGGGGCCGCCGGGAATCTTATCCGGATAGAGGATGTATCTTCTTCGTCGATCGCTATCATGTCCATCTTTTTAAGCTGCTTTATTCTGGATTGTACCTGTATAGCCTTGGATTCTTTATACCTGAAGCGCTCGATAAATCTATTTGTGTCCGATATTGATTTCTGTTGATTTTTATATGCAGCTAATTGATGAGATCTTCTTTGTCTTCTCAGGGTGACATATTTTGAATACCCGACCTTATAATCATATATTTTTCCCAGGGTGATCTCAATTGTCCTATTGGTGATATTATTCAGAAAGGCCCTATCATGCGATATCATGACTAATGCTCCGCTATAATCTGAAAGAAATTCTTCCATCCATTGAATAGATTCAATATCCAGATGATTTGTCGGCTCATCGAGCAGAAGAAGATCAGGACGCTGAAGAAGGATCTTTGCAAGTTCTATTCTCATCCTCCAGCCACCACTGAATTCCTTTGTCGGCCGGATGAAATCTTCGGGCCGGAACCCAAGTCCTGTAAGTGTTTTTTCGACCTGTTCATTTATTTTGGCCGCGCCCAATAATTCGATCCTGGTATTGATATCTGATAGTCTATTAATGAGATTAAGATAATCTCCAGATTCATAATCATCTCTTTCACTTATCTCCCGCTCTAATCTGCTTGCTAGTGTTTTAAGCTTAATGATCTGTGAAAAGGCAGTTTTTACTTCATTTATAAGTGTCTTACTATCAGTTATTTTCATCTGCTGGGGGAGATATCCCATACTAAGCCCTGAAATTTTTTCAACAGAACCCGAGTCCGGTGGATGAGTCCCAAGGATTATCTTTAATAGAGTGGTCTTGCCAGCACCATTATTTCCGACCAGACCGATCTTTTCACCTGTATTTATCTGAAAAGAAATATCTTCCAATAATCTTTGTCCGCCAAAGCTAAGATTTATATGATTGATCGAGATCATTATTTATGCTTGTTCTTTTTATATAATATTTTACTATGCCGAAGTTTATCATATAAATGATGAAATCATCTAGAAGTCTTTTCTATAAACAGGATATCGAATAAAATTAATTAACTGTTATTATATATTTAAGAAAAAAAATGGGAATCCTTAGGATTTGATCAGGCCTATGGTCAGGGAAGCTAATAATAGAAATAAAGATAAAATTTCGATCGAGTCTCTAGTCCTGGGGATATTGTCGGTAATTTTTGGCATTGCTTTTTTTCTTTTGATCCCCGGTAAAACTTTTGGGATAAATATCTTGCAGACAATAGATGCCCGGGAGGATTTTACCAGGTATGTTTTCTTTTTATTCCTGATAATGCTTACAGGAGTTGCCACTATCGGCACTGCCGCTGTTTCAGCAGTGTATGGAATAAAAGATTTTATTGGATCATACAGGGGTGTCTATACAAGCAAGGGTAAATCAGTCTACCTGGTCGGGGCAATAATGGGATTGACTGTAATAGTATTACTTATAGTATTTATTATCTTGCTCAATGTCTTATGATCTTTGACCATTTTTTATGACTTTTCCCCAATTGTAGATCCAGCTCTTAAGTTAGGATCTAAGCCATTTGAGGGTCCCCCATCTTTTTTACCTCCAAGTTTATTTTATTATTATCTTCTCTTCGGTGTCAATATTAGGGGGGAAACCCAATCCGGCTCATTGGCTCATCCAGTATAGCCAGAGTAGTTAATGTATCAATATTAAATGAATTGATACTGATAATTTTTAATGGTTCATGATATTCTGATATATATTTCTTGACAGAAGGAGGGTTTTTGCAGAAATTAATAGAGATAAGGTGGCATGGCAGGGGTGGACAAGGAGCTGTCACCGCTTCGAAACTTCTTGCGGATGCTGCTTTAAGCGAGGGGTTTTATATACAAGCATTCCCCGAATATGGAGCAGAGAGAATGGGCGCCCCGGTAAGGTCCTTTAACCGGATAAGCAGTGAAACAATCGATTTACATTGTCAGATAAGTGAGCCTGATATTGTAATGGTTCTTGATGAGACATTATTGGAAACCATTGATGTGGCAGCAGGGATAAAAAATGGCGGGTCCATTATCATAAATACATCCAGGGGCCCGGATGAAATACTTTCATTAATAGGCAATGATAATATTAAAAATATTTCCCTATATACTGTTGATGCATCAAAGATTTCCATGGAAACTATAGGAAAAGTCATCCCTAATACTCCTATGGTAGGAGCTTTGATAAAAACACTGGATTTTTTAAAACTGGAAACTCTTGAGCATACCATCAAAAAAACTCTCTCAAAAAAGGTACAGGCACCTATTGTAGAAGCTAATATAGTTGCTGCCAAACGAGCTTATGCGGAGGTAAAAGAAAATGTCTGATAAAGGAAAGAATCAAAAAAGTAATAAGATAAAAGGATATCTTGATATGCCAATAGGCGGCCTAATTTTGGAAGCTGGTAATTCAGTAGAATATAAAACTGGTGAGTGGAGGACAAAGGACTTTTATATAAACAAAGATGAGTGCTCTAATTGTTTACTTTGTTTTATATACTGTCCGGAAAACTGTGTTAGACTTACCAAAAATGAGGTTTCTGAGATAGACCTTGATTATTGTAAAGGTTGTGGGATATGTGCGGAAGAATGCCCTAAAAATGCTATCGAGGTGAGGCTAAAATAATGAGTAAAATAAAAAACAAGATCGCTCTTCTTGGCAATGCGGCGATTGCAGAAGCAATGAGGCAGATAAATCCAGATGTTGTACCGGCTTTTCCAATTACACCAGCAACCGGGATTGTCCAGGAGTTTTCTAAATATATCCATGATGGAATTCTGGATACAGAATTTATAACTGTAGAAAGTGAACACAGTGCCATGAGTGCATGTATCGGGGCAGCAGCTGCCGGTGCAAGGGTGATGACTGCAACTTCATCCGCCGGGCTCGCTCTTATGTGGGAGCTTCTTGGAGTTGCATCCGGATTAAGGTTGCCTATGGTAATGATTGTGGCCAATAGGGCACTATCCTCTCCAATAAATATTGGCTGTGACCATAGTGATTCAATGGGTGCCAGGGACAGCGGCTGGATACAGCTATATTCAGAAAACGCCCAGGAAGGATATGATAATGTTATTCAGGCAATAAAAATTTCTGAAAACAAGCATGTCAGGCTTCCTGTTATGGTTATGATAGATGGTTTTATTACGAGCCACAGTACCGAGGTATTAGAAATCTTGGAAGATGATGATGTAAAAGGTTTTATCGGTGATTATAAATCGGATTATTCTTTATTAAATATGAAGAAACCTCTGACTTTTGGTCCTTATCAGACGAGTGAACATTATTTTGAAACTAAAAAACAGGAAGCTGATTCGATAAAGAATTCAACCAGTATTATAAAAAAAGTCTCTGAAGAGTTTGAAACTCTTTCCGGAAGGACCCAACCCGCAGTAGAGTCATATATGATGGAAGATGCTGAAATAGCGGTCATGGTTCTATCTTCCACTGCCGGTACAACAAGAGCCGTAGTTGACAACTTTAGATCTGAAGGCATTAAAGCCGGGCTTATAAAGCCCAGATTGTTCAGGCCGTTTCCTGCAGCAGAAATCATAAAGATTACAAAAAATCTGAAGAGCCTGGCCATCCTTGACCGTTCTGAATCATTTAGCGCCAGCGGTGGACCACTATTTACAGAGACAAGGTCAAGTCTGTACGAGTCAGAGGATAAACCTAAAATTACTAACTATATATATGGTCTTGGCGGACGGGATGCCGGTCTGGGAGATATTAAAAAAGTATTTCTTGAATTATTGGATGAAAAGAATATGAAAACCGAGTTAAAAATAAAATATCTTGGGGTGAGGAAATAAAATGGTAAATATCAGAGAGATAGCCCAAAAACCGCAAAAGCTTGCCAGCGGTCACAGACTCTGTCCCGGTTGCGGAGCAGGAATTGTCGTCAATATGGTACTTTCTTCCATAGATAAATCAGTTGTAGTGGTAAATGCTACAGGATGTCTTGAAGTCTCAACTACTGTATATCCTTACACTTCCTGGGAAACACCGTTTATCCATAGCGCTTTTGAAAATGCTGCAGCTACTGTCAGTGGGGTAGAAGCTGCCTATAAAGCATTAAAAAGAAGAAGGAAGGTAAATGAAGAAATATATTTTGCTGCTTTTGGCGGTGATGGCGGGACATATGATATAGGGCTTCAATCACTTTCAGGTGCACTTGAAAGAGGTCATGACTTTGTATATATCTGTTATGATAATGGCGCATATATGAATACAGGTGTCCAGAGATCAAGCGCCACGCCTATAGGGGCATCGACGACAACCACCCCTGCAGGGGAAAAAATACCGGGGAAACCTCACTATAAAAAAGATATTACAAAGATAGTCATTGCTCATGAGATACCTTATGTGGCTCAAGCGTCCATCAGTCACTGGAAAGATCTGGTTGAGAAATCAAAAAAAGCTTTTGAAACTGAAGGACCTGCTTTTCTGAATGTGATCGCACCCTGCCCGACTGGATGGGTATACGATCCTAAAGATACGATCAAACTTGCGAGAGAAGCTGTTTATAGTTGTATATGGCCTCTTTATGAAGTAGAGGGTGGAAAATACAAACTTAATTTTAATCCCAAAAAGAAAAAGATAGATATAAGCGGGTGGCTTAAAGAGCAGAAAAGATTCAGGCATCTATTCAAACCAGAGAACAAAAATCTCCTTGATGAGATCCAGGAAGATATTGAAAGAAAATGGAATGAACTGCTCGAACTGTGTGATTCGAATTGAAGAGTAAATATACCTAATAGAATAAATTATTCCGGCAGATATGCCGGGGGACGAAGATACTGGGAAATTTTGAAGAAGAACTATTTGAAACAGTAAAAAAGCAAAGCAAAATGATTGTCTTTACAGATGGGTATGATGAAAGGTTCTTGCTGATGATATTCTAGCCATGTCAGCAATAACAGTCTTGCAGACTCTTGTGTGAGTTAAATCCGGGCAATCTATCTTAATGATACCTTTTTTCTGCCTCAGTTTCTGTCATTCTTATAAACTCTGAAAAATTATCTGCATCAAGCGCTCCCCTTGTGATAGCAAGGCCGTCAACATCAGGGATCTTTATTATCTCAGCTCCATTCTTAATATTTACGCTTCCTCCGTATAGTATCCGGGTAGACAGGGAAATATCAGGATTGTAAAGAGAAGAAAGAAGCCTTCTGACAATAAGATGGGATTCTTCGATTATTTCAAGTGAAGCCGAGTCTTTCTGTCCGATCGCCCATACCGGCTCATATACCAGGGCCATCTTTGATAAAAAATCCGGCGGTATACCATTAAGTCCTGCCTGGAGCTGGTTTTTTAAAACATCCCGGGTAATATTATTTTGTCTTTCTTCCGTACTTTCACCAATTAACAGAATTGGATATATATCATTCCTGTAACATGCATGTATCTTCTTATTTATGGTAGTATCTGTTTCCCCGAAATATTTTTTCCTTTCAGAGTGCCCTATAAAAACATAACGGCATCCCAGGTCCTTCAGTACAAGTGGGGAGATCTCACCGGTATAAGAACCCGAGTCTTCCCAGAAGATATCCTGCGTACCGTAACTAATCGGATAGTCTCCAAGCTCATCAATGAGGGATTGCAGGCATAATGGATCCGGAAGTATATAAGCATCCATAAGACTGGTCTGGAATCTATCTATATTATTTTTAAGTTTCTTTATATATTCCCTGACTTCGGAACATGTTTTTTTGTATATTTTCCAGTTAGCCCCTGTTATCATCTTCCTGAAAACTTTCATATGACCCTCTATTTATTTATTAATTCCTTAATCACCTGGTTTGTAGAGTTTTTTGTAAATACTATTGAAATCCCTATAGTGCCCATGTAGAAATTAAGATTTTTCTTTCATATCCTTACCATATCATCATAAGGTCCCTTCCCATGGTTATTTTTCCTGAATAAATATTACTCATGCCTTCAATATAGCTTTTTTCAAGGGAAGGATCTGGTGCCATCGAAGGGATGTGATGTGTTAAAACCAGGTGTTTAATATTTGAATCCTCTGCTAGTTTTGCTGCTTCAAAGGTAGAGGTATGTTTGTATTCAGCTCCCTTAAACCCACGGCCGGTGTCACTATTACCATAGATCTCTTCTACCCGGTCATTCCATTTGGTATTGTATGTCTCATGGATAAGTATGTCTGCATCTTTGGAGAATTTTGAAATATTTTCACAGGGTGCCGTATCTCCGGAACAAACAATTACTTTATTATTGAATGAAAACCTGTATCCTACTGCAGGTTTAAAATCACCATGGTCCACAGAAAAAACTTCTACTTTGAGTCCATCTTCATTGTAGATCAGGCCATCATCTAATTCATGATAGATTATCCTGTTACTGTTATTGTCAAAAGATCTCCTGGTTTTAAAATCAGTATTTAAGGAATCCCTCATTTTTCCTATTACTTCTTTTGTATTTGTAGGGCCATAAACATTTAAAGGTCTCTGTCTTTTTGGGGCCTCTCTTGAAAAGATCCCCGAGGAAAAGAAATCGATAAAACCACCATTATGATCGGCATGATGGTGCGTAAAAAAGAGATGGGATATCTGGGTATGTTGAATGCCTGCCATAATAAGTCTGTTTAATACACCATTTCCGCAATCTATTAAAAAAGTCTTATCTCCGGCCAGAAGGACATTTGCCGCTTTTGAACGGGAATATCCACTCAGGGGATTACCGGTTCCAAGGAGTATCCATTTCATAGATCCGGGATCGTTTTTAAGAGGATTTTGTATGAGTCCGTCAAATGGTTTACTCTGGGAATGTTTTATATTTTTTATTTCCATTTATCCAGCGCTATCCTCAGGGCCTTGTTTTCCTTTTGTTTTGCCAGTTCATCGATATCAGTACCATCTGCAATGGCTTTTACAGTCTGCATCATAGCTTTTGCCCCCTGAGCCGGACCCATGGGATGCCCCAGGATCGCACCTCCGACTGCAAGCATTATCTCACTGCCCAGGTCAGCAATTATCCTTCTTGCACTATTCGGGGTTATCCCTCCACCGATAAGCGGCATAGTGGGAAGGATGTCGTATAGTGGGAGCCTCTGTGCATCAGCGATCTGGAAATACCTTCTTTTAAGAAAGGGGTAAGTACTGTAAGGTGAGCTAAACATACATACATCTGCTCCAGCGATCCTTGCAAGTTTTCCAAGCATCAGGTGAGTTGATATCCCTGTATAGGGGGATTCCGATATTGCACCCACACTGGCATAATGAGCGATAAGGGGAACTGTAATAGCAGGATCTTCGGCCAGAGCCTGAAGTGCTCCAAGTCCTGTCGCCACAAAGTTTACCAGAAGTGCTCCTGCCCCTGCTTCCACTGCCCTGTGTGCATGCTCAGTCATCTTATCCTGCCGGTCCGTTATATTGACGCAATACATGGTAAGATGCCCCGTTTCCTCCTGGACCTCTCTTGCTGCTTTAGTATAGCTTTTTACCCTTTCAATTACAGGACTGTAGGATGTGTCTGCAAATAGTTCATCATCTTTTATAATATCTACGCCACCGGATGCGATCTCTTTAAATATCTTTGCACCTTCGGCAGGTGTATAACCCAGGCATGGTTTTATCATATTAAGGACTACCGGTCTTTTCTGGATCCCAAAATACTCATACAGGCGGTTGATGCCATAACGGGGGCCCTTAAAATGACTTAAAAACTTTTTGGAAAATTTAAGATCTATAAGTTTTACCTGGGCAGAGGTAGAGACATCATTTCCTAAAAGCGTGGTAAAGAGCATTGGAAACTGCGGACTGAAGTTTTCATCAGGAAATGCGATCTGGATAATATGTGCTGTCTCTTCAGGCTCGTCGCCAGTCAGTTCTGCCGGGGGGATATCATAGATCGCAGTAATGCGCCCGCCATATTTTTTTCTCATTTCATTTGTTATGCCCGGCACGGGAAGCCAGGTCCCCAATGTCTGGCCAATAGCAAAAGATTTTGCTTTTTCATATACATCAGATTCTTTAGTGGATCTAAAGAAATAGGAGGCGATTATATAGTCACCCCCATAAGTCTCTTCCGGCAAGCCTAAAGGTTGGATATTTTCGCCCTTTTTCATTTACTCTCCTATCTCAGTAAATCTTTTCTATCTCTTCTCTTACGATTTTTACCCAATTAATAATATTATCCGGGTTCTTTCCCAGGGTATGATTATCTTTCATTATTATTTCTACTACACACCCTTTTGTCTTTTTTAAGAAATCAATGACCTTTTGCCTGACAGCTTCCTTATCCATAACTGGTACAGCAAGGGCAGCAGGATTTGGCTTTAAGGAAAAAACATAATCATCTTTTAAATGTTCCGCCATTATTTCCAGGTCGGACCATGGGGATACTGAGACCCGCCGGAGGTTTGGTATTCTCTTTACGATTTTCCATCGCTTATCCAGGGGCTCACAGCACCCATAGCAATTAAGTCCG
>SDBU01010733.1_pt1 | contig 10124 bp, 7 predicted proteins | sample 2277071 | NCBI WGS metagenome assembly SDBU01 (sample SAMN10397929, study PRJNA504765) | marine sediment metagenome | isolation source: marine sediment core GS08_GC12, 126 cmbsf | place: Arctic Ocean: Gakkel Ridge, Loki's castle | collected 2008 | reverse complement strand
TTATATGTTCGATGAAAGTCAGGATAATTTACTTCAGAAAACAGATGATGGGAATACTTCATTTTCTTATCCTTTTGATATTCTGATGACTCAACAAGTATTAAGTGTAGAGCATGACGGTGTGTACTTCTGGTCACTTGAGAAAGGTGTAGATGTTGCTGCATGGGCAGATGCTACGGATTATGTCGTACTAGATAAGACTAAAGACGGTGGAGATGTATATGAATGTATTCAAAATCATACCTCTTCTTCAACTGATAGGCCTGGAGTGGGAGAAAATTGGGAAGATTATTGGTCTCTGCTTGCTGAATCTGTTATTACTGTTGATATGGTTATCAAGCGTTGGAAAATAGAAAATTATGTTTGTAAGCTTCAAGAAACTTTTACTATAGCAGGTACTATTTATGGTACAGGAGCTCCGCATGCTTATAATTCAGAAGCATTTTCTGTGGAGCATTACCATACAACGTTGACTTCTAGTGTGGCAGTTAGTGGGACTACGTTATATTTGAATGAATATTCTGATCATGCATCTATGAATTTTACTACTACTAGTGGTGATCCTTTAACCCTACATCTTGGGCCAAATTCCAGCGGGGAAGAAGAAGACGTTCAAGTTAATACTACTATATCAGGAGGAGTAGATCTAGTTTTAGGTACCCAATATGCTTATGCTTCTAGTGATAAAGTAAATTATTATACAAATATTTGGATGTTTAATGATTATGATGGTATAGATTCTTCTACTGGTGCGCTTTATAAATTTGATGCTTATACTGGTGATTATTTGACTAAATACAGCAGTGGAGCGTATAAAGATGTTGGTGCCGCTACTTTTTATAAAGTTGATTCGTTTACTGAATATGGGAATATTGATACACTAGTTTATATTAAAGGAACAAATATGTTATTTGTTAATACAAGCCAAGCGGGAGCTACTTTGCCCTATTATGGTTCTGCTGTTATGGATAATATAAAGAAGGATGAGGCTACAGTTAGACCAGTATATGATTTGGCTATGGACGACCAAAATGTCTATAGATTGCAACAAGGAGCTACTTATTATGACACTGATAATGAATGGTCATATTATAGCTACCAGTTGTCGTCTCTAGATTCATTTGTGGCTTCTATTTCATTAGCTGCTTATCCAGCAATTATTGCTGCTAATGAAGTTAGTACATCAGAGATTATAGTGATTGTCGTGGACCAGTTTTTACAACCCATTACAAGCAGGCTTGTATACTTTACGGACGATGATACTAAAGGTTTTATTACGTCTTCACCTGTTAATACAGATAGTAATGGAAAGGCTCAAACAACATATGTCTCTGGTGATACTGCAAGAGAGGTTAAAATTACAGCTGTAGTTGAGCAGACATAGAGATGATTAAAGGAAAATTATGGAAACTAAGGTATGTACAAAGTGTGAGAAGGAATATTCTGCTACTAGGGAATTTTTTCATAAAGGTAGAGGAAAATTTGGTTTGCGTTCTTGGTGTAAAAAATGTTGTAGGGAATGGCAGCAATCGAAGGAAGGTAAAGAGTTACGTAAAAAGGCAAGTAAAAAGTATTATCGAAATAATAAAAAAAAGATTATCGAGCGTTTTAGAAAGCGGCGGGAGGAAAACAAGGAATTTATAAGAGAGTCTTATAGAAGAAATACTAAGAAGTGGTATGAAAATAATAAAGATAAAGTAAGTGAATCTGGTAAGAGATATCGAAGGAGTAATAAAGATAAAGTAAATGCTAGGGCAGCGAAAAGAAGAGCGGTAAAATTAAATCAAACCCCATTATTGACAGCTGAAGAGAAGGGACGTATACGAGAAATATATGCTATATGTGCTTTTATGAATTTGGGTAGTATAAATATAAAATGGCATATTGATCATATTATTCCACTAAGCAAAGGCGGGCTTCATCATCCAGATAATTTGCAGATTTTGGAAGCTAATACCAATTTTTGTAAAGGAGCTAAATTGTTAAGTGTATGAAAATTTAAAATTGCGCAAAGGAAATTTTGTTGTTGATCGGGGCTACTTTTATTCATTTGATGAAGATCAGGATGCTTTGCTTCAAAAAATAGACGATGGGAGCACAGCTTTCAGTTATCCATTGAATGCTCCTGTTTCTAATACAGTCAAAAGCCTTGAATATGACAAAATTCATTTTTGGACTCTTGAGAATTCCGGCGGGGGGAGTGTTGATGTCAAAAAATGGCGGGTAGAAAATAGTATATGTAATCTAAAAGATACAATTAGCCTTTCGCCAGATTATGATTCAAATGCTTTTACTATAGAGCATTATCACACCAAGCTCACGAATACTATTTCTGGTGGCGACGACGTTATACAAATAAATAATTATTATGATACTGTTGTAAGTAGTGGAATTGTTCTAACACTTGGTCCAAATAACTCTACTTGGTATGAAGATGTTACAATAAATTCAGTAAGCGGAACTTATATTACACTGACCTCTGGCACTCAATATTCATATGATGTAAACGACGAAGTGAATTTTTATACGAATTTGTGGTTATTTAATAATGACGGCGATGGATCTTTGCGTAAAATTAATGCGTACACTGGGGATCTGATAGCTACAACTAGCGGGTCAGAATATGATAATATAACAGCTTGTACTTTTGCTAGAATCAATAATGTGTTTGATTCTAATGTCGATGCTTTAATATATGTTAAATCCACTAATCTTAAATTTGTTAATGTGGATACTTTGGCTAATTACGGTATAATGACAATAGATAATCTAAGATCGAATGGCTCGACAGTCATTTCTGTTTATGACTTGGCTATTTCTGGAAAGACTGTTTATAGATTGCAAGACGAAGCTACTTATTATGGCGCTGATAATGATTGGGGCTCAATGTATAACTATCAAGTATCAACAGTTAGACCATTTATAGATTCAATAACTGTTACAGCTTACCCGTTGATTTTGCCGGCGAATGGATATAACGTTACTCAAGTTAAAGCTGCAGTTTTTGATCAATACGGGGACGGGGTAATGAATAAACCAGTCCATTTCACTGATACTGACAATGTGGGCTTTATTACTACCAACCCAGCATATACTGATTATTTTTGGGGAACGGGAGAGGCTAAAACAGCCTATAAGGCAGGGGTTACTCCGCAAACAGTTACAATAGAAGGTACAGCTACTCAATATGATTAAGGAGTTTATTTATGGCAGATACAAATATAGAATTCAATTATCCTAATTTTTGTATAGGACCAAAGGCGGATAACTTTTGTAGCATTGATCATGAGAATGATTGGATGCAAGTAAAGAACAGTACTGGGGATTTAATAAAAACTTATGACCTAGATACCTCTATAGATAACGAAATAAAATCTATAGAATATGCTGGTCCAAGGAATTTATCGCAGTCTTTAGCTAATTTAGGAGAGGATCTTCCATTTTTTACTTTGGATAGAGACGATGTTAATGGTATATACTTTGTAAGAGAATGGCGCTTAAGTGCTGCTAATTCAAGATTAGAATTGGAAAACACAATAAGCGGGTCTACTGGTGATATCGATTGTTATGATATGTCAATTGAATATTATCAGACAGGATTTGGCAGCCCTACTGCAACTGGTACTGGCCAGATACAGGTAGATTCACTTGGCAGAATGGAAGCTGGGGATAAGTTACTTTTAGGACCGAGCGGCGACGCTGATAATTTGAATGCTTTTGAGTGGGTAGAAATTACATCTATTTCTGGTGGTTGGGTTTATATCACAGCGCCAGGACCAGTGCCGCCAAAATATGAGTACACAGGCAGCGACGATATTAGTTATTATAAGAGCATTTTTTTATTTAGTGATACAGGGGAAAATGGTGACGAGACTAAGGGAGCTCTATATAAAATAAATCCTTACGATCTAAATCCGAGTGATCCTACTATTTTGGATACTCGGTATAGTGGTTTATATTCTAATGTAAAATCCTCTGCATGGAGTACTACTTATCAAAGTATAGGAATGGTTAAAGGATCGAATTTATTGTATGTTGATCCAAACAATGATTATGAGATACAAAAATCTCACGCGCTGACAAATATACAGGCTGACGATGTAACAAATATTCCAATACATGATCTAGTATTTCTTGATCCTAGTACTATTTATAGGCTTCAAAAGAAAATAACTTTAAATGATGATGAAGGTAATAAAACTACTACTAGTTGGGATACTTATAATTATCATCAGGATACAGTGGCTCCGTATACCAAAAGCATTTCTTTAGCTGTTGATCCAGATTGTATAGTGTTGCATAATAATCAAGTGGAAATAACTGCTGTGGTAAGAGATCAATTTGGTGTAGGACTATCAAGTAAATTAGTTTATTTTACTAAGGTAGGTGGGGATCTTAGTGGAAGTTTTGATCCTGTAAATGGTCAAGTTTATACTGATGTAAATGGAATAGCTACTATCACTTATGAGACTGGTGATTATGATCTAGGTGGTACCAATGCTGCAATTAATATAAAGGCAAAGACAGATGGAGCATCTACTTTAACTGGTAGTCAGTATGTTTGGGATAATGTGTCGTTGTTTCTTTATAGTAATTTTACGACTGATTTGATAAATTTGATACAAAAGCCCACTTTGATTGGTGCATGGCCCACAGAGGGCTCTGATCTATATACTCAACTGTATATGATTCAAGTAGGTGGTATGCAGAATGAGATGTATGTCAAATCACTAAGTAAATTCCAATTCCCAGGCGGGGCATGGACTCCAACAGGTGCTCCGACTGATCTTACTACGAGTATAAGGCAATTAGAAAAATTTGAAGGTGAGAAATATGTGCGCCAACTTGAGGAAGTTGATATTGAGACCTCGCTTTTTCAGAAAAAAGAAATATCTAATGATCTACAGCTAAGTCAGACCTATATAAGTAGGCATTTAAGTACAGGTCATAAAGATGATGTGGATATTGATCAATTTAGATTTATAGAAGATGCCTTACCAGCATTTTGGTCGGAAAAGAATCCTGTTAATACAGATATATGGATACGGTTACGACCTTTTGCTTTTAGTTTGAATCAGGATACTTTAATTTTTAAAGTAAAGGAGATATCATATGCTGGAGACACTGGCTATAAAGATGTAGCATCCTCTTGTTCAGTTTCAACTTTTGATGCGGGTGGAGGATTATTAGGTTTAGATATTACTTATAACCCGTCGAATGATTTTCATCATAACGGCGTCGTATATGTTAGTATAGAAGTTTGTGATAACGCGGCGGTTCCAAATATTATATTAACTGATTATTGGTTTAAGATAATACCAGATTACAAATCTCCGTATATAGTCAATGAAAATCCGGCGCGGGAAGAGGAAAATGTTGTAACTAATACTAATATTTCATTTGACATACTAGATGCTGGTGTAGGAGTAAATCTAGATACACTAGAGCTACATGTAAATAGTAGACGAATTCAAACTCATACTATTTCTGCAATCTCAGGAGGTTATCATATTAGCTATAATCCTGATAAAGATTTTTATTACGGCCAATCAGTAGAAATCACCATTAAAGTTGAGGATGCTTCTGATCATCGGAATATGTTATATGATATGTGGCGCTTTTACATTGCGGGAAGCACTGGTCCATGGATTGATAGGGGAAGCTTTGATCCAAGAGTTTGTGCTAGGGGAATATACAGGAAACAGACAGGTATATCTTTTAATGTGTATGGTATTGATGATACTGGAATAGATAGAGAAAGTATTTTGGTTACAATTGGAGGGAAGACGAGAGATGTTAAGATTATTCCAATAATTTATAGGTTAGAATAATTCGACTGATATGTATAGAGGCTTGTATAAAAATGACTATATTACTAGATAATTTTTCTATATCTGTAGAGGAGTGGCTGCCAGTTGTAGATCTAGTTTCATTTGCTGTAGATGTTATAGATCATGAACATGATATTAGTACTTCTGGAACCTATTTTTTACACGATGAAGAAATTGTTCCGACTAGTTATTCTGGAATTTCAGATGGTTATAAATTTTATTATTATCCCCCAACTATTAGTGGAGAGGTAAATCTGACGATTCATGCTGAGAATGATAATAGCGAGACGAAAGAAGAAGATTACTATTTATTATATGGATATAATGTTAAATTTGATGAATTGATTGATTGGGGGCCAAAAAAAGAAGTTGTTATAACAGCAGATGCAAAGAATTTAGCTTTCTGCCCAAATATAGTAGGAGAGGCTTCTTACTTTGAGACGGCAGATCTACGTTCGTATGATTTAGGTGCAAGTATTCAAGCGGTTGAGAGTGTTGATTTGAATGCTACTGTCTATCCGCAAAATACGTTTTTCTTCTACGGAAGAATTTATACAGTAAAAATATCTGGAGTTAAAGATTTTGCAGGAAACGAAATGCAACCATTTAGCTTCGATTTTACTATAGAAAATAAATAAATTGTTATAAGGAGGTTTTTAATTATGTGTGCTGCGATAACTCGTTGGATAGAGTATCCAACAACTGCTTCGGGAATACCAGGAGATGGAAGAGGTGCTTCCTGCAAGGGCACAAGGGGCTATGTTATAGGCACCGCTTCGGTCGGTGATACATTTACAATTGGTCCAACAACGAATAGATTGCACATAGCTATGGACGCTGAAGGTGGGCCCTATATTACTTTATATTCTGGCTCTAATTTAGATGCCAGATTTGTTGCCCGCGACATTACAGAAAAAATGCATGCTCTTGGTAAAACTGATCAAAGATGGGATAATGCGGTTTGCAAATGGGAGAGTATTAAAGATACAGGTAATAGATTTAAAATTTATTCTGGAACCCTGGGATCGGATTCAAGTGCAACTGTTGTTACTGGTACTAATGATGCTCGAACTGTTTTAGGTTTTAGTACTAAATCAGAAATAGGTGGATCTGCTACTTCAAATAGTTTTGATGGGACTGCTTCTTTTTCTGGTCCTTATTATGGATTTTTTGACGAGACTTATAAAATTGTCGTAAGTAATGATAATGATGCTACTAGAGGAATAGGAACCGCGACTAAAGATGGATCAAATAGCTACGCTGGTACTATAACAACTGGTGGAGTATTTAATCATACTGCTGATATATCATATGTGATAGAAATTGATACGACCAATGGGACTACAATGGGTGCAGGTACTGGAAATGTTCCTAGAATGCAATGGAATGCAACGCCTGATGACGATTCTACATGGATAGAATTGTTATACCCTGATTATTGGTATAAAGTAGGTATTAAAGGATTGATGGTAAAATTTACCGATGCGGTATTTAATACTTGTGATCCTGCTTGGACTATCCAGTGTTATAAACCGGATTTTGCTCAAGGAAGTAATGTTAGTGCTCCTATAGGTACTGCTCAATATATCTGGAGTTCAGATAGAGGCGACATGAGTAGTTCGCCAATTACTACTGTTACTGGTAGTTATACTCAATTAGGTTCTAGAGGATTGGAGATTAAGTTTGATGGTACTAATAATCTATTTGCTAGAGATGAATTTTATGTTATTTGTGCGGCTCCTAAGCCATCGAATTATGATATAACTAGTTTGAATTATGGAAATGTGACTGTGAGCACGGAGAGTGCTGTGAAATGCGTTATGTTTGAGGCCCAGTCGGGTGCGGCGCAAATGAGTACTGTCAAGTTAGGACTTCAAAGCCATGGGACATTTCAACACCATAATGCAGGAAATTCAGATACTTATTTTAGACTGGGTAGTTGCGGTCCTGACAATACGGCTGGTACGTCGCCTACAAATGGCATAGAATGGTATCCGAATATAGTTGCAGGTGACCTTGACAGTGATACCCCACCCTCATACCTTTATGCTACCGAAGATAATTTGAGTGTGGTGGCTACTGCTGATGCAAGCGAGATCATTGGGAATTCGCCTTATTGTGGCTTAGTAAGCGATCCTATGTGGCTAAACATTAGGCTTGGAGCATCAGAAACTGGCGCTAATTCAACAATTAATTACCGTCTCTATTTTGACTACAGTTAGTTCAATGATTTCAATAACTTACGGACAATCGGAACTTTTATTATTTTATCATCTAGTAATATTGGAGAAATATTCTATAATAAACCCGGGGATATGTGAAACTTTTTTGGGAATTTATTATGCAGAAAAAAATAACAGTAGAATTTGTAAGAGCAGGCTTTGACGAGGCATGTTATAAATTAGACACAATCGAATATATAAATAATAAGCAAAAATTAGATTATATTTGTCCTAAAGGCCATAGACATAGTATTACATGGGCTAATTGGATAACAGGTTATAGATGTCCTTACTGTGCTAGAAATGCCAAGCTAACTATAGAGTTCATCAGAGCCGAATTTGCTAGAGAAGATTATGAGCTTTTAACTACTATATATAGAAATACTAGGCAAAAGTTAGAATATATTTGTCCCAATGGTCATGGACATAGTATAAGTTGGGATCATTGGAAACAAGGCAGAAGATGCCCTTATTGTGCAGGTGTAGGCAAACCAACTATAGAATTTATTAGGTCTGAATTTGCTAAGGGGGATTATAAGCTTTTAACTACTAAATATAAAAATTGTTATCAAAAACTCGAATACATTTGTTCAAGAGGGCATAGACATCAAATTAGTTGGGCTGAGTGGAATAATCTAGGTAATAGATGTCCATATTGTGCTGGTCAGGGCAAACTAACCATAGAATTTATTGAATTTACGTTTGCTGAAGAAAGATATATTCTTTTAACTAGGAAATATAAGAATAACATTCAAAAACTAGAATATATTTGTCCCAATGGTCATGGACATAGTATAAGTTGGCAAGGTTGGCAGCAAGGCCAAAGATGTCCAAGATGCAGTAATCGGGTTTCCAGGTGGGAAATTGCAGTCAAGAATTTTTTAAGCGGTTTGAATGTTTATTACATACCAAATGATAAAGCCCAACTAATCAATCCAAACACGGGAAATAGACTTGAGCTAGATATTTTCATGCCAGATTTATCAAAAGCAATAGAATGTAATGGAATTTATTGGCATACTGCTAAAGAGAGAAAGCAACTTGATGATATTAAACAACAACTATGTAAAGACAAGAATATAGATTTATTGATGATTACAGATAAAGAATGGAATGAAAATGTAGAAAAATGCAAATCAAAAATAACTAATTTTATTAAAAGTTAAAAGGAAATATAATAATTAAATGAATTAAAAGAATCACAGGATAGGATAGTTTTACACAAGGGATAGGCAAATGGAACACGCCATTGGTTTATCTCTTTTTTTTTATTTATGATCGATTTAACGAATTAGGAGAAGGAGGGTACTTTAATATGAATAGGTATTGGGAAGTAGAATTACAGGATGGAACTATCCTGAATGAGACTAAGGTGGAGTGGTCGCAAGTACCTAAGAAGGCCATTATCCGGCTTAGTCTTTTTTTTGACGGCCGTCGCTGGGATCTAACAGGCAAGGAAGCGTATTTTATTAAGACCAGGGCTTCTGTAACACCGGGTGTGCCAGAATCGTTTCGTGTGGAGCGACGCTCAATTGGTTTTTACGAAGGCGCAAAAAAAGTTTGTTATCATGTGGAAGAATCAACTGGCAAGTTTAGTATGGAGGTTATAGATAATTCATAATGGCTAATAAAAATGTTTGTCAATATTGGAACGAGAAAGAGCCTGTTCAATGTATGCACTGGAAGGCTGATGAAAAAAAATGTGGTTTTGAGCCTGCTCCAGGAGAAACAGGCGCTTCTTATGCTCCAGATTGTAATAGAATAGGCACAGCGCTCAATTGTAATAAATATGAAGGGGAAAAAGAAAAGGCTCGATGTATTTTACCCGATCCTTCTCGGCATGTCTGTAATAGAGAAACAGGCCAAAAATGGCTAATAGAACAAATTAATGGTTATAATAACGGTGACTGTGATGGATTTGGTACGACTACAACATGTTCTGGATATTCTCCTTATCATATGGCTTTTGGGCTATTAAAGCCTACTAAAGACGAAGCTGTTGATAGTGAAGGCTTTTCTAAAATTGATGAGATAGGTTATAGACTTCCTTTGAATTTTGATGTATTTAATC
>SDBU01010732.1_pt1 | contig 10125 bp, 12 predicted proteins | sample 2277071 | NCBI WGS metagenome assembly SDBU01 (sample SAMN10397929, study PRJNA504765) | marine sediment metagenome | isolation source: marine sediment core GS08_GC12, 126 cmbsf | place: Arctic Ocean: Gakkel Ridge, Loki's castle | collected 2008 | reverse complement strand
CCCGCAGCAGATAGGTCCAGGGACGCCCCCCTGATCGGCTCCACCACCATTTGTAGTTGAAGATGTTTGGCAACCTATCCCCTCCTTGTCATTACGAGCCGAAGGCGTAGCAATCTTAACGGTGGGGTATTCCTGGAGATTGCTTCGTCCTAAAGCTGCCGGCAATGACTGCCGGTTTTTTACGGGCCAGAATCGCTTGATTTAGATACCGATGGATAGTAGGGTGGATATAGAGAGCGGGCTCTAACCCGGTTTCTCCTCCCCAACCTCTTCAGCTCAGCCTTGAAATAGCTGAGTTTCTCCTTTCCCCAGGCAAGGAACTCCCTGGGGGTCATTAAGCCGCCGACATTGACCCGATTGATGGCATAGGCCGCCCACTCTACGGCGGCATAGCCACCGGCACCGGTAGCAACCAGGTCTTCGTGCTGGCCGGGGATGTCGGAGCCTTCAGCATCGATGCTGTGTAGCTTGCCATAGTAGATATTGGCATTTGAGCCATCAGGAACTTCGTCACCAAGCAGGGTCAAGGCGTCCTCCCAGAGGGAGTAGCGCTGGTATTTCTTAGGGAACTGAGCCAGCGGGTATTCCACCGCCTCGATCATAACCCTATCGGTTAAGCTAGCAATATCAATCTCCCTGGAGCCGGCAGCGGTCGCTTTAACCGCCTTCTGCCCGTAAGGAATAGCCTCCGAGAAGTCCTTAACGGCATGGGTGATATGCCTATCCAGCTCATCGTTAGTCCAGCGATAGTTGGTGTCATCCTCATCGTGTAAATCACGCCTGACGATGGTTCTCATTTCAGCCAGGTTCATAGCGGCTGCTCCTTTAGCCCTCTGACCTCGACCCGTTCCAGCCTGGTGCAGGGCAAGCCTTCGTCGTGCCGGCATAGCTCCAAATCGCAGAAGGCTATTTCCTCATTAACCTCACCCTCTCTGATGCTGACTGCCTTTTTGCTGGCCCTTTTAGCGTAATTCATCAGGGCTTGAGCATCCGCCTCGTTGTCAAAGGGCAAGTTAAGGCGAACTCTATACTTCATTACCGATACCTCCATTTGCCAGCCAGATAATGACGCTGGATTTCCTGTGGATTCAAAACCCGATTGTAGTGCCAAAGCTCACCTAGATAGCCGCCAAAGGGAAAGGAGTAATAATCACCAATAATGACATCGCTTGTTCCTGCATAAACACTGGTTAAGCCATCAGCATCTCCATCCCAATTAAGAGGCGGATTTCTCCTGTCCACTAAGTCCTCGTATAAAAGCAGAGTGTTATTCTCACCGTCGTAAACTACTGCAATATGCACCCACTTGTCCACAGGTTTGTTTGATGTCCATTCATAACCACGGATGATTGAGCCGCTATCATCAGGCTTTCTTAACCTACAGTAAAAGAGTGTTCTAGCCCCTACTGCAACGTAGCGAAACCCCAGATAGAACTCGCCGCCAGCTACATATGTATCTCCCTTCTGGTAAATGTCGGCATAACCATTTAACTCAGTAACCCGCCAATAAATCCAGAACATTATCGTAAAGGCGGTGCCAGCCCGCAAGGCAGTATGGTGTGGAATGACCATTCTATCATCCACTCGGTCAAACAACCTGCCATCAGGCTGCCACAAAGCACCGGTAACGGTGCCCAAGTGCCCATAGGCATCCTTTGACCTGAAAGAGGCACCGTCCAGCTGGTAAAGCGGGAGATACAACACCAGGCCGGGGTCACGGTGGCACCGCCCAACAGCATATTCAGGGTCTTGCCAGTAAATGCCTGTTTTCATTCCTTCACTCCTCGTCAGACCACTCTATAGATAACCCTGACATAGCTTGAGTTCTTGACCCTGGCTCTACCCTCATCCAGCTCATTGCACTGGAGGATAAGGCGAACTTCAAAGGGGACATCCTGGAAATTAGCTTCAGGGGTAAAGTAACCGCTGCGGGTGCGTGATTGATAGGTCGTGCCGATATCGGTCTCAGTGACGGCCGAATGCAGGTCCACCCAGCTGCCAGCCTCGTTCCTTGCCTGCCACTTCCAGATAAGGTCAGCGGTAGCCGAGGAGACTGCCTTGAAATCGGCGGTGACCCCGAACTCGACCAGGATGATTTCTCCCTCGATGACCGGGTTAATCAGCTTGCTGAGCACAGTAACATCGGTATCGGCAGTACCGGTGGTAACCTCGGATGAGTACTGGATACCGTCCTCGGTTAAATCCCCCGATACCAGGCGGTCTTCAAAGTCGGTGAGGAGTCCCACCCGGACTGGTATCTCGTCAGGGGCAATGATAATCGCTTTCATAGTTTCTGTCATGATTTACCTCCTCGTCAGGGAGAGTCCCCGGCTGTGGGGACTCTCCCTCGATTTACTTTAGTCGGTGATACCGATTAAGGCGGCTGCCTTAACCGTTGAGAACAGCGCCAGCGACACATACCACTTAATCCGGGTCCTGGTGGCATCCCTGGCCTCCAGGGCACCGATAGGCTCGACGATTAAGTGCCCGGGTGCGGTCAAGCCGCATAGACCCCCCTCTCCAAACTGCATCGCGTAAATGGTAGAGCAATCGCCACCGGTGATAGCTGTCTCGTAACCAGCGGTAAGGACGTGGACATTGAGCACCCAGTCGTTGATGCCGATGGGGATACCATCCCAGAGCTGGATGAAGTTACCCCACTGGTCACGGTCGGTTTCCATGATGCCTGAGCCGGCTGCCCTGACCAGGGTATTAAGCTTTCTCCTGGAGCGGCGGCTCATCAACAGCAAATCAGGCTTACCGCCCTTGATGGCATCAATCAGCTCATCCAGCTTAGCCAGGGTGAGCGTAGCTCCGGTGCTGCCCATCGTAATTACCTGGTCGCCGGCAGTGGTGGTATCAATCAGCAGCCTTAAGCCCTCGAAGTCCTTATCAGCGGCCTCGCCGCTGCCGTAGATAAAGGTGTCCTCGAACTCGTGGGTGATTGCCTTGGTAGTGAGCTCGATAACAGTCGCCTCCAGGTCCTGCACATTAGAGCGGGTTGCCTTTAGGAAAGCATCGATATCGGCATTCTCGCCAAGGATTTTGAGCTCGGCGGTAACCTTCTCGAAGGTAGGCGGGGTAGGCGTTGCCCAATCATCGTTGACGTCATACCAGCTAGCTCCGGGGAGGGTCTTCTCCTGGTTATAGATCAGGCTGTTGCCGACAATCTCGATGAAGGGTAACCTCTGCAGAATCGGCGAGTCCTTAATGATGGTCTCGATAACCCCGATTTTCAACATATCGTTGGATAGTTTAGATGCCTCCGCTAGTGTTATTGCCATTAGGTTTTACCTCCTATTGCGTAGTTTATTTTCTCCCGTGGAGACAGAGCGGAGAGGTCGGGCGGCGTCCTGACCGGAGCTCCGGCGGGTACTTTACCGGCAGTAATTTCAGCCTCCAGCCCCTGCCTCACCCGGCTAATCAGGGTCTTTGCTTTCTCCAGGGACTGATTGATTACCTCGATAGTATCCCCGGTGATGAGCTCCTCGAGCACCTCTGGATTAAGCTGAGCAACCAGGGTTTTGTAGCTGGCTACCGCCTCAGCCAAAGACCGGTTGCTCGCGGTCAGCTTCTCTCCTGATTCAGCCACCGCCTGCTTCAAGCCAGCCACCTCGCTATCCAGATTAGACACGGCTTGCTCAAGCTCAACGATACGGGCACTGGCTCTGCTTAGCTCCTCATCTTTTTGAGCTAGCCGGCCCTCAAGCTCAGCAATCCTGTCCTCGCTCTGCCCCGACTCCTCCGTTTCGGGCGGATTCTGGTTCTCCGTCTGGTTGCCAGGCGGAGACTCTGGCGAGTTTAGTTCATCATCTGCCAACTTTCGTCCTCCTTGTTTCGCCCTTCTCCAGAGAAAGGCTATCAGTTAGCCTTCGCTTGCCGATAGACCTCTGTCCAGCTCAGGGCGAAGATTCCTCAACGGCATCTACCTGAGGCCCTACCGCTCTCACTCTCGCTCCGGCCCTGGTAGACCTGACGTTAAGCTCTTTATTCATGCTGAGGATAGCCCCCCTCTCCTCAAGCCACCGGTCAAACTCCATCTCCGGGTCTTCAACCCCGAGCTCATCCATCGCCCGGCGCCGGGAATGAATACCGCTCTGAACCAATGACTGTTCGTTAGCAACCAGCCTGGCTAAATCACGGGGCAGCACCGGGTTCCAAACCACCCGCCAGCGAATATCTCCAAAGCGCTGATGGTGGTACTTCTCCAGCAGTTTAAGAATGAGATTGTTTCTCCGGTTATAGACCGTTGTCCTGATTAGCCTCTTTCGCCTCACCTTCTGCAACAGTGGCTGCAGCTCAATCTCAAGGGCTACCCCCGACAAATCCCTGGCCGTGCCACCAAAGGCAGCCCGGGGTGATTCCGAGATATCGTGCAGGATTCTATACAGCAAATCGATATAGTTGATGTGGAGGCCGACACCACCACCCTGCAACAGGTCAAGCAGATAGGCTTTAGCATCCTCCGGTATATTCCAGACTGCCCCCGGCTTAACCGCAATATCCTCGGATTCCTCCACATTCTCCAGGACAGCAATCGGATTACCGGACAGCTCCAGTATTTTCGATAGCTGGCTGATTGCCCGATTAAGCTCCCGCTGCGGCTCCATAATCTGGGGCAGGTCGGATATACCCCAGAACTTCTTCGGCTCTCTCAGATTAGGATAGATAATAAATGGAATAAAGCCATAGGGATTGGGCTTCTTCTCCACCTGAGCATTATCGAGCCAGAGCTCAAAGCCGGCATCCGTCCACAGCTCAACAATGTTAGCCGTCTTGCCTTTAGGTCTTACCTTATACAGGATTTCTACCTCGTCTGCGGTCAGGCTATATTTAGAGACCACCCTCCATATCCGTGAGGTGTCATCCCCCACCCACCAGGTATAGATACCCTGAATATCGGGAGCAGTAACCCTGACACTCTCCGTCTCCTGGTCCCAGGTAACCTTATAGCAGGCATCACCGAGGATGGCACAATCAATCTCGGTCTCAAAATCGAGCTGCTCCAGGTTATTCGCCTCATACACCTGATATAAGGCCGACTCGGCCCTGCGGGCTCCGGCCCTGGCCTCATCCGAATCCTGAGCAGCGTCAACGGCAAAGTTAATACCGGACATTAGATATGAGGTAGCCTTATCGATAACCACCTTGGCGTAGTTAAAAGTCAGCCGTTTCTCACCCCGTTTTGCGTAGCCTTCCCAGTGCCGGCCATAGTAGAAATCAAGCAGTTCTTTATACCCCTTGAGCCTGTCCGTATCATGGTGGGCCAACTGAGTCGGGATAAAATCTTCATTCATTGCTTAATCCTCTCCGATCTGTCATTGTGAACAAAACGAAGCAATCTTATCTTTTGATTTGCTTCGCCGCCCCGCTCCCGGCAACGACTTTTTTTATCTTCCTCTCCAAAAGGGCCGGGGACGGTGGGGTAAGTAAAGAATTCTTTAATGCTCTCTGCACCGTTCGCTGGCTGAGACCAAAAATCAGTGCCAGCTCCTTTGCCCTCTTACCCTCGATAGTGAATAGCCTGACTATCTGCCGGTCCCGCTGTCTCTTCAGCCAGTGCTGCCTGCCTCCGGGTTCGTCATAAATACATTTTGTCAGCGGGCAGCTAAGGCAGGAGACGGCAAACTCACAGCCCTCATCCCGATAGTGGCAATACTCCGGTGGTAAATCCAGCTCACCGTGCTGGTCTTCAGCCATTTCCCCGGAGGTAATCTCATTAGTCTGCTCTAATTCCATAACTTACCTTCCAAAACCGAACCAGACAATGTCTAAATTAGCACATATGTTCTACTACGGTCAACAGTATTTTGTCGCTTTTTACTCTTTTGAAAGGAGCAAGGAATGTATTATAAAAAAGAGGGGCGTAAGCCCCTCTTAAACTCTCTTCTTCCCACCCCCACCATGGTTATTCTCTCAGAAGTCTCCCGGGCGCTAGTCAGCGTATAAGTACAATTACACGTTGCCCTATTGTTGATTTTTGCACAAGCCGCTATTTTGTACCTCACTAACATGTTGGACTTTTGTGAAATCAAACCCCCATTGAATCCTGATTACTTCCGCAGATCTTGATATGCGTTGAATTTGGTTGGTGAATCTTAAGGAGAGAGTCTAGACTAATACTCTTGCCGCCCACCGTATTTGTATACTAACGCAATACCGGCTTCCGCGAATAGTTGTTCACTCTCTTCAGCAAGCTGATATTTACGTTCACAAACTACTTTTTGAATCCCACAGTTGATCAGCAGCATGGCACAAGTCCGACAGGGGGTCATTCTCGTATAGACAGTGGCACCTTCAATGGAAATCCCTCTTTTGGCAGCTTGGCAGATAGCGTTCTGTTCAGCGTGCACTGTCCGTAAACAGTGCTCGCTTATTTCACCATTTTCTTGAATCACTTTCTTCATCAAATGTCCTACATCATCGCAATGAGGTAGCCCGGCGGGAGATCCAACATATCCTGTCGCCAACACCTGTTTATCTCGGACAATCACACAACCACTCTTGCCACGGTCGCAGGTCGCCCTGCTTGAGGCAGCATTGGCTAGCTCCAGGAAATAGTCATCCCAAGATGGGCGTTGATTCTTTTGGCCACCATTAACCATGATTTTCTCCTTCGTGGGCTAATCTACCATGTCTTTGCGAAGGTTACCAAATCTTTCTAAACTTCGTTCGTGTAGAACAGTATAGCAGTTATCCGTACAGGCAACAAAACGTCAATTTGTTTAATAGCAGAACACACTATCTGACCTGGGATAATCTTGGTAAAATGATTTCTACTTGCACCTGCGTATAACAATCATTACACGTATAAGTGCAATTACACGCCTCATGCGACACTCCCCCTCGCCCCCCTCGGCACGTATTGCCCGGCGGCCTCAACCAGCAGTGCCAGGCTCATCAGGAAATCATCGTGTCCCCGGGCCGGGTCGACATAAAAATTCATGCTCTGGCTGGGGCGATACTGGCTCTTTGCCTGCTCCATCTCCAACCAGAACTGCTGATACTCGGCCGAGCCGTCCCCGGCATACATCTTCAGCCGGCCCGAGTTAACCGCCGCCAGCAGGGAAAAGCCTAATTCCGATTTTGAGCGCTGGGTGAAGATAAACGGAGCAACCCTCGAGCCAAGCGATTGCCGGAGGAACGAGCTTACCGGCTGGCCAACCCCGGTAGCATCAACCACCACCCTACGGCAGTGCCATACATTTTTCAGAATATCAACTAGCTGGGGATAGAGTTCAGCGTGTTTCCTGCCTGTCCACCAGTAGTGCTCAACAACCCTGACCCTGGCTTGCTGCTGAGCGTCACCACCGGCAGCAAAATCCAGCTCACCGATAGTAACCACGGTTGAATCCCGGCGCGGCTTCAAGGCTCTCAAGATTGCCCCTTCCTCAGTCTCAGCCTCCCCGGCCAGGTCGATACCGGCCACGTAGACCTTGCTGCGGTCGGGCTGGTGCCTTCTGGGCTGCTCCCCCTGAAGCTGTGCCCTTTGCTGAGGGCTCAAGTAGCCACCGCCGTCATGTATCGGCAGCAGGCAATACTGGGTTAAAAAGAGGGGGTGATTTTCCCCCAGGCGCTCCCTCTCCGCCTCCACATAGGCTAAATAATCGGGGTTGTATTTAGCCACTTCCTGCCAATCATAGCGGAAGTGGCGTTTCATCCCGTCTCTTCTCTCCAGCTCAAGGTTACTCTGCTTCACCTCCTCCAGCAGGGTAGCATCATCCCAGGTAGTGCCGTAGTGAACGGTAGTAACATTGCTCGTTGCCCCCATCGGCTTGAATTCCTTGGTGTATTTTTCCTGGCTGACATCCTGGGACTCGTCTATTTCCAGCAGTATATGAGCCGTGTTACCCACCACATTAGCCGATTCATCGGCCGATAAGAATACCGCCCTGGCGTTCCCGAGGCGGATGATATAGCCCAGCTCGGCCATCCAGATACCGCTAAAGCCGGCATCATTCAGCCTGTCCTTGAGCCGCATCATCGAGATAACCGTCTGTGGCTTGAAGGTAGGCGAGCACTTCACCAGGTTCTGCGGCTCAGCCATATAGAGGGTTAGCAGTAGCAGCTCCAGTTGAGCCGACAGCTCGTTCTTACCCCCCTGCCGGGCAATCTCCACTGAGAAAGTAAGCCCTTTTCTGCCGAAAACGCTATTCAGTATCGCCAGTGCCACCTCTCGCTGGTAGGGTCTGAGCCTATTTATTGATGGTGGTGCCGATGCCGATGCCAAGGGGGAGGGCGACATCTCTGAGGACATTACCAATTGCCTCCTTCAGTCCCTTCTTCTGCTCTTTGCTGATGTTATACCTGGTCTTGACCAGTCTGGCCAGGGCATCAGTTGCCTGTGTAATCAGCTTGATATTCTCCGGGTCATTCTCCAGGATAGATTTTATCTTCACCCTGAGCAGGGCAATCTCATCATCGATACCCTCAACGCCAGTGGCCAGCTCAAAATCGAGCTGCTCGGCTTCAGCAAGAACCTTGGAGTAGAAACCGTGCTTTCTAGCGTTCTGATTGCCCTTTGGGGCGCCTCTCTTTCTCGGTGCTTTTGCTGGCATGTGGCTTATCTCCTCGTCCGGTTGATTCGCCTTCTGCGACATTGTTCAGCAGCCTGGCGGTAACCAGGACTATAGTGTGGGCAGCCAGGTCCCATCTCTGCTTTTCAACAGCTAATCTCAATAGCCTCATCGCCTTCCCCCTTTCTGGATATAGCGTAGTTAGAATAGCACATATGTTCTATTATGGCTACAGGGTTTTGTCGCTTTAAAACTGGATAATCTGAGCGGTAAAAAGACGGCGTTTCAGGGAACCAGGCGGCAGAGGCCATCTTTTTGTATCCTGGCTTGAGCTAAGCCGGTATCTCCAGAGCCGCCTGGGAGGCGGCCAGACGAGCTACGGGAACTCGATATGGAGAGCAGCTTACCGAATCCAGCCCCAGTTGATGAAAGAACCTGATTGATTCCGGGTCACCACCGTGTTCGCCACAGACGCCCACCTTCAACCGAGGATTGGCTTTCCTGCCTCGCTCAAAGGCCAGCTTAATCAACTCACCAACACCTGTTTCATCGAGGCTGGCAAAGGGATCGCTGGTAAAAATCCCCTTTTCCAGATAGAGAGGCAGGAAGGTTCGGCCGTCATCACGGCTGATGCCGAAGGTGGTCTGAGTCAAGTCATTAGTGCCGAAGGAAAAGAAGTCGGTAAGCTCAGCCAGCTCAGCGGCAACCAGGGCAGCCCGGGGCAGCTCAATCATTATTCCCAATGGGGGCATTAGCTCGGCTACCTGTTTTTCCTGGCTCACCTGCCGGCAGGTAGTTACCACCAGCTCCCTTAATAATTTAAGCTCCTCGACATGGGCAATCAGCGGTAGCATAATCGAGGGCAGAGCATCGATTCCCTGGGCAATCAACTCGTAGGTAGCCTCCATGATGGCTCTAACCTGCATTTCGTAGACTTCGGGAGAAGTAATGCCCAGACGGCACCCCCGGTGGCCCAGCATCGGGTTAAACTCCCTCAACTGGAGCACCTTTTCCTCCAGCCTTCGAAACGGCATCCTTAATCTCTTCGCCAGGCTTCTTAATTGCTGCCGGTCATAGTGGGGGGGTAGAAACTCGTGCAGGGGAGGGTCCAGCAGCCGGATAGTAACCGGCAGCCCCTCCATCTCCCGCAGGATGCCGATAAAGTCAGCTTTTTGCAGCGGCAGAAGCTCCGCCAGGGCTACCTCTTTTTCCTCTTTGCCTTCGGCCAGGATTGCCCTCCGGAAGCGGTCAATCCGGTTTACCTCGAAGAACATGTGCTCTGTTCGGCAAAGCCCGATGCCCTCGGCTCCAAAAGACCTGGCTACTTTAGCATCGGCGGCGCTATCGGCATTAGCCATCACCCGCAGACTCTTGGTGGCGTCTTCCCAGACGATAAGCTCTTTAAGCTCGTCACTGGCCGGTGGGGAGATAGTCGGCACCTTCCCGGCGAACACTTCCCCCGTCGAGCCATCCAGGGTGATGATGTCCTCTTTAGTGAAAACCCGGTTAGCGGCGGTGAATTCCTCTTTGTCCCAGTTGATAGCTATATCCTTGCAACCGACGATGGCGCACCTCCCCATCCCCCTGGCCACCACCGCCGCGTGGGAGG
>SDBU01010731.1_pt1 | contig 10125 bp, 14 predicted proteins | sample 2277071 | NCBI WGS metagenome assembly SDBU01 (sample SAMN10397929, study PRJNA504765) | marine sediment metagenome | isolation source: marine sediment core GS08_GC12, 126 cmbsf | place: Arctic Ocean: Gakkel Ridge, Loki's castle | collected 2008 | reverse complement strand
TTATTGGATTGTCATACTCGTCTAGCACTGGATCGCCATATTCGTCTAGTACTGGTTTCATATACGCTATCCCACCGCTAGTTGTGCCCACTATCTTTACGCCTTCAAGTTCGCCTGTTCCATGTCCAACAAAAGTGCCTTCAAAGCTCAACATTGCATAATTTGCCCTTTCTATTATCGACAATTCGATAGTGCTTCCATCAGCAAAAGTAACTGTCTCTTTTGTTTTAAGAGTTGCATACATTGTTTTCCAGTTGAATTCAAAATCAAATACTGACTCAAGCTTGAAGTCTTCATTATAAACTGCATATCCAGATGTTGATACAAACGAACGATCACCTTGACTAATTAAGACTCCATCCATTGAGCCGTCAATTGGGTCAATTGTTAGGGCTGCGACGAATGTGTAACCTGTTGGAATTGTGTGCTCTTGGTCTGAGTAGTAAACTCCAATCATTGTGACTTCTCCTGTCATTGGGTCAATTGTTCCAGAGATAAGCTCGTATTTTGAATATGGAGCATCTGCGGGGTAAGTGCCCTCGCCTGTGAAAGAGCTTCCGGTTTGGATGATGGTGTATTGGTGAGTGTAGGTGGGTGCACATAGGAATTGCCAATCGCCAGTGATGTTCCATCCCCAACTGAGGTGGCTATCAGCACCTATGGCAATTGTAGCAAACAAAATATACTGACTAATTTCTCTTTCGTGGAATGTTTTCTGATCAGGATAATCAAGTTCTCCAGACTTTTTTGGACCAGCATGACCTAGACCATCGGGGTCAAACTCGGTGATCATAGGAGCCTCCCAATATAAGTTAAAGTCTTGCTTTGTTTTTGGTGCTGCCTGTACTGGTACCATTGCTACTGTGAGTATTGCCAACAGCATTAAGGTTATCATAAATTTTCTTATTCATTCTTTCACATCCCCTAATGTTTTTTCTTGAAGGAAAGAATGACAAAACAGTAGTGTCTACATTCCCCCCTTACACTTTTTGTGCAATTCATTATATCCTTAATAGGTTGCATTAAAGATTAACTGATGAAATGTTCTAGATAAATCTACAATAAAATCCAACTATTAGGATTACATGCACTCTTGACTGACCAAACCTTGACGGCAGCCTCGAAGCTCGCTCAGGATATTTTTAGTCGGAGACCACGCGCGCATGAAGTGATTAATTGTGAAATTGCAGATGTTTTAAGTTTAGAAATCTTCTTGATTTGGCTCATTCTTATGATAATTTTGATGATAGAAAAGAAAAGGTGGTTATTTGGGTTTTCTGAATCATTGTTTTAAAGGATATTTGAGTGGTCTACCTAGGTTTCCACCTAAAAACTCTCAACCGAACTTCGAGGTTGTTGTCGTCATCAAGTAAAATACGGGTTAAATCTAAACCCCAAAATACAAACAATTTCCCATGATCGAGTTGGGGTTCTGTTGGTGTAAAATTTAACTTATTTTTCATAAAACAATCTTAATAAATGTCATTTTAATATGAAATTAGGAAGTGTGGTTGTCTTGGAAGTAGTTGAAAACGTGAAGATAACTATTCAAGATAGGGATAACGAGCCTGCAATAATTAAACGGGAGAAAAAAGAAGTTGAATTTATGGTTCAGATTTTCTGCAATGCCAAGCACATGACAAAAGATAATCTCTGTTTGGATTGTTGTGAATTCTTAGCATATGCAAAAAAACGTTTAGATAATTGTCCTTATCACGCCAAGAAACCTGCTTGTGGTATATGCGACCTCTCATGTTATGAACCTAAAAAGAAAGAGAAAGGTCTAAAAGTTTTCACTTATTCAGGACCTCGAATGTTTTTCAAACATCCAGTCCTAGCTTTCAGGCATTTAATGGACGCATTTAATCAACCTAAGAAGCCAAATTTATAGAATTTTGATTTCGGGATTAAATTTTAATCCCCGAACCCAAACTATTTTTGTCTGGATTAAATGTAACTTTATTTTGCATAGTAGCTTTCCTCCCAGATATTAACTCAATTACTAGAAACTTCATAGTTTAAATGCTATACACATTATATTAATGGTTGATTGGTGAGATGTGAAAAGGTATGTGTGCAGAATCTTGTGGATGTGGATGTAGACCTACTCAAGGCGAAAAAGACTCAACAAAAAAAAGATCGAAAGTCTTAGAAAAGAAACAGTGAACAAATGGACATGCTTATGCCCCCGCAGGTCCGATCGGAATTTCGTCTCGTATTAGTGTTGTTAAAGCTCCTTTTTTATTAACTTTTTCTCTTTTTTTCGGTGGGGTTAAATTTTAACCCCAAACCCAAACTTACTCCTATACGCGTATACGTTTTCTTTCTCCCTTGTTTTCTCTCACTCTAATTCTCTTTCTCTTACCTACTCCCCCTCACGTGTGAAACGCGCGCACACGCACGCGCACACAGAAAATATCTAAAAATAACACTTGCTAGATTTCCCAAAAGACATTCATGCATCGATTTAAACATCTAATCGCACGCATGAAGTTTTTAATACTAGTACACCCAAAAACAGATGGGGGATGTCAAAATTGAATTTGATGAAAAAAAGAAGAGTTGTTTTGACCATTGCTTTCTTGATAGGTTTAATGGGTGCTGGCAACTTGATTGTCGGAGCTTGGTCTTTGTTTACAATTCACTCTTTGAATTTACCTGATAGGATTTCAACTTTGAATTCTGTGATTGACTCGTTTGATCCGAGTATGGTGAAGACATTAGAGCTTCAAGATCCATTATCAAATCTAAAAAATTCTGTTACTGAAGAATTGAATTTCCTTCTTGACTACAGCCAACAGTTGAATGCTATACCCGTATATTTGATTGCACATGGAATATTATTCGTGGCAATATCTTCGGCTCTATACGTTATAGTTAAAGAAGAAAAAGATTCTAAAGAATCGTAATAGAATCTCCCCAACGTGCGCACGCACGCGCACAACTTTTATTCTGTAATAAATGTTGAAAAGCAGTGGAGCAAGCAATATAAGATAAACCTGAAACCTCTGAAAATTTTGGCAAATAATCTTTAAGCTTAAAAGTGAATAAGGAAACCATGTTATTGATTTAATTTGTCTTCTAATGACCTGTTATTAGATCTTCATTCACAACTTTCACCAGCGCAATTTGAAATATTTCTTTCAAAACTATTAGATGAAATGGGATTTTCTGATGTAGTAGTCACAGGAAGGGCAGGTGATCGAGGAATTGATCTTGAGGCAACCTGGACACAAAAAACAGTCCCTGGATTAGAAGTTGATCTGTCCTTCAAAATACAAGCAAAAAGATACAGTCCGACTACCACAATAAACCCAAGATATGTAAGGGAACTACGAGGATGTTTAGGATCAGGAGAATGGGGGCTGCTTATCACAACTGCAAAAGCTTCACATAATACCAGAAAAGAGGGACTTTTAGATTCATCTAGAATGATTTCGGTTATCGACGGTCAAGGTCTTATTGATTTATGCAAAGAATTTGGGGTTGGTATAAAAACAAATTATCAAATAGACCTTTCATTCTTGGAGGAAAAAGAAGCACCTATTGAACTTCCCGAGATTTCAGAAAAGACACCTCTAGAAATGTTAAATGAAACACTTGGGGAAGAATTTACTAGATTAGGAACATCTCCAATCTACAAGAGTAGAACAAAAACTGTTATCGCTCGGACAAGTAAATACTACGGCCAAAAATACCCAAGGTATTGGTATGGGACAAAAGCAGTAGATTTAATTCGAGTTGAAAAATACTCAATTACCAATTTCGCATTTATTTGTGCAACAAAAGGAATAGTGTTAATTCCAAAAAAGATCATGCTACAAGAAATCAAAAAAGACAATCTAAATCAAAGTAACACCAAAGAAGGAAAATTAATACATTATCATATTCACTTCATTGAAAAAAATGGTTCTATGCTTTGGCGATTAAAAACAGGAACGAAGAATGTAGACGAATTCTATATTAAAACAGACAAAACCAGAAAATCAATAGAAAATTCCTAAAATCAACATTCGTTTTTATGGTTTTTCGGCTTTTGTAGCCTACAAGAAAAGCGACACAAAACAGAACACACAAGAGACACATACCAGAAACATAAAAAAACCATACAAAAAACAACAATAAAAACCAGAAAAAAGGACAAGAAAAACAACTAGAACAGAAAAATAAAATCAATCACACTTGGGTGTTATTTATCATTTCTTCAACAATCTTTCGTAATGTGACAATGGCGATCTTTAATCTTTGTTCACTTACACTGGGAATACTTTCAATGTTAACGCCTGATTCCAAAAAATTAGTGTAGAATACTGACATCCTTGATTTAAAATCGGCAATTACTGTTTCGGTATCAAACGCTTTTGGGTCAAAAACTTTTGGATCAAAGGGAGCAATTCGCAGGGTTGTGCATTCGTTGGGCAGCTTTTTTATTCCTAGACGAAATTTTGTGTTATGGTCTCTGAATCCCTGTTTATACTTTACTTTTACATGTCCATCAATTTTTCTACTTTTTTTCAATAACACAATTTTTCCATATTCTTCAACGGCATAAGTATAAAGCCCCGCACATATCTTCACTTGACCTTTGTTGTCTAAAAGAATTTGTGCTGAATCTAACAATTTCAATATTCTTTGGCGCACAATTTCAATAGTCTTGTTCCTCTGTTCTTCTGTTATGATGAGATATTTCACCCATCTATTTTTAGAATCTTTCAATGGATTTGTCATATCGTTTTTCACATCCATTAGAAAATTATTACACTTCTGGGAGTCCATTCCCTCTTTTCAGATCTCAAATGTTTAGCAAAAACTAAAACTTCTTCATTGATCAAGGTTTCAACACTCTGTTTTTTCCCAAATTTGATTCTTGGAACATCAACCTTTGATTTAAAGTGGGTTTCCAACTTAGCAATCAATTCTCTAGTTTTGTTATTTTTAAGGTATTCCCGTTTGCCTTGCTTCTTTCTAGTGTTATTCTCGGGTTTAACTGTGAAATCCTTTGAATGTAGGTTTCTACAATATTCTAGTAGAAAGGCATCAATTATGTATCGATAGAGTTCCATGAAATCGCAAACTAAGCTAGGTTTTCCATGTTGAACTGAGTGTAGAAATCCGAGGTATGGTTCTAGTTTTGCTTTGATTAAGGCTCTGTGAACTTTCCATGAGAGCAGTTCGTAGGCTAGGTTGAAGATGTTGTTTGTTCCATCATAAGCCTTGAATCCTTTCCGATTTTCAGGTCTAATAGGTTCAGGCAACAACCCAAAAATCTGACTGAAGTAACGTCTTGAGTATCTTCCTTCTATACCATGAAGCCTAGCTCTGATCTTATCCAAACTTTCTCCTTCAAGATTTTCTATTTTCTCTTTGAAGCTGAAACCATGATTTCGTAAACCATATTTTTTTAGAACTTGATTTTGTCCTTCGAGTTTACTTATTACAAATTGTTTTGCGATTGTGATTCCTTTCGGGCTGTTGTAGGCTTCATATTGACAAAGTCGGGTTTTGACGTGGCTGTCATCGTCTAAGCTTTTTAGCATGGCAACTGGTCTGCCTCTTTGGGTCATTACCATAACGTCAATATTCCAAAATCCTAGAGCTGATAACGCACCAGTAGAAACACAATTGCCGCTCTTCAAAACAACTTCGCTGATTTCTTTTTCGAATAATGGATAACGTTCAACATTTCCTTTCCTGTCTTTGACTGTGAAACAGCCTTTCTCCATTCCTAGAAAGGAACCATTATTTTCCAAAATTATCTTATCAGCTTTCATCCTGATTATTCATCTCTCGCTTAATTTTTGCTTTAAGAGCCCAGTATTCTTTCTCAATTTCATAAAAGTCAGAATCAGACTTTTCTTTTAGTCCTTTAAGAATTTCATCAACATGCATCATTTTTTGTAGTTTTGGAGACGCTGATTGTTGTATAGTTTCGTAGACTTTAATATTCATCGCTCTGAGTGATAAATTGGGTACGCCCATTAACCTTCTTTTTTTGAAAAAAATTATTCCCCTGAGTAAGCTTTCCGAATACGATTTCCATACTTCGGCAATTAGGGGGTCTACTAAATCTGCTAACATTTTTAGCAATAAATCAAAATGTATCGATTTGAGTTCATCCATTATTCTTTCTTCGTCATCAAAGATTATTTGGTAGAGTCTTTTTCCATTCCTTCTTGTTCTTTCAATAATCTTATCAGTTTCTAACTCTCTCAGATGCACCGACAGCGTTCCTCTGCTAATTTGAAGTGTCTCAAGCAGTTCTTTATGTGAAAGAGGTTGGTTTAAAAGCTCTAAAAATATTTTTTTCCGGTTGTCTTCTTTTTCCCATTCAGGTAGTTTTCCTTTTTTCGGCATAAAGTATCACGCTTTATACTTAGTGTAGAGCTATGAACTGTTTATAAGATTTCCTATAGGGTGTAATATAGGTTAAAACAATGATTAAAACATACGAACTAAAACGAAAATTGCAGGAGCAAGGTGGTTCGTACTTTGTTATCCTTCCGAAAATTTGGGTAGAATCCTCAAATCTAAAAAAGGGTGATTTGCTGAGCGTCAAGTTCAACGGTGAAGTAAGGATCGCTCCCATTGAGAAGCCAGAGGAGGTGAAAACAAATGCCAACTAAAACAGAACTTGAAGCTGAATTCAAAAAATTCAATGTTCAACTTGAGAAGAAGGGAAAACCGTTTCTATCTTTTGGAGACTGGTATAAGAAGCGCTACAAAACTGAACCGCCCAGTTTCGTAGATCAAGAATTCAACAAAAACAACCTAGACATTAATGAATACTTGAAGAGTGTTCTTGGACGGGAGCCTATCGTAAATAATGCTAAGAGAAGATGGCGTTTTCTAACATCTTTCTGCAAGTTTGTTTATGAAAACAAAGAGATCAATTTTGTTACGGTGATTCGATGGTTTGCACGAAACTGTGAAGTTATGAAGCCCCGAACAATCAAAGAAGGATATATCGAATTTTTGGAGACTCTTGGCGTTATCGAGTGGAACGAAAATACAAAATTAGTCAAGTGGAATGGAGAGACTACACAATTTGACTAAAAAAATTGCGCGCTCACATTCACAGTTTAATCCAAAAAGGTGATTGTTTTGAAACAATATAACTGGTTCAAACACGGTAATCACATAAGAAGAATACGTGCTAGAAAACAGCATGAATGCTCTCTATGTTCAAGGGTAATTATAATTGGAGAATTTTATGTTACAGTCACTGGACTACCAGTAGAGACCATGTTTTCAAGTGTTAATGTTTGTTTAGACTGTTTTTTTCCCGACGATTGGGTTGATGACCTCGAACACGAAATTAGTTTAGCTGACAGGGTTGAATCGTATGACTAAAAGAATTGCCATTTATGGTAGTTATGTTGCCACGAAACCTGTTTTTCAGCGTTATTGGAAGAGAAGGGTTGATGGTATAAAGCAAAGGTATTGGATAAAAACTAGAAGATACAAAAAAGTGGTAGTTTCTAGTGGTCGTTACGAATTTCACGGAACTGGAAAATATCTTTTTAGAGCCATAATGCAAGCTCAAACAATTATGCCAAATGGTTTCGTTGTTGTTTCTGCTAGAGAATTTCTAGCAAACCCAGAAAAATATGGCACTAGAGGTTTTTGGATTGACAAAGAAGTTATCTCAGGGTAAACCAATTCTAGGCTACTCGGACACTGAAACCGTGAAACTAGACTTTGATGACACCACTTTCAAGAACGTCAAATATTGGAGTGAAAGATCAATGAAATGGTTCAAACTTGGCGGCTACATTATTCTAAAATCAAGCAAAAATTCTTACCATGTCCTATTCAACAAATCTGTCTCTTGGGCAAAAAACATGAAAGTAGTAGCTTGGGTTGCTCTTCAGTCCAAAAACAGAGGACTCATTAAATGGTCACTAATGCAAGCGATTAAACAATCTTCAACACTTCGTTTCTCTGCAAAGGGAAAAAAACCAGCTCCTAGAATAGTAATGCGAAATGGAAAACAGGACAAAGAAATCCAGAATTTTCTAGAATACCGAAAACACATAACGAAAGCAATAAAGAAAATAGGAACAAAACAGGAAAAACGAATATTAATTGTCCAATAAAACAAAGGAAAACGTTTGCTTTTCCGTCATTTTTCTCCTTTGTCTCTTCTCTTTGTCATTGTCCTTTTTTATTGTTGTTTTTTGTATGTTTTCTTTTTTGTTTTCATTTTTTTCGTCGTTTTTGGATGTAGAATACTGCAAATGATGCGAACATAGCTAGTAATCCCATGATTGTTCCTAACCAATATTCTGGGATTACAAAAATTCCGCCCGTAATTTTTATGTTGTTGTTGTCTATTGCATCGATTCCCTCATCGTATATTCCATTTTGGTTTGCGTCAACTATTAAATCATATTTTCCAAGTTTAAGATTAGAAGTCCAGACTGGTGTTGGAATTAGGTCTCCATGGGTATCTGCGGGTACGTCTGTGTTTACAGATGTTATTGCAAGTGAACTTATGTCTATTTTATCGAGCCAATTTATAACATCTTCAACCACGTAAATGTCAACCAAAAATGACGAGCTAAAACCATTACCTTTTACCCATACTTCTCCGGTTATATCAAAGATGTTAGTTATAGTCCCCTTTGAATCACAGCTCTGTATTACTGGAAAACTAATAGGTCGAGTTAAAGGATAATTGTCAACATTGTACTCATCTATAACATATACCGTGTCACCTATGCCATCACCATCTGCATCAATGCCCGTGTAATCGCTCCAGTAATTGCCTCCAGAAGGATAACCATCATCCAATACATTCGTTGAATTAGCAATTATAGTATAATATGAACCATCAGTATAATTGCGAACACTAGTTGGGTGTTGGAATGACACATGATTTGTGTTATTTTTGAAGATGTTGTGATAGATATAATTAGGCAATTTGCTTCCAATCCACGTGGAATTAAATATTGACAGCCCGCATTCTGTGTTTGATGCAATATAGTTTTCCACTATTGTGTTGTTTTGAGAAAAACCTTTACCATATTGACCTGCACTGCCCATAAAAAAATTAGTTAGGTAAATACCAATCCGATTTCCGACCAAATTGTTGCCCGCAATATAATTGTTTGAACCTCCCCCAAGAAAAATGCCGTATTCAACATTACTTATATTATTTTCAACTATAGTATTGTTGAATGAAGCATAATTGAACCTGATTCCTGATCCATTGGATGTGATGTTGTTTTTAGCGATTATATTATTACTAACTGTTGAATCCATAACAGAACTAATGCCACTCATGGTGTTTTCAGTTATTTCATGATGCCCAAAATCGAAATGAAGTGATATACCTCCTCCTGACATTTTGTTTTTGTGAATTACAACGTTGGTGCTTTCATAACTAAGTGTAATACTATCATTAATGATGTTAAAGTTTGTTATAGTTACATTTTCAACCAAAATCGTATATAATCCACATCTTGTTAGGCTATGTCCTTGACCGTCAAGTACAATATTGCTGCTTCTATTAACCATAATCGCAATTCCATTTTCCTCAAAAGTGATATCTTCTGTTAAAATGTAAAGATTCCCAATTTGTTGAATAGGGGCAGTATCAGGGGTTACTGATCCATCCGCTTGGATAATGATGGTTCCTTCGTAAGCTTGTACACTTTCAATATTAATTACCGAACTTAAGGTGCTCAATACAAAAAATAATGTGAATATCAAGGTCAAAGATTTGTTATGCACAATTTTTTGCCCCTACTCCCAAGTTAATGGGCTAACTAGTTAAGCACATATGAAACATTCTTCTATTTTAAAACACCTAAATAATAAAAATCAATAACTTAGTTCCGGTGCCCTCAATAATTTTTTTTGTGCGCGTGCGTGCGCGCGTTTCACACGTGAGGGGGAGTGAGTAAGAAAGAAAGTGTACAAGAAAAAGTGCAAGTACAGGAATAGGAGAAAATAAGTACACACGTAGAAAAGTACACGTTTGGGTTTGGGGTTAAATTTTAACCCCAAACCCAAACACGGTCTCATTCAGTAACCTAGTGTTGTTATCAGAAATAAGTTCTGTGATTCCTGAAATAGAAACTCATAAGTTTTAGTGACTGGAACGTTTTAGGTAATGTTGAG
>SDBU01010730.1_pt1 | contig 10128 bp, 8 predicted proteins | sample 2277071 | NCBI WGS metagenome assembly SDBU01 (sample SAMN10397929, study PRJNA504765) | marine sediment metagenome | isolation source: marine sediment core GS08_GC12, 126 cmbsf | place: Arctic Ocean: Gakkel Ridge, Loki's castle | collected 2008 | reverse complement strand
GGATGTTAAGTAAAATCAATATGCGGTGGGCGGTTAGCTCAGTTGGTTAGAGCGCTGCGTTGACATCGCAGAGGTCACTGGTTCAAGTCCAGTATCGCCCACCATAGCATCGGTTCTATCTGAGGAACTACCACTAAGAGAACTTCTAGATACTTTGTTAGGAACGGAAGGGAAGAGGCGATTGAGGTTGAGGCACCTCACCGATAATGAGCTATTCCAACTTTACGGCAGTGACCTCGTACTGAGATTAAACAATGCAAAAAACATCAATGGCTTCCCCCCATCACCAGAACTTGCTAAAGGCTTTTTGGCACAATACACCAACAAAAAACCTCGAACGCTATATCGCTATGCCCAGATGTTAAGGGTATTTATGAAGTGGTATGGTGAGCCAATGGATGATTTCAAAGTTAAAATACCTAAAACACTACCACCCTATACTGAAGATGGCGAGATTGAAAAGTTATTTAATGCCATAGAGAATAAGAAAACCCATAAAGGTTGTATTGTGCGTGACTACATACAAGTCAGGACGCTTTATTGCGAATTGAAATGGGAAACCCCAATTAGTTACTTTAGATCGATTGATTTGAGCAGATAAAAGCATAGGTATTACTCGAACAATATTTCTATTTGGGAGGCTTAAGGATGCGAAATAAAACTCTACCGATTAACTTAACGGTCAATAGCGAAATTTATGAGTTAGATGTAGAGACGCAGTGGACATTGGCGTATGTCCTGAGAGAAATAATTAGATTGACGGGAACTAAGCTCATGTGTGATGAAGGTGAATGTGGTTCGTGTACGGTGCTCATTAATGGAGTGCCGGTGCTTTCATGTCTTATGTTGGCCATAGAATGTGCCGGTAAGAGTATTATGACTATTGAGGGATTGTCAGACCCATCGACCGGTAATTTGCATCCCCTACAGAAGGCGTTTATTGAGGGAAGCGCTATGCAATGTGGCGTCTGTACTCCAGGAATATTAATGACGGCTAAATCTTTGCTAGATAAAAACTGCAGACCTACCGATGATGAAGTCAGGGAAGCCCTTGCTGGTAATCTGTGTCGATGTGGAAACTATAAGCGAATAACAGAATGCGTCTTGGCTGCTGCGAAAATGATGAATGGAGGTGCTTAGCGTGGAGTATGAATTTTCGGTCCTTGGTAAGAATGTGCCCCGTAAAGATGCTTTAGAAAAGGTCAATGGCGATATAAGATTTGTATCAGATATACAGTTACCACGGATGCTACACACAGCATTTCTAAGAAGTCCGTGGGCTCATGCTAGAGTCACCAAGATTGATGCTACTGAGGCTGAAGCACTTCCAGGCGTAAAATGTGTATTGACTCACAAGAACACGCCCAAATTACGTCCTGGAAAAAAATTTGAGTTTCTTCTTGATGATACCGTTCATCAAGCTGGGGAGGAGGTAGCAGTGGTAGCGGCCGAGACTAAGGAAATAGCTGAGGAAGCACTAAGATTAATAGCCGTAGAGTATGAGGCACTACCTGCTGTTTTTGATGCTGAAAACGCGATGAAAGCTAACGCGCCTTTAGTTCATCCAGAATATGGAACTAATATTTATCGTGGCAGTAAAGTTAACCACGTACCAAAAATTAGACCGGACGGTTGGCTACCGATAGAACTTGGTAATGTGGATACGGGCTTTGCTGAGGCTGATATCATAGTTGAGAACACTTATGAATCACCAATGCAATATAACCTTTCACCATTGACTAGGTCGGTAATCTGCCAATGGATAGGCGATGAGCTGAACTGCTGGGCTGAAACCCAAAGTCCCGTGTTCGTAGCAAAAGACCTAGCCCGCTCTCTTAGTATGCCACTGTCAAGAATTAGAGTTATTGCCAACCCGACCGTTGGTAGCTATGGTGGTAAAAACCCAGAAAAAATAGCCATTTTAACTGCATTAATTGCTAGAAAGACAAAGCGGCCGGTATGTGCAGTATTTACACGGCAGGAAGATTTCATTGCTACCCATCACCGTCCCAGCTTTAAAGTCTATGGAAAGTTGGGGGTTCAACGGGACGGAACAATTACAACCGCTTATTATAAAATAATAGGTAATTTTGGCCATGACCTCCATGCTCCCATAGAAATTATCTCTGCTGCAGGAGCATCCACTTGTAGTACTTTGTATCCGTGCCCAAACCTTAAATTTGAAGGTTGTGTGGTATTAACCAATATTCCCACTGCTGGTCCAATGTGTGGCTTTGGAGACCCAGAAGTAGGCTTTTGTGTTGAACGCTTAATTGATGAAGCTGCTGAAAAGATTGGTATGGATCCAGTAGAGTTCCGATTAAAAAACTGTGCAAGATATGGTACAAGAAGCGCAACAAGGCGGGACATTATGGGATTATCCTATGATGAACTAAGAACACTTCCTGGGCCAATAAACTGGGGTATTGTTGGGCCTGATTTTGATAGCCTTCCAGAGGCCATTCAGAAGGTTGCCAGCGAAGCCCAATGGGAAAAGAAGTGGAAGGGCTGGAAAAAACCGGTAGAAGTTCATGGCCCAATTAAAACTGGTATAGGTATAGCTCTGGGAATGCATATGAGTGAATATCGCGTGTATTCGGCAATTATTAAAATGAACCAAGATGGGACAGCTAATGTATTGTCTAGCGCAGTGGAAATTGGTCAAGGTATAAAAACTGCTATGGCTCAGGTTGTAGCCGAGACAATTGGCATTCAACTTGAGGATGTCAATGTCACCTTAGCAGATACAGCAGCGACACCTGAAGGCTGGGGGATATTTGCAAGCGGTGGTACCTCTAGTGCTATACCGGCTGCTTGGCATGCAGCAAATGATGTAAAACAAAAGCTGTTTAGCATAGCTGCTAAAAGTCTAGGAGTTAATCCCAATCAGCTTAAAGCTAAGGATCGTCGGATATTCGTTGACGAAAAACCTGAGATAGGTATCTCTATCACTGAAGCTTGTCTGCTTGGTTACCAAGTTACTGGTGAGGCTGTTAACCCATCGGCGGATTCAATAATAGATGAAAAAACAGGTAAGATCATCAAAAGTTACGCATGTACTGCTGTTATTGCTGAGGTTACAGTAGATACTGAGACTGGAGCATTAGATGTGGTAAGGTTAACGACAGCTAATGAGTGCGGTCGCGCAATAAATCCGAAAATCGTCGAGAATCAGATCAATTTAGGGATAACACTAGGCAATGGATTAGCCCGTACTGAGGAGTATATAATTGATCCCCACACCGGTGTTGTACTTAACTGTAACCTATTAGACTACAAAATAATGACTATTCTCGATATGCCTAAGGGAGACAATGTACAAGAAATTATTATCGAAAATCCCTGTGCCTGGGGAGCCTTCGGTGCCAAGGGCTTTAGCGAGACCGCATCTACTGCCGTAGCCCCAGCTATAGCCAACGCTATCTATAATGCAATTGGGAAGAGAATTAGAGGGGCTCACCTTGCACCGCAGAGAATACTTGATGCGCTAGGGAAATAGATTAAGGAGGTAAATTCATTGACTATTCTTAAGATTCACAGCAGTTACACAATGGACGAGCTTCTGTCTCAGGTTCATAACCGCTACGTGGAAAGCAAGCACATTGACCACTTCGATGTAAGTTCGATTGATGAAGCGTTGGTACTGCTCGATGAAAACCAACACGCTGTAAAGGTTATTGCCGGGGGAATTGACCTGGTGCGATTGATGAAAAGCAAGATTGCTATTCCTAATTTACTATTAAATATAAAGACTATACCTGGTCTAAGGTATATTAAAGAGGATGCCGAGGGATTGAAGGTGGGTTCTTTAACTACAATTAACGATATCGAAACATCCCCTGTTATCCAGAAGAAGTATACTCTGCTTGCTGAGGCAGCTCATTCTGTAGCTTCCCCACAAATTAGAAACATGGCAACTATAGCCGGAAACCTTTGTCAAGAGGTCAATTGTTGGTATTATCGTATGCCTCCATTAACTGGAAGATCCTTTTTCTGCTACCGCAAGGGAGGTCTAAGCTGTTATGCTATTGATGGAGACAACCGCTATCATGCTATTGTCAGCGGCGATAATTGCCATGCCGTATGTCAATCTGATATGGCAAGTGCCTTGCTTGCACTGGACGCAAAGGTCAAGTTGGCAAGTTTAACGGGGGAGATAATAATACCCCTTGACGAAATCTATTCTCCGGAAAACACCACCCTTATGTCGAGTAGTTTAATGGTCGAGATCCAGGTTCCGACGCCGGTGTATAGAACTCACCAACGGTACATCAAGTTCAGATTGAGAAAGACTATCGATCCCGCCATCGTAAGCGTGGCTGCAGCCATTACCACTGAGATGGAGGAGGTCACTCAAGCAAAAATTATTATTGGTGCTATAGCACGAATACCTTACCGAAGTATCGAAGCTGAGAATGCGCTTATTGGGAATAAAATAAATAAAACCAATGCGTCTATTGCGGGCGAACTAGCAGTGAGTAAAGCTATACCTCTAAGTATGAATAAATATAAACTAGCCATAACCAAGGTACTTGTCCAGAGGGCTATAATGGGATAATAAACATCCCCCCAGCAAGCTGGGGGGCATTGCAGGGAAAGGAGGGGACGAGGCCACCCCACCCTGCGATTCATCCTCGCAGCAAGCTGCGGGGTATTCTCGCTGGAATTTTATAAAAGGAGTTCAGGTATCACTAATCATATAAACGAGTACAGTTGGTACAGAAAAGGGAGCAACCTCAAAGCGGCAGGAAGTCTCTCAATAGATGGTACTAAAAATGGGGGCACCCCAATAGGAATTCATTAATAGCTTGCTTTATGGTAGTAGACATTGAATCTCTCTTTATTCCCTTCTGATTTGCGCGAGACGATAACAGAGAACCAGGAGAAGGTCAATAGCTTCGTAGCACAAGTTTTAAGGCTAAAACCAACCATTTTTCGTAATATCGCCTTGACAGACAGCAGTGTTATAATATAAATTGTATCAGATACAAGTACCAAAGGAGATTTTATAAAAATTAATGTTGCATTTTAACAAAAAGCATCTAATTGCTTGTTAAGTTTTCGTATAAATTCTGATTAGTGATGAGAATCATGTTTACACAAGATTCTCATCACATTTTTGGACTTTAACAAAAGATATTAACTAAGTTTAGCACTGATCATTACTTCAGCTCCAATATATCCTATAAGAATCATAACAAAGCCTAAAAACAATAAACTCGTCGCATAACTTGTATCGTAGGCATAACGCATTGACCAGTGCAAAAGCACAAAACCTAAGGCCCCAATTGCAAAAAATGAAGTTGCAATTAAACTTTCAAGCAAAAATTGTCTATTCAATTCAGGATAAAGCGGCTGAGGGGCTTGAAATTCTCCAATACCCATTGGTGGGGGCCTTTCAAGTAAATCATAGACTCCACCACCTATTAAAAAGAATACTAGTATCAAAAGTCCTATTAGTATATAATTTTCGGGCATATCTGTCAATATTCGCATGTCTGGTTTCTTTATTTTAAATTTAGGGCGCTTTAAACCAGGAATCCATGGAAGAAATGGTTTTACCATAGTACAGTACCTCAGAGCATTTTCGTTGTACTCTTAAAGTTATTGCGTGATATACATTTTTTATCCTTTTCCTTCTTTTCTATGAATGGGATTTAGTCAACTATTTGGTGATACTTCACCCAGATGTACATGCAAGGGTACTAATGAATTACAGACCCTTCAAGGGGTCTCAAAAGATAAGCTCTTTTTATAGGGTTTATGAAACATAAATCAGTTGGTGTCAAAGCTCTTAACCTCCATTTTTGAGGGTCTTTGATAAAATAACTCAATGGCAATTGTTGGAGTGGATGATTGTGAATCAAGGTAAAGATTATGAAGGATACTATGGACTTTCTCTTGAAACATTGAAAAAATTCAGTGTACGGGTTTGGAGTATAGTTTCAATTACAACTCCGAAGTTAAAAGTTACAGGGTTAATTTTACCACGTTCATCAATTTTAGATGACAAATTTGTAACTCTCAAATTAGATACTGGGTACAATACCGGGATAAATGTCGAGGATATTGTTTCAATCGAAGAGCAAGGGTACGAACCCGGAAATTATCATCTTCCGAAACCTGATATGATACCTGACAAATCCAAATCCCGAGTTGCACTTCTTGGATCAGGTGGGACCATTGCAAGTCGACTTGATTATAAAAGTGGAGCAGTAATACCTGCATTAACACCGGAGGAGCTCTATAGTGCAGTTCCAGAACTTGCAGATATAGCATTTGTGGATACACGTCTGCTTTTTGAATTACTAAGCGAAAATATACAAGTAAAACACTGGGTGCAAATTGCTGAGGAGGTTGCAAAGGAGGTTAATAAACGGGGAGCTACAGGAGTTATTCTTGCTCATGGAACCGATACTCTCTCTTTTACATCAGCAGCGCTAGCCTTTATGCTAAATGATTTGAGTGTTCCAGTGGTGACGGTTGGGAGTCAACGAAGTAGTGATCGGCCTAGTAGTGATGCCGCAATCAATTTAATGAATGCAACAGTGGTCGCATCAAAAAGTGATATTGCAGAGAGCGTTGTTTGTATGCATGGAGGGAGTGGAGATAATTATGGATTAATTCATAGAGGTACTCGTGTTCGAAAAATGCACAGTAGTCGAAGAGACGCTTTTCGATCAATCGGGTCAACACCAATAGGGATGGTGGCTAAATCTGAAATTAAATTACTTACCGAGACGTATCAGAAGCGGAGTGATAGTCAAATTATTGTTGATGGGAGAATTGAGCCAAATGTCGCTTTATTCTACACCTATCCTGGGATGAAAAATGATTTAATCCTTTCATGTATTGATTCTGGGTATCGAGGAATTGTTTTTGCCGGAACTGGACTAGGACATACACCTAAATCTATTATAAGCACATTAAAACGAGCAATTGAAGAAGATATTACAATTTGTATGACAACACAATGTATCTGGGGTTTTGTGGGGATGCAGGTGTATGAGACTGGTAGAAAATTATTGAACATTGGTGTTATTCCCTTAGCAGATATGCTCCCCGAAACCGCCTATGTAAAACTAATCTGCATTTTAGGACGTACTCAAAACAGGGATGAGATAAAATACCTCATGCAAAAGAACCTGCGAGGCGAAATAACAGATCGAGAATCATTTAATGGTTATTCTGTATTACAGGGAGGTCTTCCACAGGTTGATCGTTTGATAAACGAAGTCGAGACCATAGGAATCTAGTTGACTGTCCTAACAATTGACGGAGGAATGAATATGGAGAAATATAATTATGGAAGTTTGGGGTTTAAAGCAGGAATTGAAATTCATGCTCAACTTAACACAAAACAGAAGTTATTTTGTAAATGTCCTATAACTCTAAGAACCGATGAACCCGATTACGAAATAACCAGATATTTTAGACCCGTTATTTCAGAATTGGGCCAATATGATCGAAGTTCACTTCTGGAATTCAAAAAAAACCATACAATTGTATATGAGGGACACTATAATACATCTTGCACATATGAAATTGATGAAACACCTCCATTTGAATTGAATCGGGAAGCTCTTGAAAGTACATTGTTTTTAGCATTGTTTTTACAATGTTCAGCAATGGATGAAGTATATATTAGTAGAAAAAACTATCTAGATGGATCTGTACCCTGTGGATTTCAACGAACTTGTCTGATAGGGAGTAATGGACGGATACCAATATCGGACTCAAAGGATGTAAATATCTGGTATGTTTACCTTGAAGAAGACGCCGCCCGAAAGAACCCAGAGACTAGTGTCGGAAAGGAAATTCATTATCGAATAGATCGATTAGGATTCCCACTAATTGAAATTGTGACCGGACCCGATATGTTGACCCCCAACGAAGTGATTGAATGTGCAAAACGTTTAGGGATGATATTAAGGGCAACAGGGCTTACTCGAAGAGGATTAGGAACTATTCGACAAGATATTAACGTCAGTATCACTGATGGGGCCCGGGTAGAGCTTAAAGGAGTCCAATTTCTTGATTTAATTCCAATTGCTATCAACATGGAGATTACTAGACAAATAGCCTTAATTGAACTTAGGAACGAAACCAATAATCGATCTTCTAAGAGTGATATTGTTAATGAGCCCATTGATGTATCAACAATACTAAAGAAAACAAAATGTGCTTTTATCAAAAAAGCATTAGCCCGGGGTGAATCCGTTTTTGTCTTATCTATACCTGGATTCACTGGTTTATTAGGTAAGGAGCTTCAGCCAGGATATAAGTTCGGTACAGAGTTAGCACAATTTGTGAAGTCTCTAACCACACTTCAAGGCATTTTGCATTCGGATGAAACTTTAGTTGATTATGGATTATCTGAATCAGAGTTGAAAGAAACATATAAAATAGCTGGGAAAACGGATAAGGATGCAATAATATTTTTAGTTGGACCTAAAACTGAAATAAAACGTGCTTTTGGGTTTGTCGTTGATCGCATTTATCAAGCATTTGATGGGGTTCCAAACGAAACCCGAGAAGTAAATTCCGAAACTGGAATTTCTCGTTTTACCCGAGATTTACCCGGAAAAGCACGACTATATCCTGATACCGATTCAGTCCCCATTTTATTAAATTCTGACCAAACAGATCGTATTCGATCACAATTACCTGATTATCCTTGGGAGTCTGCAGCTCGGCTTGTTGAGGAATATAAGATTCCAGAACAAATCGCAAATGAAATTGTTTATGAGGGACAATTCCCCCTCTTCAAACAAGTCATATCATCATATCAACTTGATCCAATTCTAATAGCGACTACATTAACGCAAACAATGAAAGCTCTCGCCCGTGACCACGTCCCAATTCACAATATAGACGTCGAGCACCTTTATATAGTGTTTCAGTTACTTAATGATAAAAAAATAGCTAAAGAAGCTTTATCAGACGTACTAGCCACATGGGCCCAGAATCCGTCACAAGATATGGATTTTGTTGTAAAAAAGCTTGGTCTCACTTCTTTAGGGAAAGAATCACTTGAAACGATTGTTGAAACGATAGTTGATCAAAATCTATCACTCCTCAAGGAGCGTGGGATGAAAGCATTCGCTCCGATTATGGGAGATGTCATGAAAGAGGTTCGAGGAAAAATAGACGGAAAAATTGTTAGTGCTGCTGTAAAGAAAAGTATACTATCAAAATTAACAGAAATCTAATTTTAAATGAAGAAAGAAGAGGACTGTCCAGAACTTATAATTCTTTGAATAAGGAATTATTGTTTAAACAGCCCAACACTATTATTTTAGTAGTAAATCGGTTTTAATCCTCATCGATGACTTTTATGTCTGCATCGTCATCAAAGGATTCCAAATCCTCTAATTCCACAATGTCCGCATCGTCATCAAAGGGTTCTAATTCCGCTAATTCTTCCGGTTCTGCTTTTACTTCATCCTCAACAGGTCGATATAATATACGATAGGCGGGACCTCCTGCGGCCACCACTTTTGTACTGTCCCGAAAACCTTCGGTGTACAAATATTTGCGCGTCAAAAATCTCAGTTTGCGCTTTGTTAGTGCTCCTTCATCACTACTAACCAGAATAGTAGACCCATCTTTTTCAATTGTTACTTTCTGCAATTTTTGCTCAATTAACTCGATTAAGTTATCAACAAGTCGCCCTTCGGGTAACTCGTCTGTTTGTATTTCAAAAGTTACCATATTGATACCTCTAGTGAAATCGGTTCTCTGTATTTGAGGAAATTATATTGTTAAGTCTTTATTGATTGAATTTTAAGGGTTTTATATCTTACGACCACATCATAAATACGTGCTAGAAGCTCATAAATTCATCATTCAAATCATTTAAGTCTCTTACTCAATTCTGGGACCCTTTAAATCTCTTGTATCAGCTTTTTATTTCATTATGTTTTGTTAAAAACGTTATTGACAATAATCGTTGCCGCTCTTTCGTCTCCAACCGAAACCATGTGTATTGGCACTTTTAAGAAATCTGTTATTTTAGTTAAATAATTTTTCGCTTGTAATGGTAATGCATTGTAACCCTCTTGGGCAATTTGACGCCATTCACTTGGTGTTAGATCCGACCACCCCTTTTCTTCTTCATATATTGGA
>SDBU01010729.1_pt1 | contig 10128 bp, 6 predicted proteins | sample 2277071 | NCBI WGS metagenome assembly SDBU01 (sample SAMN10397929, study PRJNA504765) | marine sediment metagenome | isolation source: marine sediment core GS08_GC12, 126 cmbsf | place: Arctic Ocean: Gakkel Ridge, Loki's castle | collected 2008 | reverse complement strand
AGCCAATTGCTGATTGAAAAGCATAAACTGGTTTCTGCCGATGGCCGTCTTGGGCTTTTTAGGTTTGGCCTTGTCGATGGAGTTTACAGAAAGCTGCATTTGTTTAAGCTGTTCGCTTGCTTCTTCACGGCTGCCGGCTTCAATCGTACCTTTCATCAGCCTGCCTGCCGGCGTCAGTGCATTATATTCGAATGTCGCCATTCTTTAGTCCTTATCTAAATTCTTAACAAAGTTGTTCTTGTATAAAAACATAACAATTATCCCATCGGCTCAAGAATCATCGGAAACTATTCCGCAAACCATGTTTAATTCTTCCTGAGTTGTGATACCCTCACTAATCAGACGCTCGCCGTCGGCCAGCATACTGGTATGACCTTTACACATCAGCAGAGCTTCAAGTTCTTCGAGGTCGGCTTTGGCCAAAATAGCCTTTCGCAATTGACTATCAAGCTGAACCATCTCTGCCATCAGCACTCGGCCTTTGTACCCTGTATTGAAGCAGGCATCGCAACCTGCCGCTTCGAACAAACCTGTCTTCTCAATCTTTCGCTTACATTGTTCGCAGAGTTTCCTTACAAGCCTCTGATTCAGGACTGCTGAGAGGCTTGATGTTACCTGATAAGGCTCGATACCCATCTCTAACAGCCGAAGAAATGCTCCCGCGGGCGTGCCGCTGTGCATTGTACTCATTAGCAGATGTCCCGTTAGTCCTGCTTCGATAGCTATCTTAGCGGTTTGGGCATCCCGTATCTCTCCAATCATAAGAACCTGCGGGTCCTGCCGAAGCAGCGACCGCAGACCTGTCGGAAATGTCATTTGGCCGTGAGGTGTAATCTGCACTTGTGTGGCACCCTCAATCATTATTTCTACGGGGTCTTCAAGGGTAACAACGCTTTTGCCGGGAAAACTTTTTAGAATGTGCCGTAAAAGAGCAGCCAGAGTGGTACTTTTTCCACTGCCCGCCGGGCCGGTCAGCAATAAAACACCCTGATTTTTGGCGGCAATTATTTTCAACGTTTTGTATATATCTTTTGAGAAGCCCAAATATCCCAGGTCCATAAGCTCAATATTGCTGTAAAATAATCGCACGACCGCTCGTTGACCGTGTATTGTCGGGAAAACGGCCAGCCGCTGGTCCATAATTCGTTCATCTCTGCTCTTACTGATTTCAATCCGGCCTTCCTGGGGTATGTCGTTGCGGTAAGTCAAAAGTCCTCCTAATACCTTCAGTCTTGCAATTACATTGCCAGACAGGAACTTTGGCAGCTCTTCGACTGTGTTTAAGACGCCATCGAGCCGAAATTTTACCACCAATTCACCAGCGGTAGGTTCGAAATGGACATCACTCGCGCCGGATTTTACAGCTCTGTTGAGTAGTTCATCCACCAGAGATACTACATCCTGAGCATCTGTTTTTTGGTTGGAAGGGCCGTTCTTGCGATTTTTTATAGCCATATTCATGTAGCCTTCTAAAAACCAATTTCAAATTTTTCAACAATTCATCCCCAGCAACGCTGGGTTCCGATAAAAGCTAAGACGAAATGGCACCTCAAAACGTTACCTGAAAAAGTGTTTTTTTTGCATTTTTTCGTATATTTTATGTTAACATATTGTTATGTGCTGCGTCTTAACAATAGAAAGGATATAAGCCGTTCGAAATTTTGCCAGAAAATGTTTATGTTCACTAAGACCGTAAGTTACGGATTGTTGTGGGATTTTGCTGTATCCGAAGCCGTCAGCTCCGACCAGCGGTGGATATTGTCCACAATGCACAAGCACGGGCAGGAGCTAATTACCTTGCTCTGGCGAATATTGGGTAATGAGCAGGATGTTTGTGATGCCTACCAGGATACGTTTCTGCAACTGGCACATTATGAAGGAGGACAGAAACCCAAGCATGTAAAAGCCTATATTTTCCGTACTGCGAACAATGCAGCCATCTCAATGTTAAGGCGCAGAATAGCTGAGAGAAAGAGAATGTCAAAGACTATTGTTACCGGAAAACATGCCGCCACAGGCGGGTTTCCATACCCAGCGTTGCTGGGCTCGCCTGCTGAAGAGCTTGATTCAAAATACCTGCAGGAAACTTTAAGAGGATGCATAGCTCAACTGCCTGAACATCTAAGAAACGTCATAACTCTACGTGACCTGGCAGAATTGTCTTATGCGCAAATTGGCGGGATATTGGGAATATCAGCAGCAACTGCGAGGGTATATAGGTGTAAAGCACTACAGATATTGACTGTATTAATGGGTAGAGAAGAAGAAAAATGACAGGTATAAATAAAAATAATAAATGTCGACGTATCAGGGGCTGGTTAAGTGAAGCTACAAGCAGGCATTTTGGTCCTGACGCAAACTGGCTGCAAAACCACATTACGAATTGTCCGAGATGTCAGCGGCGACTCGTATCATACGGTAAAGTCAATCTTGCGATATCGGCCATAAAATCGCAACCTCACAAGCTCGATTTATTGATGTGTGCAAATGCACAGGCCATTGGCGTGCTGAAACATAGTCTTCGCCGGGCACAAAAAGCCAAGAAGCTGAGAACGATAAGGCCTGAGCCAAAGCTGTGGGAGAGATTCGGCAAGTATGCAAGCTCAACGGCAAATATAGCGGCTTGTATCGCAATCATGCTTCTTATGAAATTTGGTGTCTTTTCCTCTATGGATACGTTCCAGACCCAGGGCCAAAAAGTCATCAAACAGTATTATGCCAGCCGGGTAGGCGATGACCTGGCCGATGAGATTTTCCCAACAGATACTAAGTTATCTGTCCACTCGAAAAACTCGGTGTCCCTTCGGAAAACTCTATCTTGATGACGACGCTTAGGGACGGGCCGCTATCTCTGGCTGCGATTATCAGCTTTGTCGGTCTGTTCGTAGATTTGAGCGATATCATAGAGCAGTGCTTCGAGTTTCGAAAAATATTCATCTTCAGAAAACTTCTCTTTTGCATCACGCAGCTTTACGACTTCAAGCTCAAGGCGGTCCCGTTGCGCTCGCAGGCCGGGCCGTATTTTATTCTCGGCTTCGCTGTGGACTATGTGAAACTGATGGGCGCGGTAGCCATCGAGAGATGCGCTATTCTCAGCTTTTTGTACAGGCCGGATGCCTCGAAACCAATCAGCGCGAGTGCCCAGCCCATCTCCGTTGTCGTCGAGCAGGGCATGCTCCGTGACTAAGCGACCGGCGGCAGAGTAGAATTCATCAACGCGGCCGGAGGCGGTCAGAAATGCCTCAAGCAGGGAGGTTTGACCATCCTTGTCAAGGTCCGCCTGTGGCTCGGCTATCGCGCCGGCCAGATATTGGCCAAAACGCGTATAGTTCTGTTCATAGCCGCTCTTGGTCGCGGTAATCACAACACGCCCCTGCCCAGACAGCTTGCTTAGGAAAGGGGCGCTTGACGAGGCGGTGTTGATCACTACAATAGGCCTGAGCAATGGCTTAAGCCATTCGGCTAAATCATCTGCCGAGATATCGGGACCTCGGAGGTTAAATTTCGCCGTCCTGCCGTCGAAAGTTCCGTGCCCGATTAAGACCAGCCACAAAGCAGCGGTAGTTTGTTTCGATTCACCCGCCAGTATTTTTTGCAGCGTCGAACGATCATTCGAGTCCTCAACTTTGTCTAAACCAATTGCAGCAAATTTCGCATCACCTTTTGAGCAAGCTTCCTCCCAAAGACGGGCCCATTTGGCGAATTGCGCCCCATACTCCTCGGTCCCGGCAGCACCGATGACAACTATTACGGTGGGTTGTTGATAGTTTTGACCCCCGTTCTTACTTTCTTGCGAAAACACGGGGGCGACATTTGCTGAGAAGGCAGCCACATCGACAATCAATATACTAACGAACAAAATTGTTGCGAGTTTCATGGCATCCCCTTCCAGCGGCGCAGAGTCCATTCTCCGGCAAAGCACATCAGAATAAGCAGGAAAATGGCCGGTAATATCCCCCGCAAATCCCACAATGGCTTGATCCAAGTATCCGTGATAGGGGCATCCCGACTGGGCAGGCTGCGAACAAAGTCCTCTAACGCGTCAAGTTCAATAACCTGACCTCCGGTCTGACGAGCAATTCTTTCAAGCAGCGGGCGGTTGGTTCTGATCGACCGAAACTCATGGGCTTCGAGATCGACGGCCCATCCGGTCTTTGCGTCGCCGACCTCGAGGCCATTGGCATCATTCACAACGGCTGTAGCAAAGTAGCTGCCGTTATAGCGGGGTATGTACGTGGCCTCAAACAGCCCGCTTTCAGTGAGCACGGGTTCGGCAGTCAGTCGCAGCTCCTGACCCTCGGGGTCACGCACTTCTATGGCAATCGAAACATTATCCATTGGCTCGAAATTTTCCTTGCGGACCCGAACTTGAAATACTACCGGTTGGTTTACCTGGTCGCGTTTATGTGCGGCTTGGAATGAAATCCGATTCGGCACGTCTGCGACCAGCCACCGCAGCGTCTGTCTCCAGAATCTATTCATGTCATCACGCATTTGGCTCTGTTTCATGCCCCAGCGCCAAATATCGCCGATAGTCAGTGCTGCTGCTCGCCCGTTACCGTATCTATGTACAACCAAAGCCGGGAACTGCTGAGCCGGATCGTCGCCAACGGTAGCAAGCACTCTCGCGCCCGGCTTGACGGCACGCACGCAATTGAGCACACGAAATGCGGGCATCTCCAACAGCCGTTGTAGTTCATCCTGCTCATTGTCGCACAATCTGGCCCACGGCTGCAGCCAGCCTTCGCGAGTCAGGTTCAAATAGGCTCGAGTTACCGTTTCCTGCTGGGCCAGCCGATCCAGATAGACCGGCAGAATATGCCCGATGGGTGTGCGATGGAAATTGCCCTGCTGGAACGATTCTTTCCCGCCGAGCATTAAGAAACCACCACCGCGCTTGGCTACGAACTCCTGAAGCAGCTCCATTTGGTCATGCGAAAAGAACTCTGCTTCGACGTCGTCGAGGATGACCGCGTGATAGCCGAACAACTCTTCTCGTGTTTTGGGAAAACCATCGCGAAGCTCCGCCTCGTCACGTGTGTTAAGGCGCACGAGGACCGGCTGATCGTACTGCTCGGTCTGCTCTTCATCTTTGTTATCAAATCCGCGAAACAGCGGATTGCTCACCTCACCGGCGCGTCCCCGCCAATCGTATTTCGGCTCCCGTCTTGCGACACGAAGCAGTCCCACTAATTGCACTTGCTCATCTTCACTGATTGCCCGTCGCAGGAATTTATATTCCCAGTTCGGCCTGCCGGTTACATACAAAATCCGGTATGGCCCCTTGCCACGGTCCACAACAAGTGTGCGTTTATTGTTGACTAATGTCGCTTCCGATGGTGCTTCAAGTTGGTCCGGCAATCTATCCTGTGCTATTTCTTCTTTGACGTTAAGATGATAGAACAAAACACCGGTCTTGTCCGGACGCAGACGAAAACGAAATACCTGTTTCTCATCGTTTTTGGAGATTTTGTGTGTTTGTCGTTCCACCACTTTACCTGAGTTTTCAATCAAGCCCACCGCAATGGTCTTGCCGGCGTATCCGGAGACCTCAACATCGGCCTGGATCATCACTGGAGCATCTTCGAAAGACGTCTGGCTGACAGAGACATTTGTTAGGGAGATATCTTTTAGTGGTCGCCGGCCACCTATTACGACCGGGTAAACCGGCGGCACACCCGACAGATCGTAGAATTGTTCGGCCATATCCGTAGCATTGCCGTCAGTCATCAAGAGCACGCCGGCTACCGGCCTGCCTCGGTAGCGTTCGGCTATTGTTCGCAGGGACACACCGATCGCAGATGCCTTGCCGTCAAAAATAAGCTCTGAAAAGTCGGTTGTTCGGCGTAACCGCGAATCAAATACGTATTGGCGAACCTGGAAACTATCAGCCAGAGTGCCAAGCCAATCGGCCCTGTTGAAGGTGGTTTTGATCCTGTCCGGGGCTTCGCCCCGGTCGAATTTTAATTCAGCTTGCCCGCTGCGACTCGTTGCGACTTGTCGCAACGCGGCGAGAAGGGTTTCTCCGCGGCTTAGGCTCATGTCGTGGTCCCGAACGTTCATGCCGCTGCTATTATCAGCAATAACCACAAACAGATTAGCCCCGGATTTGGCACGTCTCCCACTCCACAACGGCTCCAGCAGACACAGTAACAGCACCAATACGCCCAAAAGCCTAAGACAAAAGGCGATCTTGTGGACCGCACCTATCTCCGCTGAGTGCCGGTACGACCAAACCAATAGTATAACGGTCGCAATTAACACCGGCACGGCCGGCCAGACCCACGGGCTTTCAGGGATTGTGATGGACCCGAGCAATATCATTAGTCACCACCTCCCAGGTTTTCATAGTACCTTCGCACCAATTCGGCAAATCGGCTGGGTACTGGGTCGCGATCGATAGGTACAAGCGCCTCGTCCGACTGAAGCTGAGCTAACTTGTCGCTGAGATGTTTACGCAATTCGGTTAATGGATTGGTGATCTGCTGCTGAACCAGGTCCCACTGCGGTTCTTTGCCGTGACGCTTGAACTCGGCCCGGATCGCGCGGGCGCGGTCTCGTACTCTTGCCGCTTCATCGCGTAATTCGCGTTCGGTGAGCATCTCTTCCACATCACGGAGGCGGTCGGACCATTGCCGGAAATCTCTGCCGGTAAACGGGCCGTTCGGGTCAATCCTGTCCCACTGCCCGGATTGACTGCCGCCCCAGCCGCCCGGGTCGGCTCGCCCGCCGGCGTCAGCTAACTGTCTTCGCGAGCCGCCGCGCGGGGAATCCTGTTGTCGGACGCTGTTAGGGTCAGAATCGGCAGGACTATCTCCGCTTGTGGGGGCATTTGCAGATGCTCTACCCCCCTGTGGCCGATTCGCGGATTGCCTGTCCCGGCGTTCACCGCCGGCTCCGGGTTGGGCGTCGGCATCCGCCCTGGCGGACTGCTGATTCGCCGCTGAGTCTACCGGCTCATTGGGGTCACCTGATCGGTGTCGGCCGGCACGGGTAACCTCTTCATTAACCTGCCTAATCAGCTCATCGAGCTGTTGTCGGGCCAGACGCAGCGATTCAGCCTCGTCGCCGAGCACATTTCTGGCAGCCTCTTCGACGCCTTCCCTTATGTTTTCGATACCTTTACCGGCCCGTCGCTCAATCTCCTGTGCCTGCGGAAGGAAGTTGCGTCTGAGCAGCTCACCGGTTGCCTCAAGAGTTCTGTCAACATTGTCAGTGCTTGCCCTGCGCAACGTATCGTAGAGCTTTTTCGAAAGCAGCGGCTCGGAAGTCTCCGCTTGCTCGCTCACATTTTTCATCTGGTCAATCAGCTCTTCGGTACTCTTTCTCTGCCGTTCGACTCGCTCCGCTATTTCGCGGTTCACGCCGGAATCCGCAAGTGTCTTTCGTTCCGAATTTATCTGCTGCTCTATCTCATCGGCGATTTCTTTCTGTCGCTGATCGAGCTGCTGCGCCTGGTCAAGCATATTGCGCATCTGCTCGGTAAACTGCCCGGAGGTCCTGCGTTGGAATTCGTCACGCATCTGCTCGAGCTGGCGCTGTGCTCGCGTAGCGGAAGTGATGGCCCGTGAAACCATCCCCCGCTCCAGCTCCTCAGCGGACTGACGGATTCTTGAGCGGCTCTGACCGAGCTGCTCTCTTGCCTCGGCCATACGCCGGCGGTTCTCAGGCCTCTCCATTCGCTGCTGGAGTTCGTCAACGTCTCGAAGCACCTCGAGCTGCTCTTCTCTCAGACGCTTTAGCTCACGGCGAATCTCCTGCTTCTGCTCCTCGTTCCGGGCCTGCCGAAGCGCTACCTGAGTCTCTTTGAGCTTGTTGCTCATTTCATTTTGCCGTCGTGCCAATTCGCGAAGCCGGCTAAGAACCTGAAGATCCTCACGCTGAGTTGTTTGCTCCTGGGACTGGGCCAGACGCTCAGTCTCATATCGGTCCTCTCTTTGTCTGAGCTCTAATTGCTGCAATTGTTGCTCGGAGCGGGCAGAGGCGCCGTTATTACTTCTACCGGAGCCCCGGCCGCGTGCAATCTGATGCTCGCGTTCTCTCAATTTGAGCAGTTCTTGATAGGCCAACTGCTCCGCGGCCAACGCCGGCGTCAGCTCTGTTACCGAAGCGGATTCCACCGCCTCGGTCAGATGCTCCAGCGATGTCTCCATATGCTTTGTAGCTTCCTGCAGCGCTTTAATCGCGGACGGGTCTTCAGCTTGTGTTAAAACCGACTGGGCCTGCTGAAGCACATCAGCCTGCGACTCATGGACGACATCGAGGTCTTCTTTATAGCTATCAGCTCCGCCCGACTGGGTGGCCTGCTGCTTGATGTTCCACGTAGCAATGATAATCTGCTTCTGCAAACGGGCGAGCTGCTGACCCTGCTGCTGTCCACTGTTTTGTTGGTTCTGGCTGCGCTGGCTTTGGGATGACTGGCTTTCGCGGAATACCTCCTCGAAGTGGCGTATCTCCGCAAAGTACATATCGCTGGAGGTTCTGCGGGTCTTGCCGTCCGGACCCACATCGTCGGCCCAGAAGTAGTACGTCAGCAGCTGATCCGGCTGGGTGTTAAGCTCTTCCAGCGCCAGCAGGTGCTGAATCTGTTGATTCTCTTTTGGTACCGCCGACTGACCCAGCGTGACGTCTCTGCTCTGGGTGCCTGCAAAGGTATAACTTAGCCCATATCCGGTTACGCCATAGTCGTCCGAGACCTCAGCTTCCAGGCTCAGCTCCTCTAAAGGCGACGCCAGCACGTCACGATTGGGAAATATGGGCTTGAGCTCGGGCGGCAGGTTCTTATGGACATCAATTACAAACCGCGGCGGCATCTTGTTCGTCAGCCCCTGAGCATCAGCTAAGTGCAGCTCGTATCGTTGACTCTGCGTTGCGGTGATTGAAGTGGTATAGATGTTTCCGCCATTGGCGGACTCATCATCAACGCTTAGATCGAGAGTGGATTTGTCTTTGGCGATAAGCTGCGCCGTAGTTACCGGTTTGTTGAGAGTAAATGTCAGGGCAACCTCAGAACCTTCAATTACACTGATCTGCCGTGTGTTTTTGATGACCTTTTCGGGCAGTTTTGTATATGAGGGATAAACAATCTTCGCATCGGCTCTTTGGAGCGCAGGGTGCTCGTAGGCGCTTATTCTATAGTCGCGCGTACGCCTGCCCGCGTACTCGATATGGTAGAGAAGGTTGTTATTGACCTCTGGAATGAGACCGCCAAACACAGGATCGTCAAGGTTCTTAGTCAGGGTGATTTGCTGCTTGTCCTTTTCAGATGGGCCTATCCACAGCTTTGCTTCCGGCGGCACTCGCCCCTCGAACCGTGCCAGTATCACTACCGCCGTTCCTAATTCCACGGTGGTGTCTCCTGGACTGATGGTGATATTGTAATCTCTGCCGGTCAGCACACCCCTATCGATTGTGAACAGAGAAGGGAAAGACGGTAACAGTTGTAACAGGGCCATGATAATAATTGATAGCGCTGCAATCCCACCAAAATGTGCCAACAAGAGGCTTTTGGATGACACGCTTCGCAGCCAGTCGTGTTTAGTCGCATGTCTAAGAGCTTCGCCGATGACCCGTTCCTGAAGATAACCCAATTGACCGCCGAGTCCTTCCGGCTCTTGTTCTATCGCGGCCAGTAGTAACGCCTGCATATCAGGATGCTGCTGTTCAATATTCCGGGCCACGGCCCGGTAGTCAGGGTGCATGTGACTAAATTTGTATAATGCCAAAACCGTCGCCAGCACGGTTGAGATGCATAATGCCCAGTTTGCGATAGGCGAGCTCCATCCCCAGAGCCAGTCAGCGCCTATAAGACCGACACCTATGAGTCCCGAAACTAACCAATAGACTGACAACTTCCACGCTAAATACAGACGCCTTCGCCGTTTCACTATTGGTCGCAGTCGTTTGCGAAGAGCTTTTTCAATCATTTCTCTTCTCCCTCTGAAGTCAGAAATCAGAAGTCAGAGTCTGTCCTCTGTTCTCTGTACCGGACGGGTCAACCACCCCGCCAGCCAGATCTCAATTAACGACACAGCTAACAATGCAATAAACACCCACCGCCAAACTTTCTGCTCATATTCCAATCCGGCGAGGCTGCTGTGACGCCTTACCTGTTCAGTTCGCTCGACT
>SDBU01010728.1_pt1 | contig 10128 bp, 25 predicted proteins | sample 2277071 | NCBI WGS metagenome assembly SDBU01 (sample SAMN10397929, study PRJNA504765) | marine sediment metagenome | isolation source: marine sediment core GS08_GC12, 126 cmbsf | place: Arctic Ocean: Gakkel Ridge, Loki's castle | collected 2008 | reverse complement strand
AGTTCCTGACGTCCACGACACACTGGAGTCGTCCAGGTCCAGGCGGAATCCTGTTCCTAGCCACGCACCTGTCAAACTCTTGCTTGGCTAGTATTTCCTTCATCTCCTTGTTAGAGAGAACTTCAATCTCAACCACCGAAATGGGAGAGCTGAGCATATTCGAGACAAAGATTATAACACGTTCATTGAAATTGTCCTCCTCCTGTGCTTGACAGGGATTGATGGAGAGCAATAGGGCGGATACTACCAGCCAGAAGATTACTCTCCTGTAGTTCATGTTTCCTCCTTTTGTAAAGAACTATCTCTATTTTAACACTTTCAGTCGTGTTTGTCTTTCAGTTTTCTTAAAATATTTGTTAAAAATCCTCCTCGATTATACTTGCTTGGTAAATTCATTATGTCCTTTAGAAGTCCTTGAAAGCGAGTATCGGTCATTTTGCTGTCCTTTAGAAGTTTTAGCCAATATCCTCTGTTGTATTTGCTTGTAAAACCGATTGTGGTGCGTATCTGTTCAGATATAGCAGATAGTTCGTGTGGTGGGGCAGTTTTGGGCTTCTCAGTGGGGTTTTTAATTGTTTCTCCTATGCTTTTCATTCCTTTAGAGTCTTTATTAAATCTCCAATTAGCATTCTTGAGTAAGAGCTTCTGAAGCATTCAAGACATCTATCAGAACCTTTGGGGTGTTTCGGGCAATTCTTGTGTGTTTCTGCGTGTCGTTCTGCTAGTTTCTCCACTACCTTATCTAGTAGAGCTTTGTCTCTATCGTTCATAAAGAATTGTATTTTTTCAGGTATTGATGTTTGACTGTCTCCGTCAAAATCGGAGTTCACCCATTTTTCAATAAACTCTCTGTTCTGTTTTCCACTAAATTTCTTTAACATATTCTTTTCTTCACTCATATACTTTTATTACGTTTTAGCTGAGCCATTAAATTTCTCTTAAATCTTTTCATAAAGCTGTTAAAATCTGCTACATCAATATACTTTGAAGAATAATCCTCTCCTTTTTCTCCACAACCAAAATCAGTAATTCGGTATGTCACGGGTGGCTTAGAAGTATGATTAAGTGCTATTTGAATTATTTTTCTATTGTTCATATACTTTTATTGGTTAGGCTTTTAAGGTGGTAGTCATTGAATATGTGGCGACCAAAATGCTTAAAATCCACAAATACCATTCTTGTTGGTTTTCCTTTTACATAATATGGAGAGCCAAAATTTGTAATCTTGCCAATCTTGCCAATCATTGTTGGTTGACCAACTTCATTATTTCCACCAACTATTTCCACATTATCTCCTTTCTTCATATATCCTATTATACTTATTTGCTTTTAATTGGGGTTAGTTGCTCCATGTGTAGCTAGGTATTGCAATCTTCCATTTAATTAGAATCATTCTGCCAAACAATTTAATGGGTGTTCCTATAATCCAATTGTCAGGAGATTTCATGCTTGGCAATGTTATTTTCCAATACCAAGTTCTTTTGTACGCTCTTCTTACATCTGCTGGCGTTGCTCTTCTTACGTGTCTGGTCATAACTTTATTTATTTACTTTTAATATTAATGGGTCGATTTCAAAAACCAAATTCCCTTCTAAATCCCAGTATTGAGTGATAATTCTAACTGGGTCGCTCTTTACACCCTCTCCTCTTCTTAGTATCTGGGTCTTTATGAGTTTTAATATTTCTACTTCCTTCATCTCTATACTTCTTTAGTTGTTAATACTTTTAAGGGGTTAGGTTACCCAAAGTCCGAATAAGACCAAACTCCTTTTTTGTCAGAACGACCACAATGTTGACATTCCTCAGACCAATCAAAGTATTCTTCACCATCTATTTTCTTAAACCTTCTAACTCTGATTTTCTCAAGGTTGTCGTATTCTGTAGCACCACCCGTTGCCTCAGTTAATGCCTTAAAAGCTTCTTTTTTATTGCTATAACCATAAGCCAATGTTCCTGCAAACGAGCCCTCATCAAATTCTATTATCTCTTTCTTCTTACTCATATATATAGTATATCTTATTACTTAATAATCTCCTAGTAGAACTGTTGATAACTATGATATAACCTATACCTTAGCCGTTGTTGTGTTTATCTCTTCCTGAAACAACTCATCTGAAAGTCGGGCTATGTGGCACACCCTACAAGTTATTAACTTAAGTGTCTGGTCAAGACTCCTCTTGTAGACTTTTGCTAGTATTCATCTTCACTTGCTAGATGAGATATTTCCTAGTTCCAACTTAGCTAATTCTTGTTTGGATAAAGTCCATATTCAGGGGGGCGAAACCTTCACCCCAGAGTATCTGGACTCAACCCACCCCTTTGTTGTTTTAATAGCAGGGGGAGATTTCTGGCTATACAGGTCTACTTTGGCAAAAGAAAAGACCCCGAATAGGGGCTATTTAATACTCTTTAACAACCCGCAAACACTAATGTATCCGCAAGTTGCGAGTTGTAAAGGAATATTCAATTCTTTTCTATACGGATACATGACTCTATCCTATCACAAGTGCTATATGCTTGTCAAGGACTTAATTCTCTAAGTTCTGCTGATGTGGAAAGCTTCGCTCACAATCCGAAGATTATGAAAATTCACACCAACAGGACTTAAGGAACTAATAATTCTCTAAAAGTTGGGGTCATAAATAGACAACATGTCTTATGACAAAAGCACAAGAAATATATATTCCTCTTATTGAGGATGTGGGAGAAAAGGGTTGGAAAAAATCGTCTAGCGCCTTTAGGGTTGGAAATGCTGGAATTGCTATCACAGTATCTTTTCTTACTGATGGCAGACTTCATCTTGCCCACCTAAAAAAACAAATACCAGACTTTAGCCAAAGTGAGCTTAGAACTGCTCTCAAAGAACTTAAACAGAATCGTTACTTTGAGAAGGATAAGAAAGGGGACTATAAACTATCTGTTGACAAGGATACTTCCATTGAAGATACAATCTTCTGGGCACTCCTTGCAAATGTCGTAAACGGCTTCATAAAAAGAGTTACCGAGTAGAAATTATTAGACTGACCCCAACTTTCAAAGAACTACCCCTCTATTATATCATGCCAAAGACCACAACTCAATGTGGCCTCCAGCTAAATCAACCCATTAAAGGATTGAGAATGACAGAGATTATAGTTTTGTTAAGTAATAATCTTCTGTTTTTTTCTTTAGATGAGCTGGTGGGGAATACTGTCCTCGGAGCCCGAAGGCGTTAGTTGTACCGATAAGTGGGGAGCGACCCCAACGGACAGCTATCTAAAATCGGTATTATATCCCCCATCAACCCACCTAAAGAACATAGTATTATATCACCTTACTGCTATTGACAGGGTTTTAGAAAGAGAGTATACTTATACTTATCAGCGGTCATTCCGCTTTAAATGTCTTTTCAAGACCCTTTGCGTTATAGGATAATATCGCTTCTAGAATGAAATAAAAGAAAGACCGCCTTCACGGGCGGTTTTCTCATCCTAAACAATCTCCACATAATTCTCCGTCTCCCTTACCAGTATATTTACTTGTAAGGAGGATTTCACATTCATTACATCTAGGACCTTCTATTCTTTGGTTTATGTTCTGGTATTCTGGTGTAGCTCTTCTTTTTCCTAACCCTGGAATATACTTTACTCCTTTTAATCTAGCTGCCTTCTTTCTGGCCCATTCTCTTTTATAGTCTCTGTGTCTTAGGTTAGCTAGTCTTGTTAATTCTTTTTTAGTTAATTGTCCTTTTGGAGTAGGCATTCTAGTTTGTTTTGATATTCTTCTATTAAATTAACGTATTCTAAGTCTGAAATTTTGCGGTAGCCATTTCTTTTAAGATGTTGGAGTTCGTCAACTAGCTCCTGTCCGTATTTTTTAATCATTCGTGGGTAGTATTCCGAGTGATAACCACCTCGGTTTATATTACATTGATAACACTGGGCATGAACATTCTTCTCATCAAAGTACAACACAAGCCCACCAACTGACTTCTCTATGAAATGCCCTGCCTGAATAGCTGAAGGGTAGGGTAGGTTCTCTCGTTTGCTGTAATTCTGGGGGCAAGTAAAGCAAGAAAATTTATCTCTAGTTCTTATATAAAGCGAAAAGACTTTCCAAAGTTCCTTTTTCCACCTAGTATTAGTCCACTTTTGTCTTCTTTTTGGTATCTCAGTCATCTAACTTAGCTTTTACTTTTAGAATTTTTTACTAGGTTTGATAGGGCTTTGGACAACGCCTCTGCTTTAACAATACGGGGTGCTGGTATTGCCAAAATTTTATCTATTGCCAAAATTTTATCCAGAAGCTCTTGAAACTTTTTGTCTTTTTTAATCATCAAGTTTTGCCTTTACTCGGTCTATTAACTTCTCCATGCTTTGACGATAAAAGACTTGGAAATCTCCCTTAGAGCCTAACTGTGTCCAATATACAAACAGAGTGTTATAGAGCCTTTGAGAAGGTGTTTTCTTTGAGTCAGTTGGAGCTTCTTTAGGAACTGCGACAGATTTCTCTGAAGTGAAGATAAGCCAACCAAAGTCGTTTAGTGCTTCTTTGAATAAGCTGAAATCTTCTGCTGTTAGTTCGTTGGTTGTGAATCTCAGAGAAGCAGAGCCGTCTTTTCGGCTACTGAAACCTGTGAAATAACTCGGTAATTTTAAAAGCATAATTCGTATTTTATTTCTTTAGTGTGTTTCTTACAATTACAACTATGACACAGGGGTTGAATGTTCGACTGTTCATGTCTTCCCCTAAAAAGTAGTGGTTTAATATGGTCAATCGTGAGTCTTATTTCTGGTTCTTTTCTAAAGCAACAGGGGCAAGTAAATTTGTATTTTTTCTTCATTGTCTCCCATTCCTCTGATGAGAATTCTCCGCCAATTTCTTTTTTAAGCATTCTTCTTTTTAAGATGTAGAAGTAGGCTTTCTCTGGATTCTTCTTGTGCCACGCCCTCGCCCTTTTTCTGTTACCTTCAGCTTTGGCCTCTGGCGAAATAAACATCATCCCTTTGTTCTATGGCTCTCTTGGTGTCCAGTTGCGAGACATCTTTGCCCTTACTTCAGGCGTGTATTTTCCTTTAGCACTACAAGCTCTTGAACAATATTTTCCACTACCCTTCCTGATTTGGTGCTTTTGAACCCACATCATTTTTTTACACCACTGACAGGGTCTTTCAATGCTTGTTCTGGGTTGCAGTGGGGTTTTAATCATAATGCTTTTAATTTGCCTAAATGATAAATCTCATATTTACTTGGAATATACCAGTAATAACCCTTGTCTCCTTCAATCATTCCGTCTTCTTTGAGCTTCCGTAGCGCTCTTCCTGAAGTTTCTCCTAAGTAGCCTTCTCTTTGAGCGAACTTCTCTATCTCTCCTTTGTGTATTTTAATACCTACTTCTTTTAAGCGAAGGAGTATTTTAGTGCGGAGTGATTTCATTAGAACGGTATGTCTTCTGGTTTGATGTCGTTTTCTGGGTATTCGATTGTGTCAACTTTTTCCTTTTCTTCTCCAATCTTTTTGATAACAACATATCCGTTATTGTCTTTGGTCTTTTCATATCCTTCTGGGATAAGATATAGGGCGATTCCCTCTTTACCACCAACAATACAAGGGAGAACACATACCGTAAGGTGTTTGTTTATCCATTCCTTTGTATCGTCTCCAAATGCGTCTATAAGAGCATTTTTAGACGGAGTGTTGATAGCCACATTCATAGACTCTGTGGTTTTATCTTTAACTCTACACTTGGCAACAAGTTGTTTACCGTTTTGACCCTCAATCTCTTGAGCTTCTGTCACAAATTTTAGAATGTCCCCATCTTCTAGCTCTGCCTTTTTAAGCCAAGCTCCACCACCCCCACTACTTTTTGATACTTTCATATTAGCTACTTCTAAACATTAATCCCTTCTTTTCGACTACTTCGCCCTCGGATTGAATTGCTTCTTTTTCACCTTCAATCTGAGTAATTTTAGCTCTAAGCTCACTAACACCGTCTATTGCTTCTATTTCTTCTTCAATGGTTTTCTTTTTACCGTCTAACTCTTCAACTCCACCCTTCTGTTCATCAGATAGAACAGTAGATTTATAGGTTTTCATAGTAAAACCTCCAAATTCTGTCTTTACCTTATCAGCCCCCGCCTCAAGCATAGAGTCAGTCAATACTGGCTCTAGCTCTTTGTTTTCAGAAGTCAGGGTCTTAATCTGATTCTTGTTATTGGCATACTTCTCAAATAATTCTTTCTTCATAAAGTTATTGTTTTCTTATTAGATTTGTAATCGTCATGTTGTTTAAGACCTTTGTGGATAGTTAGACAAGCAAGGAAGATGTCCTTATCTGTGTCGTAATCGTATCTCTCTTTGGTCTCAAACGAACCGTCTTTTCCTAGTCTCACGACCATTGACCCATGGAAATCTGTTTCACCATTCTCCTCAAGCATGATTCTATATCCTGCCATTTGGAAAAAGTTATCTGGATAAATTGCTTTGGCGGTCTTGATATCGCCAACATACTTCTTGCCATTCATTTCAAAGGTCATGTCACATATTCCACCAATCCAGTATTTCTCAGAGTGAAGGTGTTTTTCTGACTCTAGGAATTTAATCTTATTTTCTATAGCCCAATCAATGAACTTCTGAACTTGAGGTAGAGAGTTCTTTCCAGTTAGGATTCTTCCTTCGTGATGTTCAATACAAGCCTTAATCATTTCTTCTATAACCTCGTGGACATTTGTTCCTTTGACACCCATAGCTTCCTTAAACTTCCTGTGAGCTGTTTTTGCCTCATCTAAGAGCTTTTGTAGGTCTCTTGGGTCTTTGCCGTGAACATCTGGGTTGAAATTTTCCCCCACATACTTAACCGCCATATTCGCAGCCCATTGAATTAAAGCTGGTTTTGCCATTACACTCAAAACTGTAGTAATTCCCATTAAAGGTTTCCCGTCTAGTGAGTGCATATGTCTTGCTTTGTCAAATTTATATTCCATATTTATTCTAATTCTCTTAATAATTCCCGACCTTTCTTTAATAATTTAATGTCTCTCTGTCCTCTACCTAGTTTAATCCATTTCTTTTTATCCATTCTTTTAAGGTATTGTCCAAATAGACTTCTTCCTGTTTCAATTTGTCCTTTGTAAAGGGATTCTACTATGTCTGTTATTCTTGGGCCTTCTCCGTTCTTCTCCCAATACTTAGGTATGTATTCTAGGATGTCTAATTCTTGTTGTTCGTTTCTCATTATCCTTTAGGTAATAAACTTTTAACGAACTCACCAACTTCGTCAACATCTCTTTGACTAACTGCTGAAAGTTTTTTAGTTTTCATTTCTCTTGAGGGATACTCAATGAATATGTCTCCATAGTCAGTCATCGTGGTAAATTTCACATATTTTTTCTTTCATAATTAAAGTATATACTATATTATCTAATAATGCAACTGTTGATAAGTTTTTTCTTCTTTAGTATTGTATAGCCATGCTTAGCCATATATATAAGACAATGAAGACAGATAGTTTTATATGGAGCAAACTTCCCTTGGTCTGTGGGAACAAACTTTCCGTTGCCCTCCAGACACTCCAGAGCTACTCTTTTTACACAAGTGGGTCGGGCTATTGGCTCGTATTGTCTAGCTCCAAAGTGTTTTGAGTTTCCTTTACTTCCCATAGTTCATTACTTCCCCAATTCGTTCCACACGAACAGGGATTATTCCTATCTTGTAAATGTCTTTGTTGCCTGTAAGGATTCTGAAAGAATGTGAACTCAAGTCGATAATTACATCTTCATTCTCTACCCAGTCTGTAACTGTGACGATAACCGACCTTTCTTTGTGAGTTACTTTTAAGATAGTTCCTCTAGGGTGGTCTCTTGAGGCGGCAACCTTACGACCCTCGCTATAACAATCTTCTCTTAAAGCAGAACAAGGCCTACCTTCATCGTTGTAGTCATAGAAACTCGCCATACCGTGCTTCTTGCCTTCTACAAGTGATTGATACTCTCTGATAAGTTGAGCTGTGCTCATTTCAATTCTGAAGTTCTGAAACTTAACAACTCCTACCCAACCAGAAAGAAATACTACTACTAACATTAGAACCAAGATAATAGCTGAGAACATTCTATGTATCTTCCTTAGCTCTAGTTCTTCTTTTATTTTTCCTCCGAACATAATAGTTTCCATATAAATTCCTTTGTAGGGTCTGATTGGTTTTCAAAACTCTCTCCAAATCTCCACAATCTAAGTAAATCGTGTATTTCTTTTCTACCCATTGCATCATATTGATTTCCATTAAACAAAACTTTCATTAAAGTAAAAACAATATCTTCAAGGCGGATAGGGCGACCCTCTAAAACACAGGACTCGCAAGTTTTTCTTGTTTCAGCGTGTTCGCCTCCAAGAAAGATTGTATGAAAAGCACAACAGCCTTTTAACTCGGGATTTGCCCCCACACACCTCTCTCTTATTTGTTTTATTTTATCTTTCATATTATTTTATTTTCTTGGTTATGATTATGTCTTTGGTGTTAAGGTCAATTTCAGAAGCGACCTTTTCTATTCTTTTCTTATATTCCCTCATAAACAAATCTCCCCAAAACTTGGATTTCCACCTAAAGCATAGTGCTAGTTTCAACAGAATTATTTTTATCATAATCTCTCTCTTAATTACTTAAAAGATTCAAGAGGCCGACACCGAGTATGATTAACCTGTGATATATACTACGAGGTATTTCATACCAACTAGGCACTTACGCTGAACCGAGCTACAACGAATCTAAGAAACGAGAGCAAGAGAAGGCGTAGATTTGCAATGCCAGTCTTTGAATCTAAGCTAAATAATATATCATTCCCAAAAGTGAGTCAAGCACCTTTTTGGGGAAAGTGGGGATAAACCAAAACCCCTCGTGAGAGGGGCCCTGGGAGAGATTGAGCCTTGTTGATGAGGCTCTAAAATACTTGCAAGTGGGTTTATTATACTCTGACAATACCTCCTTGTAAATCCTTCCTTTTGTATTGTCCAACAAAGACGGCCAAGATTGAAACCACCTGTGCGACAGCAGTAACTAATTCAGTAACTTGTCCTTCGTCTAGGTCTAGTCCTTGCCACCTTGCTATCCAAATAGCAAAAGCAACAATCATAGACACTCCTGTTAAAGATAGATTTTTCATAATATTATTTAATTAAACCACTACACTCTCGGTCTTCGACAGAACCAAGTTGTTTCTTTTCAAACAACGCAATGATTTTGATATATAATCCCACTAACCTTTTTAGCACATCTATCTTAACTTTGTAAAGGTTGAGTAGGTCGTCTAAGAATATACTGTCAGACAAAAATGAGCCATAACATTCTGTATTGCTTACAAATCTATGTGGGCAAATTTGTTTAAGTGAGAAAGTTGGTTGAGGATAATAATACATTACAAGATTTCGTTTATTTCCGTTTATCAAATCAAACAAGAAACTTGCAACATCATCTCTTGTGTGTTGGGTCAGTTCGTCAACAGACTTTCCTCGATAAGCCGTGTAGTTTCCAATAATACAAAGAGAGAATTCATTGTTGTATCCTCGTTGGGCGGCTGTCTCTTCTCCGACAGCCCTGTGTTGAGTAAACGTTCTATCTTTGGGGTCATAGGTAGCATTATAACCAACATAAAAACCCATAGAAGATTTGAAGTTCCACTTATCCTTGTGAGCTTTGTTTATTTGTTGCCAAGTGAGGTCGGCAGATGAGGCATAGCGGTCTCTCCCTCTCCCTCCTGTGTTGTGTAGAAATATTTTCATGTAAATATACTATAGATAAAGTTTACAAGATTATCCCATAGTTGTAAATAGTGATGTCTTTCTTGCTCTCTCTTTTCTAAACTATACCTCATACAAAACTCCAGCTCGAAATTTGCCGAAAGGGTTTTAAGTTGTTGTTCGTAAGAATCAAATACAATCGGGTTATCTCCTTCGTAAGCTACAAGAACACAATAATGGTTAGAAGCTCCAAATCTTATATATTCTCCCTTATTGTTCTGTTGCCACGCTGAGACGGCACAGCCTATCGGTGACAGCTTCAAAGCCTCTCTAAGCTCCGTATGTCCACCCCTTACCCATTCATAGCTTAAATCGTTAGTTTTAGCCCATTTAACGCCTAATCTAAGCAAGACTATAGGG
>SDBU01010727.1_pt1 | contig 10130 bp, 21 predicted proteins | sample 2277071 | NCBI WGS metagenome assembly SDBU01 (sample SAMN10397929, study PRJNA504765) | marine sediment metagenome | isolation source: marine sediment core GS08_GC12, 126 cmbsf | place: Arctic Ocean: Gakkel Ridge, Loki's castle | collected 2008 | reverse complement strand
ATACAGTGGGTATGTACTAAAGAAAAATATCGCTGATATAGATGGTAATTATTATAGCAAACACGATAGTAAAATCATTGAATCAAAAGTTGATGGGTTTATATTAAAAGAAAATTCGGTGAGTGAGGTCTTTTCCAACGAGTCAATAAATAAAACTAAAGCTGTTTATTCTGAAAAACACAGGGGGTATATACACAAAAAGAATGTCGTATGTATCAAAGATGAAATATATCATACTCAAGATACTGATATTACTTGCTTTAACAATAAGTGGTATCACATTTCTGAGTGTTTTATAAATTATGACCGAGAGGAAGTAAACAAAGAACTTGTAAAACAACTGTATTCTTGGGCGTATACAGACGCAACAGCAACAAGGAAAGGCGATTTAATACCTAAAGAATGTGCAACAATAGTGTATGACCTTATTTATATCCCCACATTAGGTAAACTTTTGTACCAAGAAAGATATGTTATAAAAAATGTAGGTCTTATCAAACTCATTACTGGCGAGTTTATAATGCCTTCTGATAACAATAGACAGTACCTAAAAAAGTTTAATGGCAAGTGGTATATTAGGCAGGAGTTTGGGGAGCCCGCATCTTTCAAAGCACCAGATAAAAACCAGCTAACATTTAATTTTATGAGGAAATAATAGCATGGATACTTATTGGTACAACAAACTACTTCCTTTATTAAAAGTACAAACAAACAGTGAGAACGAAAAGCTGATGGTGTTGTACCTTGATAAAGAGCTTAGGAAACTAAAGTTACCATATACTATTGACGCTGCCGGAAATATCCTGGTTACAAAAGGTAAGTCTAAACTATACCCCTGTGTGGTATCACATCTGGATACAGTACACGACTTTGTAGATAACTTTGAGTTATGCAAAGATACAGATGATGATGCCCTATTCGCTATGAGTGGTAAACAAAGAATAGGTGTTGGTGGGGATGACAAATGTGGCATACTTGCATGTTTATATATGTTAGAGGTACTACCTATAGTAAAAGTTGTATTCTTTTCAGGAGAGGAAAGTGGGTGTAAGGGTAGTGGAAAAATAAACCACAGGTTCTTTGCAGATTGTATGTATATTATCCAGTTGGATAGAAATGGAAAAAGAGATTTTATCCAAACCTATTGGAGCAAAAAGACCGTATCCCATGAGTTTTCCTCTGAAATTGGATTAGTAAAGAAGAAGTATAAATATAAAAACGCCACTGGCACTGTAACTGATGTGATGAAACTATGGGATAATAATGTTGGTATTTCCTGTATAAATATATCCTGTGGGTATTACAAACCGCATAGTGCGTATGAATATATATTGGTTCCTGACTTGTGGAATAGTATGAAGTTTACAGAAGAAGTAATAAATACTATGCAAATAAAAAAGTACCCTTCACTACCCCCACCACCAGTTACAGTAAGTATTGCTGTTACTACTGGTAAATGGAACTCAATCTATAGCCAATGCTGCAAATGCAAAGAATGGAAAAAAGACGTTCTCTTATACAAAGTCAAAGGTAGTAAAACCAAAGAAGTAATGTGTTGGCCTTGTAAAAAAGAGATATACGATAAGAAGAATAAAAAGAAACAAAACAATAAAAAACAAGATAATAAGAAGCAGGATATTGTACCTTTTACTGGAACCGTATTTGCTTGCCATAAATGTGGTGTGATGGCTTCCTGCCTAAAACCAGGTGAGTCATTAAAACCTATTATGGTAGATACAGTAAAGCATTTATATTGCAATATTTGCAGGGGGGTATTAGACGTGCCTGAGAAGATATGGATAGCAAAAGAAGTACATACTCCTGTCAAATGTGAGTCATGCCAAGAAATGATACCAAAAGACCATTATTACACAATGAAACAAGGTATGCTGGTTTGTGGAGAATGTGCTTGTGTTCTGGATGAGTATATAGGAAAAGACTCCGCTAAAAAATGTTGGATGTGTGATAAAATAATACCGAAAGACCATAAGGTTATAGAAAGGTTTGGAACCCGTGTATGTGAGGATTGTGCTTTACCAAGTGATACTGAGGTAGCAGAAGAAGCTAATTAACCTTGTTAAGTGAATATCTAACAAGAATGGACTTCTACACCTTGTTAGGTAAGTATCTAACAAACTATCTTTAGGGAGAATTAAATGATATTTAAGGTGGGGGATAAAGTAAGGTATACTCAAAAGTATAATTCGTTTGTGATTTATAACGCTGTTGGAGTTATTGTTAATATGGGTATTGATGGGTATAACGTGAAATTTTCTAATGATAATCTGTGGTTTTGCGTTGAGAGAAACCTTGTAAAAATACCATCTAAAAACCAACAACTATTATTCAATTTTATGATGCCGTAGGCGGACTAAATTACTTTGTAATTTGACATAAGTATATACCATTAAAGGACTTATAATGAGGTTACAATGACTGAAAAACAAATAACAACCCTACTATTGTTCGCTCAAAACTATCCGTTAGTAACAATAGCAAAAAAGCAAAAGGTATCATTGACAACCATAAGACAACGCATAAAAACCCTTAGTATAAGACATCAAAAAGAATTTAATAATGCTCTTGGAATACGTGAAACTTATAAGAGAATACGAGATGGTATTAGAAATCCTATGAGCTCAGAGAGATTTTTTATTGATGAGGAATCTCAAAAAATAGCGAAGTTCTTTACAAATTATACCAAGGACATTGATGAATCGAAGAAGCTTTTTTAGATGTAAGTATTATAATAGTTATAATCGTTATAAATATAAGAAGTATTTGAACTAAATTAGGAATTATTTTATATTTAATATTTATGGGACGTAAAACAGTAACCGTTTTCGTGAACTAAGAAAAGGGGTGTGTTTCGGTAATATTAAGTTAGTAGTAAAAGTGACCTATAGTATATATGTATAGCCTAAGTATCTATATAAGCGGGACGCTATATAAGATACTAAGTATAAGCACTTGTGCTATAGAGCAATTATATAATGGTAGGTAGATTATGGTGTGGACAAGAGGGTAGTAAATAAGAAAGCGTGGAAACACATTTAGGGGGTAGTACAGTGGCGTGGACAAAAGAAGAAGTTAAGGGTTTTGAATCCAAAGATTTACGAATATCTAAATTAGCAATAACAAAATCATTGATAGAAAAATCGGAGGATATTTATGATGTACAGAAGATTACTGAGTTAGTAGAACAGTACATAGATTATGTGTATGAGGAACGTAGAGAAGATACGGAACGTAAGGAGACTACAAAAAGGGGTCAGGTCGGCGATGTAGCCGGTAGTACCGAATACAAGGTTAATTGGGAACAGATAGCTATAGGATTAAATCTTGCTATACCTAACAGCCAAAATATAAAGATGCTCAATCATTTAATTGATGAGCATAAAAAGGCAAACAAAGCAAGTGCTAATCCTAAGGATATTCTTACCTATATTATCAATACGTTTGGTCAGTACCCCACCAAGACAGAAAGTGTAACAAAAGTACTCGAATCATTAACAGGAGATTAAGATGGCAAAGATTAAAGTAAACTTAGCTGGTAAAAAGGTCACTATCGACACCAATCGTCCGAAAGTGGCACAGGCAGTTGCGGCCTTAGTAGAAGCATGTGCAACCAGAACATTCCCAATCGGGATGGTTCTTGACCATGCAAACGGAACAGAGTATCAACTGGTGAGTATCGTCCGGTACAAGGGCGGTACAAAGAGAGCCTACCTGGTCAACACAGATACAGGACGTTCACGGAACAGCACAAAGGTCGTGCCTGTTATGGGCGACTTCCACAGCGAGGAAGGTCTGTACACCGAGGATTTACCGTGCCAGAAGGATAAGTTTATCGACCCCGATGGAGACGGGGACGAGTACATTGACATCGACTGAACAACATCAGTGAGTAAGTAAGTACATAAGTAACAAAGGCGTAAGAGTTATACGCTTTTACGCCTTTTATTGAAATTATAAGGTATTTAATATGGCAAACCCCAAATATCCAATAGGTACTAAGATTAGATTTCTATGGGCAGTCTGGGACACTAATAAAGTAGGAACTATTGTAGATATTGATAAGCACGATAATACTCCGATTATACACTTACCAACGGGGGTTAAGAAGCATTATCTTGAAGATGGTAGGGTGTATACATGGAGATGTGGATGGAATGAAATAGAATTAGTAGGACAACAACAACTATTATTTGATTTTATGTATAAATAAGAAAGGGGAAATATTATGGCAGCAAGTTCAAGTAAACCAGAACACACAGTAAAAGTAGGTGGCATCCAACTTAGTATTTGGGCGAATGACACAGGTAAGGGCGTATTCCACAGTATAACTATTGATAAATCATATAAAGATGGAGATACTTGGAAGCGTACTAAATCGTTTAAGCCCACTGATTTAATGAAGGTACAACTTGGGATAACCGAAGTATTGAAGTACCTGTATATCAAAGATGTTATAGTGCCTAAGACCGATGAACCACAGTTTTAAGGGGTAAGAGATGGATGATAAGAAGTATCCAATAGGTACAAAAGTTATATATAATCCGCCTTATAACTTATATATTACCGATGAAGGGTATAGAAATAAAGTTGGAATTATTACTGCGAACCCACATGTATTCCCGTTATGTGAGTTTCCTGATGGTAGGTCAATAGTAACTGCTTGGAGAAGTTTAACACCAGTAAAAATAAAAGGCCAACAACTATTATTTAGCTTTATGAGTAAATAGATGCTTAAACCTAACAAACCTAATTCCGATTCAGAAGTACTCGCTGTAATGCAGAGTTACTGTGCTGATAAAGGGTACTCCTTTAGTAAAACCCAATTAGATTTTATGGCACAAAGCTGTTTCCTGTGTTATGAAAGCAAGGGATGGAAGGGAACAACCTACTGGCCTCCTCTGGCAATGCGGTGGATATTAAATAACCTGGATAAGCAGTATAAGAATACCTATAAACCTCAATCTAAACTACAAGGTAAAAGTGTTCGTGATAGGATAATGGAAGGCGAGAGTCATGGATAAAGTATACCCTATTGGTACTAAGATTAAGTATATTGGGAACTGTGCAAGGTGTAAAGATAAAATGGGTACAATCGTTGGGGTAAATGAACGAACTTGCATCATAACACTACCATTATCTACCTGTGGTGTTTTTCATTATAATGGTGAAATGACTTGTAGTTGGTGTGCTATAGAGCCGGTATTGGTAAAAAATCAACAGTTGTTGTTTGCTTTTATGGAGCAGGAAAATGATAGGAACAAATAGCGACTTAAAAAAGAAATATCCTGTTGGTACAAGAATTAGATATATTATAGACAGTCCGTATGCAAATAGGCAGGCTAAAGAAGATATTGGTAAAGTGGGAAAAATAGTTGGGTTTACCCGCTATAACTACCCTATTATTCTTTTATCGGGGTCTACTCATGTTTCTCAATTTTCTACTAAACAAAGACCTGCCTCATGGTCGGCTGGTTGGTGTAGTATAGAAGTATTATCACAAAAAAATCAGCAACTATTGTTTTCTTTTATGGAGTGATAAGATGAAGTTTAAGGTAGGACAAAAAGTGATGCTTAAAGATAATGCTGGTATGAATGCGATAGTAGGCTCTATTGCTATAATATATAATATAGATAAAGAGTTTCTCTATGTAATGTGGACTACCCTTCAAAGGCAAAATAATGGTGCATATTCTCCTTTTCACTTTGAGCCTGTAATTAAGAAAAACCAACAACTACTTTTTAGCTTTATGGAGTAAATAAATTGCCACTTTTTGATTTAAGAAAAGACCTTAAAGATATTAAAGCAAGTATAGGACAACCTTTCGATGGCGTTACATCGGGTATCAAAGTGTTGGATGATTTTATTCTTGGGTTTGGTAAAGGGGAGATGTCTACTATAGCGGGTCGTCCAGGTATGGGCAAGTCAAGTATGGCAAGAGATATACTCCTAAACATAGGACAACCTACAGTTAATGAAGGGGCGTGTCTACTGTGTACCTTAGAGATGCCCTGTACGGAGATTACAGAGCTACTTGCAGCGAACTTAGGGAAGGTTGACTATCAGAGTATAAAAAGAGGTTGTGCGGGAGATAAGGCACTTACTAAATTTCATACTGCGTTGGAACAGTTATCTCAGTATAGTATTATAATCAATGATGATTCGTTTGTTGTACCAGACTCCATACGAGAGATTCTTAAAGGTATTGAGAAGGACGAGCCTATTGCTTGTTTGATTGTGGACTACCTACAACTTATGTCCCTTCGTAAGCAAGTAACAAACAGGCAAGAGGAGGTATCGGAGATAAGTAGGGAATTAAAGGCCATAGCCAGGGAGTTTAATATCCCCGTTATAGCGTTCTCTCAGCTTAACCGCAACGTGGAGTCAAGGGTAGACCCCCGTCCACGTATGACTGATTTACGGGAGAGTGGTGCTATGGAGAATGACTCTACAAAGATTATATTAATCCATAGACCGAGTTATTTTGATAGACAGTTAGACCCTAACGCCGAGGATACAGGGGAGGCTGAATTAATAGTTTGTAAGAATCGGTCGGGTAAAACAGGCACTATAAATTGTGCGTTCATTCCTCAATGGTTGAGCTTCCGGAATATACCAAAGGATAGGGATAAGCCTAATGTAATGGAGGATTTCTAATGTTGAAGTTTAAGATAGGAGATACCGTAAAAATTAACACTAAATTCCCAAGCCCAAAAGATGTTGGTAAAGTATGTGTGGTTATACGGACAAGGGAACCTACGTTCACGTTTGAATATGATGTGAAGGAAAAAATGAGTTATTGGTACTGTCCAGTAAACGAGACTGAAATAGAGAAACTATCTGAAAAAGGAAAGCAGTTGCTATTTCCTTTTATGGACAATGCAGTATGAAAGACTCCGACTTCAAACAATTAAATATCATACTTACGGAGTATGATAAAATATGGGCATACTGCCCATTTCATAAAGATACTGTTAGACCTAACTTATCTATATCATTATTAGATAAATACTATGGAAGATATAAGTGCTGGGCGTGTGGTGAGGAAGGAAATCTAAGTAAAGCACAAATGGGAGAATTACGCTTCTCAAGTTCCATTGTATATAAAAGTGATAGAAAGAGTTTAGACACAAGATGGAGAATGTTTAATCAAAGTTGTTATGATAACCTACAGAAGTTTCCACTATTAAAGTTAGGATTGGCCAAACAATTAAATATAAGTACGGAGAGTTTGGATAGGTGGTTAGTCGGATATGATGGTACTTCCTTTACAATACCAATGTTTAGGGAAGATTTACCAGAATACTATAGGGAGAAAGGTCTTTGTGGGATACAACGTAGATTTCCTGATGGGACTAAACGCTGTATTACAGGCTCTCATTTAGGGCTTATGTACCCTCAAAGTTATATCGGTGATTACTATATATTTATTTGTGAGGGATTTAGTGACGGTATTTCCGTATGGGATTTAGGGTTACAGAGTATGGCCCGCCCCCATTGTAGGCATACAGATGGAGTTAATGAGTTCTTTGAGGAGATTTTAGATGGTATTGAGACTGTAGTTATTATACCTGACAGGGATTCTGTTGGTATGAAGGGTGCTGATAAGTTACGTAATACATTGTCTTATGATGAGTATGAGTGTTATATCTATCCTTTAAGTGGAGCAAAAGACATACGTGAGTTAATCCGAACAAAAGGAAAAGGGTATGTTAAACAGGATTTGGAGAAATATATATAATGAAGAAGTTTAAGATAGGACAAAAAGTTCTTGTTAAAGTATGGTATGATATGCCACAGGATATTCAAGACGGGTGGGGGATACTTACTCGTTGTATCGGAAACATTTTAACGGTTGTAGCAATAGGAGAAAAGTATAAAAATATTAATTTATATGAACTTGAGGGTAAGGCTGTTGGTGAGATGGGGTTAATAGTACTTGAGCCGGAGATAGAACCAATTATCAAAGTGGGGGAACAATTATTATTCGATTTTGTTAAGGAGTAGTAGTATGAAGAAGAAAAAACGTGTAGTATTTCAAAATCATCATTTAATATACGAGAACAAAGAGAAGAGAGTCAAGGAGGTTACTCGTAGGATACGCAAAGGAGTACATCAAACAATTAGTTTATTGAGAAGGTTTACATTTTTAACAGACCAGGAAATTGACACTATTAAGCTTGAAGCAGAGCTTAAGAGGAAATATGATGATGGTGAAACATAGCTTTAAGATAGGGGATAAGGTAAAAGTAAAATACCCTTATATAAAGTACTTCAAACAAGGTACTAAGATTGGGGAAATAGTAAAGTTCAACCGTGATTATATTAGGGTTAAGTATGATGGGCGTTCCACTCCATTTCCATGTAAACCAAATGAAATAGAACTTGTGGTAAAGGTTGGTGAACAGTTAACGTTTGCTTTTATGAAAGGAGATTAATATGAAGAAGCTATTATGGACGACAATCGTAGTACTCGCAGGACTAATATCGGTAGTATTTATTAGTGCAGGGTGTATACAGGATGCTATTACCCCTGCGTATGTAAGTGTAGAGGCTGCTGAGTGGGCGGGTGTGCCAACTAAATTGTTACTTCCGTATACATCACTTTGGGACGCTAAGCGGTTGGCTAATGCCATTGATTACAAACTTACTATTGAAAGGATTAAAGGCGGGTACTATAAAAATATCACAAATCTTTCTGTTTTAGCAGGAGAAGAGTTAAGGAGTACCATCTTCTCACCAGATGGACTCTTATCCCTCCTTTTAATTGGTGGGCCAGCTCTTGCTCTCGGAACTTACGGTATATCTAAACCTAAGGATAGAAAAGAAATCGAGGAATTAAAGAATGGTAAAAGCTAAATTCAAAGTAGGGGATAAGGTAAGAATATTACCATCTGCTGTAGATATAAATGTGTGGAAAGAAGAAATTGGAAAAGTAGGTAAAGTTACCTTTATGTGGGATGAACTTGGGTTAATAAGTATACAAATGTTTTATCCATGTAAGGGGGGAATACATAATTGGTCAGTGAATCCCGACCAAATAGAACCCGTTATTAAAGTAGGACAACAACTTGTATTTAATTTCATGAAATAATAGGAGTAGTTTATGAAGAATACGGCGGCAAACACTATATTCAATATTTACTTACTATACCCTACTAATAGGGATGATGAAGGGAATTTTTATAGGGCGTTGAAAACCTATGCCAACGTAGGTATAGAAATTATGGCGTACCTAATAGATTGGGAGAAGATGGATTATATTAATGATAATACATCGTTCCCAAAGAGTCATTTGTATGTACCTGCTGACCATGAATTATTTGTACATCGTGCTTATAAAGACCACCTTTTAACAAAGGAGGATATAAGTTTTATAAACTGTAAGATTATTAAAGAATCCGATTTGTTGATATTGTTTGGGTCTAACGGGGTTTATTCTAATATTACTACAGAGTTACAGTTTGTAAAGCAGGAAGGTATACCAATATATACTATGCCTGATTTAAGCCCTATGGCTATTGAAAGTTTGAACCTTGCGATAAAGTTAATTATACGAGCGGAGGATTAATATGCAATGGACTAATAATTATAGTTTAAGTGGCCGTGTTATACGTGTATTAAAAGGGAAGTACAAAGACCGTAAACCAGAACTAAACAGACTATCTATCACCGATTTAATAGACGACCCACTACCACGTATACTGTTTATCAATCATTGGGATGATATAGTACGTGACTATTCCGACCTGATTACTATGGTACAGGGAATATCCTTACATACCAGATACGAGGATTGTGCTACGGATGATGATGATTCTGAACGCAAGTTTGAGGATGTAGTGGAGGGGGTGATTGTAGTAGGTAAGGCAGACTTGTCACCCGCCCAGACTATCATAGAGGTAAAGCAGACGGGGGTGTATGGCCCAAAGTATAGAATACCCAAGTGGACTAAACAGATGAACTGTTATGCTTGGCAGAGAGGGATACGTAAACAAGAAGTAAACGAATTGTTAGTAGATATATGGTATCGGGATTGGAAGCAGAAAAACATTCATTGGAAGGATTATCCGGCGATACCGTATGAGTGTATTAGTTTAGACTTGTGGAGTTT
>SDBU01010726.1_pt1 | contig 10131 bp, 8 predicted proteins | sample 2277071 | NCBI WGS metagenome assembly SDBU01 (sample SAMN10397929, study PRJNA504765) | marine sediment metagenome | isolation source: marine sediment core GS08_GC12, 126 cmbsf | place: Arctic Ocean: Gakkel Ridge, Loki's castle | collected 2008 | reverse complement strand
CCGGACGTGACCATAGACTTCTTCATCGACCATCACTGCGGGTGCCAGGCTGCAGGCGCCGATACAACGGACCGCCTCGAGCGAGAAGAGCCCGTCTTCCGTAGTGCCGCCTTCCCTGATGCCCAGTTCCCTCTCGAACTGTTCCATGACATTCTGACCTCCACGCACGTGGCATGCCGTCCCGAGGCATACCGCGATGCGGTGCCTGCCCCGAGGGCTAAGGCTGAATGCTTTGTAAAAAGTCGCGACGTTGTATATCTGCTGGAGGGGTATCTCAAGCGTTTCCGCAATCCTCGCGAGCGCGTTGAAAGGAAGATAGCCGAATTCCTTCTGAACATCCTGCAGGATGCCGATTAGCTGCGTTCTCTTGCTGTCCGCTTTTTTTATAATTGTGTCTACTTCGCTTGATTGCACGGTCACACCTTCAGCCGTTTGTCTATTTCATCCTCGATGGATTCATCGGAAAAGTACTGCTGCCTTATCGCGCCGGTCGGGCAATGTGCAGCGCAGGTCCCGCACTCACGGCAGATGTCGCGGTGGATCGTTGCGACAAACCTGCCGGCCCGGTACTCGACCCGGGGAGCGCGATATTCGCATATCTCCTCGCATACGCCGCAGCCGTTGCAAAGCTCCTGGTCCACCACGCAGAACGCTGCCTGCGCATCGAGGCGGGTTGACGAAACACTCGATATCTCAGGCGGCACTGTGACCACACATTTGAGATTCAACTCCTTGTGTTCGCTGAGGATCAACTCATCCGTCAGGTCCTTCTGGAACCGCGCACGGAAGACGGCCTCGCCTTCTAATCCAGCCTTTAATATGACGACTTCCTTAGAACAATCGCTCGAACATCTTACGCATTCCATGCACGGGCCGCACCGCAGACACCGTCTCGCCTCCTCGATAGCTATAACATCGCTGTAAGCGCGTTCGGTTTCCTCATGCGGCGCCGTCTCTTTTTTCCACGGGACAACAACCGGCGGTATTGCAGTTTTTTCGTCCGGCTCTTCCGGCTCAAGCGTCATCGGATAGGCCGTTCGCCCGTTTGCTTCTATCGCCGTCTCGCCCTGGAGATAACGGTGGATCGCCGCCGCCGCTCGTCTTCCCGCGGCCATTGCCTCAATTACAGACTTTGGACCGGTCACCATATCACCGGCGGCGAAGACGCCTTCCTCACCCGTGTGCAAATTCGAAGGGTCAACCTTGAGATATCCCCAGCGGGACACCTCGAAAGCCGATTTCTCAGGCAGGAACGATAAGTCCGGGTAATGCGGCTCAACCGGTATGACAGCATCGACATCGAGCGTGAATTCCGAACCTTCCCGTACGGTCATATCCCTTCGTCCGGATTCATCCGGCTCGGAAGCGTCCAGTTTCAGGCACTTGATTCCGGTTACTTTGCCACCGGACTCATGGGTACCTAGCACACGGGTCTGAAACAATATCTCCACACCCTCAGCTTTGGCTGCCTCGGTATCGGACGGAAGCGCCTGTAACTCTTCTATTGTTCTCGGGTAGGTCAGAAAGACTTTAGCGTATCCTGCACGCATCGCCGCCCTTGCCGTATCGAGCGCCGACTGGCCAAGGCCGATTACGGCCACCGACTTGCCCGACACATTTCCGCCATCGGACGAACGCGTCTTCATGACGTCTATGTAATCAATTATGCCGTCGAGTTTTCTCTCCGCAATACGGTACTTCTCAGGCTCCTTGTGGGCACCGATCGCAAGCAGAACGGCGTCATATTTCTTTCGTATAGAATTCAGCTTACGGGCATTGGAAACCTCCTCGCCGGTCCTTATCGTAACTCCAAGCTTCTTTATCCGCTCGATATCATAGAGCACAGCTTTTTTCGGAAGCCTTAAATCGGGAATACCGCCGGTCATCAAGCCTCCCGGCTTTGCTTCCTTCTCGAAGATCGTGACTGCGTATCCCATCTTTGCGAGGTCGTTGGCCGCTGCGAGTCCGGCCGGTCCCGAGCCGATTACGGCGACCTTCTCGTTTCTGTGGATATCGGGAACAAGCTCCGGCTGTCGACCCTGTATTTTTTCGTAATCCGAAACGAACCTCTTCAGTGCGCGGATATTTATCGCACCGCCGTAATTTTTTCTTGTACATTCCCTCTCACAGGGGTGAGTACAGACCCTTCCGCAAACCGCAGGCAGGCAGTTGTTTTCGCGTATAATCTCGAGAGCCTTTTCGAAATCCTCTTCGGCGATGGCCGTTACATAGCCTTTCACGTTGATTCCGACGGGACATGCGAGATGGCAGGGCGCAACGTCCTGCTCGGTAAGACAGTACTCCCCGCGTTTCTCTTCAGACGTTACCTCTATGAAATACGAAGTTTTTATAAACTTCTGTGCTGTAACCACTTAAATCCCTTAATCAAAAAACACATTTGAGCGTTGAAATTCATTCCGCCCGGAATACGCACAAGACGACTTCTCCCGGCAATCGCAAAAGGATATCGAGTTTACCAATTCGTGTCTTCTCCCCGCAAGACAAAAAAACCGGCATGCTGGTTAAGCTGCTTATTCATATCACCATTCAGATCGGGCGTGGATTTACTTGAGCCGATATCTTCCGAGTTCCCGGCGTCATTTCCGCAGAATATCTTTAATGAGAAACCTGTCTGCAGATTTTATCAACGCTGAGAAAAACCGGATATCGAAGTAAGCTGACAGACATCTTTCTGTGTTCATAAGCCTTTGACTAATAGCTACTTAACGAGTGAGCAACGCAGGCTTCAACTCTTCGGCACATCTGATGCTTGCAGGTTAAGCATGATTAGACCATGTAATGGAATATCGGGAAGAATGGCGATTATTCATAATACAACTACACGAGACCACAAGGCGAAGAATCAAACCAGATGCCTCACGCCCTTTGTGGTTTCCAGTATCCAATCCATGAAACTGCAGGGCAAATATCGATCAGTTAATCATATCCAGTGGGAGGCCATCCAGGCGGATTGAAAATGAAGACGAGCATATCATTATCGGAAAGTGAAAAAACTCTCAAAGCAGCCAATAGTTCACTCGGTATTTCGGGCGCCTTTTCCTCATGTGGTTTTGCGTCCAAGACCACCTTTCTGGCGGTCATACGCCTGTTTGTGATTGTGACGGCGACTTTTCTTTTTGCCGGCACTGTTTCGGGGCAGCCAATAGAAGTCTCCGTGGAATTCGGAATGGATGATTTGGCTTTTTCAAAAGTCAACGGATACGATCTCGTCGAGGTATTGGGCGATAAGTGTTCACTCATCGGAGATCCGGGAGAACCCTGGCTTCCGGTACGTGATATCCATATCCTGCTGCCGATAGGAAAGGCCGTCTCTGAAATTCAAGCCGATGTTCTCGATGAAGTTGAACTGGACGGCGAATTTTACATATATCCGGCACAGAAACCAACTCCTGTTTCGGATCCCGTCGCTGAACCGTTTGTTATGCCGATGGCGGGAGTTTATGAAAGCCCTTATCCCGTCCACGCATATCCGGCGGTGCTGCTTGAAAACATGGTAATTCGCGGCTATTACATAGCGGTGGTCCGCTTATATCCGATTGTCTACATCCCGTCGGACGGTAAGCTCTTTCTCCGTTCGAGAATTCAACTTACTCTTGAGCTTGAGGAAACGCCGAACACAACAATAACCAGTTTTGAAGAAACGGAGGAGGTCTTCGAGGAACTTGTTGAGGATGACGTTGTCAACCCGGAAGACATAGAGCCCGAATACCATACCGTACAGTCCCTTTCGCTGCCGGTTACAAATGATGTGAAGTACCTTGTTATATGTCAGCTATCGATGTTTGACGAGTTCGAGCCGCTGCTGGAATGGAAGACGAAGAAAGGCGTTCCTGCTGAGGCGGTTTCGGTAGAATGGATATACAGCAACTACAGTGGTTCGGACAACCAGTACAAAATAAAGGCCTGCATTAAAGACTACGTCGAGAACAAAGGCACTCTCTGGGTTGTCCTGGCCGGTGATAACACCATAATCCCCGACCGTGACTGCTATACCTACGTCGGATCGTATGCCGACAGCACGATTCCTACGGACCTTTACTATTCGGGTCTGGACGACATGAACTGGAACGACGACGGCGACAGCAGGGCAGGTGAAGCGGGAGAGGATACTATCGACATGGGGCCCGACGTGTTTGTCGGCCGTTTGCCGATTCGAACCGGCAGTCAGGCGACAGCAATCATCAACAAGACCATCGAATACGAAAAGAACTGCCCCTCGACCGGATTCGCCGAGAAGATGTTACTCGTCGGCGTCAGACTCTGGAACCTGGGCGACGCCGAGGGGAAATCCGAAAATATGTATTCCGGTTGGATTAATCCATACTGGAACGGCATCCGGAAGCGGTTCTACGATACGGCGACCGACTTCTCCGGCGGCGCTTCTTATAACGTAACCGTATCTAACTTGAATGAACGGATTACGAACGGTTTCAACTTCCTGCACATGGCCACCCACGGAAACACCACTATCTGGGGAACGGAGAGTGGCGGCTACTACTACGCAAGTCATGCGTACAATGTCAACAACCCGGGAAAATACGTAAACATCACGACGATCGCATGTATCACGAGCGCATTTGACAGATACACTGACCCATGCCTCAGCGAGGGATTCATCCGTAATCCGAACGGCGGCGCCGTTACATATATCGGATGCGCCCGCTACGGCTGGGGTTACGCGACAATGTCTTCACACGGTACTTCGTTCAAATACGACAGGATGTTTTACAAATTCCTTTTCAACGGCGAGCCAAGCGATTATCCGCAGCATGCAGGCGCCGTTTATGCTCGGATGAAGGAATACTGGGCCGGCAGCAGCACGTATAACGGTTCCATGCGCTGGTGTCAGTTCGGCATCAACCTCATGGGCGACCCCGAGCTGTGCCTTTATACTTCAGATCCCTCGACTTTCAATCCCAGCCACCCGTCCGAAGTGCCTTTCGGGAGCCGTACATTTATTGTCGAGACAGGCGTGGCCGGCGCGCGGGTGTGCCTTTACAAGGAAGACGAGGTTTACGAATACGGCCAGGCCGACGGAAGCGGCCACTATGAGGCTTCGATAAACACGATAACCGGGGGCACGATGGATGTGACCATCACCGCCCCGAACTACAAGCCCTACGAAGGGAGCGTTACGATACAGACGATTGGCGAAGAGGACAATTACGAACCAAACAATTTCCTGGCCGAAGCATACGACATTTCGGGTCACGAGCAGACATGGCTTTCGGAAATAAACGGACTTGGCACGCAGGCTGACGATGATTGGTATGAAATCGCAGTGGGCGCCGGTGTCGACACAATCGTCGTGGATTGCCAGTTCGCCCATGCCCAAAGCAATATTGATATCGCCCTATACGACAGTATCGGCACCGAGCTGGCGAACTCAGAAACATTGTCCGACAACGAGTACATAAGCTGTGATATTGCCGGTGAAGGGACATACTACATTCGCGTTTATGGTGATAACTCGAGCAACATTTACGACCTGTACTGGAGGGGATATGGGAAAGCAGCATCTCCGGAGTTTTCACCTGCGCCGGGGACATATGATCAGGGTGAAGCCATAACAATGAGCTGCTCGACTGAAGGCGCGCAGATCCGCTACACCACCGACGGCTCCGACCCCATCGCGAGTTCAGCGCTTTACTCGGGTCCTCTGACCTTGATGAGCAGCACGACCCTCAAGGCGAAGGCCTTCAAATCCGGCTGGTCGCCAAGCGATATCAGCTCAGGCGAATATACCATCATACAACCTGACCAGTACACCCTCTCTCTGACGAGGAGCGGTTACGGCAAAGTAGGTGTAAACAGTAAAAGTAATCTGGTGACGATTCTATGCAGTCTTGATTTCGATAATGGTGAGATCGTCAAGCTGTATCCCTTCCCGGCTCGGGGTTATATATATGATGGCTGGATCGAGGATGGTGTAAGGCATAGCCGGAGCAATCCGATTACCGTGAGAATGGATAGGAACAGAAATATCAAGATCCTATTCAAAAGAAGTTCTCGGAGGTATAGACTGACAATCGAGCGGCGAGGTGGAAGGGGCTACGTTAGAATGAATGGAAGACTCAAACAGCTCTCCAGCAGGGTTAGAGTCGGAACCGGTGGTCTTCTCCTGTATCCCAAGGCGAAGAGGGGTTATGTCTATACCGGCTGGAAGAAAGCCGGATGTACAAAACGCAGTCCGGATTATCCGATTGTTCTCCAAATGAAGGGGAGAAGTGAGAACCAGAAGATCTACATCTACTTTAAAAGGAAAAGGTAAGAAAGGGCTGTGGATAGGCCTATCCCAAAAGCCTCACATTTGCTCGATAAAATGTGTCATGCTCCCTTAGTATGCTGCAGACTCCGCCCGAAACTACAACTCTCGCGATTCTTGGGATGAGAAAAAGCTACGCCATCATCGTCCATAAGCCAAGCGAATTAAGTATTATGTCCCGCGATTAGCATACATTCTTGTGTTTTCGTTTGAGCTTTAGTAGCTCTTCAATGCTATCAATGTCACTTTGTTTACGCACTCTTATCCACAACCATCGGCCGTCATGGAGCTGCTCTGCGTCATTGAGCAATTTGCGCACACTCGCATTGAACTGATCCATCATGGACAACGCTTTTTCTGCTTCCTTCTTACCGAGGACAACCAAAGCAGTAAAAGCACCCCTCTCAGGGAAAAGGGAACATAATGTCTTGCCGCTTTTTCGATACCGTATTGTCCATCCATGCTTTCCGTAGTCAACCAATTCAGGGGCAAAGTCATAAGATGATTCAAGGTATTGTCTCAATTCAAGCCAATGTGCCGTGTCACCGATTGTCTTTAATATCTCTCTATCGGTAGGTTGATGATCTTTGTCTAACATACGTTCGTAAGACATTTTTTTTTGTATGATGCCCAACAATAATTAGATTGACCCGCATAAGATGCGGTGTTTTGGGTCATAGAAAAAACCATGTATCTAATATAGGTTTTACCTTTAGTTGGACGCCTAACGTCGGCCATGACGCGCAAGAAATGGCCGAGCTCCGCACGGCTATTTCTTGTCGCTGTCAATCGATTTGTTCGGAGTGGTTTCTTTCTTTATCACATCAGATCCCATTTCCAAGAACAGGACTCCCTTTACCTTTTCGAGCTTCAAACATTTCTTTAAGTCGGGGCCACACTCCGTGAGGAAAAACTTGCCTTTATCCCCTTTCTTCAACTCAACATAGGACGGGCATCTTGTATTCTTGCCTGTCTTGGAGAACTCAAAGTGGATAGGAATCGTGAGTCGTAAGTCGCCGTGCGATTTGTGGGTCTTCAGGACCTTGACTTTCGCAACATAGAGATCCTCGGTTTTGTTGATTTCGTGAAGTTTCTCGACCGAGAGTACCTCCCCATCGATTACTACATCGCGCTTCTCGGTTCGCTCTGCCTCAGTCCACAAAGGTTCATTTGCTGAGGCCGTGATTCCCAAAGATAGAACGGCAATGGCAACGATTCCTGTTTTCATCTCTTTGCTCCCAACAATGTTTATATGGTTTCCAGATAAACCTGCTTTCGGATCTTGCTTCCAGATATCACGCCGGCGATTGATCAGCGGTATTATACACCTTTCCTACAGCACGGCCATGACGGTGTTACAAGGCTCGTTTCCGCCGATTTCATCCTTCCCTCGTGTCGAGATCGTTCGGATCGACTCCCTTGAGACCTACTTTAAGGCTCGCTGCTCTGAGCCTTCGGGTCGCTCTGCCATTCAGCCATACCAGAATAACGATTCCCATGAGCGGAACTAAAAGGAGAATGCAGCATACAATGGTAACCGTCTTCGAGTGCCCCATCGACCTCATGAGAACAGCGACGGCGCGGACTACTACAAGGCTGAGAACCACGTCAATGATCCCAAGGATCAGCTCTGCCGAATGAGGCTTTTCACGCGCGGGTATGAGAATGCCTGCGAAGCACATGGCCTTCAAAAGGATCACGCCAATCGCGATTAGCCACCGCTGGTTCTTCGCAATCGTCACTAGCGTTGCCTGCTCCGTTTCCATGTTTCTCAGTTCTCCTGTGGGATTCACAATCAATGCTCAAACGTGGCCGTAATGGTATTAGCCGACTCGCTCTCGGCTAACAGCTTCAACAACGTTCCAATCTTCCCGAACGATTATATCGAAACAGAGACGCTCGCGAGGGCAAGACTCGGCAGTTCCTTGGCAGCACCGGAACTGAAGTCACTGTCATATTCCCACATCCCGCCGACAGTCATTTCTACCTCGGCACCCGCACCTCCTTCGTCCTCACAAGTTGTCCACCGGACTGCGAACGCCTGCGTAATAGTTTAGCTGGGGGTTTAATTGAAATAACGGTGATTCGTTCTTGTTCTATGATTCCAGCAATTCTGCAATGTGCAGGATATAATCGCCTTATCAAAGTGTTGAGACCGGGTCCGTTTTTTCGGCCATCTTCTTGAACATGTCGCAAAGCTCCGGGTCTACGTTCATCCGGGAGAGGTTCGAATAAAGCGAGCTAAGCTCCTTTCGGTTGTCTATTATGTTTTTAAGAAGTGATATCTCGTCCAGTTTATCGGTTGCGAACTCGATTTCCGGGATGAAATGCTGAAGGTACGTCGCCAGAGACGGTTCGGTATCCCAGTATTTCTCCTCGAGCATCTTGAGGTGTTTTGAAGCATCCGCAGCAAAGCGCTTCAGCGTGTCTCGTGCCTTGTCATCCAGCTTCGTCGCATCCAAAAGCCTGTAGAGATCATAGATCTCCTTTTCGATTCGGATGACGCTCTTGACTGTCTCATGTATCCTGGTCATGGTACCCGCCTCCTTAGTAAAAACATATCAATCACTAATTCCTGCAGACGAGATACCTTCCCTCGAAAAACTCGAAAGAGGGTCCCTCCTTCCCTTCCTAATGACCTGTAGTTGCAGAGAACAAAACAACTTCTAAATATGGAAAAGACACTTCCACTCGTTTGTTCACAAGAGATCGGCCTTCTTTTATTATAATAAAAGAAAACTTTAGGTCAAGCGTTTTTTTTCAACAGTTGCAGAAATTCGTCACGGGTTTCTCTGTGTGTCCGAAATGCTCCAAGCATGGCGCTTGTTGTTGCATACGCCGCCTGCTTTTCGACACCCCGCATGGCGATACATAGATGAAAGGCTTCTATAACTACTGCAACACCAAGAGGTTGTACAAGTTCATTAAAACTGTTCGCTATCTGAGTCGTAAGACGCTCCTGGATCTGAAGACGCCGACTGAAAACCTCTACTATCCGGGGGATCTTGCTCAGTCCGATGATCTTGCCCTTCGGGATGTAAGCGACATGGCACTTCCCGTAGAAAGGTAGAAGATGGTGTTCACAGAGGCTGAACAGGTCGATATCCTTCATAATCACCATCTCATCATACTTCTCATCGAATATCACTCCTTTGAGCAGATCCTTTAAGTCCATCTTGTATCCGCTTGTCAGATATTCGTAGGCTTCGGTAATCCGTTCAGGCGATTCCTTCAATCCTTCCCTATTGACATCCTCGCCCATGTTTTTCAGCCATTCTTTGATAAGGTCTTGCGTTTTCACTCCTATACTCCTCCTCTGTAACTGGCACAGTTATTTTCTGTTTCCCAGAGCTTCACCTCGTAAAGCTCTGCGCCGGATATCTTCGGCCTGAGTATGCCCCAAATGACTTTTACAAGGTTTTCCATACTTGCAACAGAGCCCTTTAGAATCTCAACGTCATTACTCAGGTCCTTATGGTCAAACCGCCTGATGATTTCCTCATCAAGCAGGATTTTAAGTTTTTCGAGATCCATGACAAGTCCGGTCTTCTCATCGGGAGCGCCCCGCAGCGTTATTTGAAGCACATAATTGTGCCCGTGCCCGCCCGGGTTTGCGCACTTGCCGTAGATTCTCAAATTCTCTTCATCGCTTAATTCAGGATTAAACATCCTGTGAGCCGACGAGAAGGAGACTTTTTTCGATATGTAGACCATTCCCCGGTTCATCACGGTTGCCTCATGTAAGGGTCGAAGATTATATCCTCGGTGAGCACCCTGAGCGGCAGCGAAGCATGGTAAACGAGCATGTCGGCCAGGTCCTCTACTTTTATCGCTCTTAGCTGTTC
>SDBU01010725.1_pt1 | contig 10133 bp, 6 predicted proteins | sample 2277071 | NCBI WGS metagenome assembly SDBU01 (sample SAMN10397929, study PRJNA504765) | marine sediment metagenome | isolation source: marine sediment core GS08_GC12, 126 cmbsf | place: Arctic Ocean: Gakkel Ridge, Loki's castle | collected 2008 | reverse complement strand
TGATCCACAGTAATCTCAAAAGCTACTTGATAAGTTGTGTGGCCAACAGGGCCCGAGACCAGTTGCGAAAAAAAACGAGGCAATCGAAATGTCAACCGGGAGAGTTTTCTTCTCTGCCAATTTCAACCAGCCCCGCAAAGCAGCTCATTGACGCAGAAGAATCTGTCCGAGTTTTCGAGGCATTGGCAGAATTGCCCTATCAGCAGCGCGAAGTGTTCGTGTTACATGTTCAGGGGCAGATGAGATTCAGAGAAATTGCTGGTCTTTTCGGTGTTTCGATAAACTCCGTGCAAAGCAGATACCGTTACGCAATCGAGAAACTGCGGGCAATTTTGAAAAAGGAAAACCAGAATGAAACAAGAAGAGATAGAGCGATTAGCAGAGAAAATCAGCATTGACAGAGCTGCCATTGACCATGCGCGTATACTAACAGATGCCGAAGCTGCTTTGGAAAAATCAAGAAGGCCTGAAATAACCAAAATCCGCGCACTATCTTGGGACAGGCTCCCTCGGTTAGTGTGGGCCGGCGGTTTGGCTGCAGCACTCCTTATCATTGTATCTTCTCTGGCGTGCTTTGTTCTATCCAGAAAAGTCACAGACCTGAGAGATGAGCTGGAGCTGGCGCGGCGGGATATCGCTCTTGCTCGGACTGATGATTCAGCTACCATCAACCTGTATTTAAGAGAGCACCAGGATGTCGTCGCTCGACATGTTTCCCTGAGTCCGGCCAGACCACAGCCGGCACAGATGCGTGTGAGCCAGGATGACATCCTGTATTATGAATTTCTTGATGATGGGTCGGAATATATGCGTCCCGGCATAATTGTCAGAGGACCTTCATCTCGACGCCAAATCAACTCGCCCGAAGCCCCCGTGATTTCCAATGGTCACACAATGACCCTCTCAGAAGCCCTAGAAACCACTAATTTTGATTTAGTGGCGCCGCCGTGGCTTCATCCCTACTATAAACTCGACCAGATCAGAATTATTGAGGGCCGTGACGGGCTGCAACTGCTGTATACTGATGGCATCAATTCGGTATCGTTGTTTGAGCAGCCTTTGGATGGACAGCGCGGGTTATCGCAGCAGGATTTCAGAGAATATGCCGTATATCTCAACCAGGGACAAGTCGGAGGGACCATTCTCGCATGGAGAGATGATACTCTTTCTTATGTCTTAATTGGTAATATCGAAATGTCACAATTAATGAATATGGCACAATCAATCAGCGCCGGAAAGTAAGAGGAAATAAAATGAATAATAAAAGATTAATCTCATTAACAGTATGCTGGATTTTAGTAACCATCCCTGGGCTATGTGTTTTATCATTTGCAGATAATGAATCAGGAACAAATACAGAGCCTGAGCAACACTTTCAAAAGGCAAATGAGCTGCATATACTCGCCGATTACGATGCCGCAATTGCCGAATACCAGACAGTAATAAGTTTGTCACCGAACAGTAAAATCGCCCAGAATGCTCAATACTGGATCGGACAATTATATTTCGAATCAAGACAGTTCGATGCTGCATTATCTGCGTTTCAGAGACTTCTCGATGAGTATTCAGCAAGTAGAACTATCCCGGCAACAACGCTTATGATAGAGCGCGTTCAACAAGCAAAGAAGAACAAATCACTTTTTGAGGCAGTAAAGAAGGCGGATATCGAACAGGTTAGGTTACTTATCGCCGAAGGAGCCGATGTCGATGCCAAGTGGCGGGATGTCTATAATAAGAATGAAGGAGAAGATACTTCATCACCGCGTAAAAAGTGGCGTATGGAGAGAACTCCATTATGGCATGCTGTCGAGGCTGGCAAAATCGAAGTGGTCAAGCTACTTGTCGAAGCAGGTGCCGATGTCAATGCAGGAAAATGGCCTCCATTGTGTCAGGCAGTTGATGAAAACAATACGGCCATAGCTAAATACCTGATTGACCACGGAGCAACCATAAACTATCCGGGAGATTGGGGACCTTTACAGGAATCACCCTGCATCAGCAACAACATCGAGATGGTTAAATTGCTGATCGCAAGAGGGGCCGATATCAATGCCGGGCTTTGGCCTGCTCTTCATACTGCGATTCAAAGGGAACGCAGAGACATATTTGAACTTCTAATTCAGCGTGGTGCTGATGTAAAGGCTAAAGACACATGGGGATATACGCCACTGTACTATGCAATTCACAATGACGATTCGGATTTTATGAACATTCTGGTTGCCAATGGTGCCGATGTGAATACTAAGCACCCGGGGGGAGAGACACCCTTACACTCTGCAGCTATAACAGGCAGAACAGAAGTTGTACAATTCCTCTTGGAAGCAGGTGCCAATATCAGTGTTAAGGATGATAGAGGTCAGACTGCCCTGCATGTAATCCTGGATATCAGCAGGTCCAACTACCGCAAATACCGGCAGTCGAAGGATACGGCTGAACTGCTTCTAGCCAAGGGGGCAGATGTTAACTTGAAGGACAAAGATGGCCGGACACCATTGCATTTGGCTGCCGAGTCGGCTGATGGAGATATTGTCGAACTCCTTCTGGGCAAAGGTGCTAAGGTCGATGCGAAGGATGATGAGTCCGGATTTACCGCCCTTCATCATGCTGCACAGTTTGGCAACAAGAATGCAGCAGAATTGCTAATCACCAGGGGCGCCGACATCAATGCCAGAGACAAACAGGGTCACACGCCTTTGTACGTCGCGGTCAATCATGGCTATAAAGTCGCCGAACTGCTTATAAACAAAGGGGCTGATAGCGGTATTCGAACCGAATCAGGCCGAACTCTCCTGCAGTTGGCTCAAGAGAGGAAACAAATCGAGTCAACAGTCCCGGACCTGATATTTGACGGAGAGCCGAACAACCATTTCGGCAGTAAAATTGCCTGTGGCGATGTCGATGGGGATGGATATGACGATATACTTATATCAGCGGGGAGATACAATAACCTGCGAGGCCGAGTCTGCTTGTTCTACGGTGGACCGGACATGGACACTACTCCCGATTTAATTCTCGAAGGACAGAATGAGGGGGATTTTTTCGGCAACGGTATTGCATGCGGTGATATCGACAATGACGGTTATGAGGATATCGTCATTGCAGCCAGCTATTTCAGCGAGAATCGAGGTCGTGCATATCTCTATTGGGGCAGTGACCGCAATTCTATGGATGCAAAGCCAGATAAGATCTTTGTCGGGGATGAAGAGAGAGACGCAGAATTCGGAGCGTGTTATCCTGCTGTATATGATATAGACAATGACGGCTACAATGACATTATCCTGGGTGCATGTCATTCGAGCAATAAGACAGGTCGGGCAGGTCGGGCTTATCTCTACTATGGGAACACAAAGGAATTGATGGATACGTCTTATGATCTAATATTCAAACCAGAAAACCCAGAATATTCCTTCGGCTACGCCATTTGCTGTGGTGATGTTGATAACGACGCCTACGGAGACATAGTCATCGGAAGGCAGGGTCGGGCATTTCTCTATTATGGCGCCAATAAATCGAATATGGATGCGAAAGCTGACGTGGTCTTTGAAGTAAAATCTGAAGGTAATGATCGCTTTGGCTACGGCATAATATGTGTTGACCAGAACAGGGACGGCTGTGATGATGTAGTTATCGGCGCCAGAGGCTACAATGATTGGCAGGGTCGTGCCTATCTCTTTTATGGCAGCTCGAAAAGGAATATGGATTCCGATCCGGACATGATTTTTGATGGTGAGGTCGAAAGTAGTAAGTATGGTTTTCGAGAGGTCTGTGGCGATATCGACGGTGATAAGGTGAACGATATAGTCATTGGAGCCTACAGGTATCGACAGCGGGATGGCAGAGTTTACGTCTATTGGGGTAACGAACTGGCCGGCCCTAATCCAAAACCAGGTAGGATTTTAACAGGAGAAAATCCCAATGATGAGTTTGGCTTTGAATTAGCATGTGGCGATGTCAACAACGACGGCTTCGATGATCTTGTTATTGGAGCTCCGAGATACAAAGCTGGGGGAAAACAAGGGCGTGCTTACCTATACTACGGCGGACCTAAAGACAAATGATCGCGAAGTTACCCTTGCTTTGTTAAGGTTCTGCTCCGCAACCACGGAGCGAAAGAATAACAAGATAACTCAGAAATATTTAGGACTGATCTTATCATCATATCAGGCCAGTGCGTGTGCACGAAGCACTCCGAAATGTGACTATTTTCGGCAGTTGAAGCCTACAACCAATATACAACTCAACAACCCATTATCTCCAAATTCGACGAAAATCCAATGTCGTAAGTCCTTCAACATCATTGCTATATAAAAAACATAAAAATTAGTAATGTTTTCAAAGCGGGTGTATATCGAGCGCACTAAATTTCTATGATTGGTTTTATACGGCTGTTTTTTTGCGCCCAACTTGGTAAAATGGACACTTGGTTATGCGAAAGATAAAGAGTCAAAGTTTAGTTCAATTGCTGCTGCAGCTTCGATTTACGCCTGAAAAGAAGCGCCTAAAACAGCTTGACGCTGCGGAGGAGCTTTATGCGGTTGTCGAGCCGGACAAGAAATATCCTTTCGAGTTTGTATGTTTTCGTATCACCGGTTTTCACACTACAGGTTCGGGTGCGGATGAACTCATAAACGGCGATGAACTGTTGGATGACCTGCGGATTTTCATCTCCAAGCTGAGCGGTCGGCTCGCTCGTCCCGTCACCGAGCAAGACCAAAAAATTCACACCATCGAAGAGCTTGCAGAAACCTTGGCCGTTTCAACAAAAACAATATACCGCTGGCGAGAACGAGGCCTGATTGCGAGAAAATACGTTTTTGATGACAGCAAGAGACGTTTCGGCTTTTTACAGTCAACAATCGATACATTTCTCAAAGCAAATCCGGACCTTGCCACCAAGGCAAAAAGATATTCGCGACTGACAGATGAGCAAAAACAGCAGATTATAAAGCAGGCTGCAAAACTTACCGCCGATACGGACCTCTCTCGTCTCCAGATTATAAACAGAATAAGCGCTGAAACCGGCAAGTGCCACGAAACCATCAGATACACACTGCTAAATTACGAAAAGGCCAATCCCGACAAACCTATTTCTGCACAGTCCACCGGTGTAATTGAACCGGCCCAGGCCGCCGAGCTTTACAGGCTGTTCAAACAAGGCTGTGATGTCAAAGACCTGATGGAGCGATTCAACAGGAATAGAAGTTCGATATATCGGATTATAAATCGACGAAGGACAAAGGTGCTTCTGGCCAGAAAAATTGAATTCATCCCCAGCGATGAATTTCTTGAAGAAGGTGCCGCGGAGAAAATTCTTGCAGAGCCAATCGGCAATGCGGAACTGCTCGCCGGCAAGAATGCTGTCCCTGGGACTCCGCCGCACGGCGTCCCTGCCGAAAGGCATCCCTGTCGGGATTACGGGACTTCCGGTGAGCCGCTCGAATTAGCCGGTGGTTCCCTGCCGGAGTATTTGCAGACACTGAAAAATGTGTCTGTGCTCAATAGAGAACATGAGGTCGAGCTGTTTCGCAAATATAACTACCTCAAATTTTCAGCCAGCCGAACACGTACCGGCATAAAGCCGACTCGCGTTTCGGGCGCAAGACTTCGTCAGATAGAGAACTCTTTAGCCGAGGCTGAAGAGATAAAAAGAAAAATAATCGAAGCTAACTTACGACTTGTAGTCAGCATTGCACGCAAACATACCACTGGTGGAGCAAATCTGCTCGATTTAGTCAGTGAGGGTAATATCTCACTGATGCGGGCGGTTGAGAAATTCGATTATACCAGAGGCTTTCGATTCGCCACTTTCGCATCATGGATTATAGCCAAGGATTTTGCCCGTAAGATTCCTGCGCAAACCGGCCGACTTGATAAAGCCAAAACAGCTTCGCTGGCCAATATCCATCGCGAGTTGAAAGCCGAAGATGCAGCCGATTTCGCGGCTATCGAACAAGCACACCAAAGCCTGACGCAGGTCATCGAAAACAATCTCACCGAACGCGAGCAGTATATAATTTTAAATCGCTTCGGCCTAGTCGGCTCGCCAATAAAAAAGGAAACAAAAACCTTGAAGCAAATCGGCGAAGAACTCGGCTTCAGTAAAGAAAGAATCCGCCAAATTGAACTGATTGCCCTACAAAAATTGAGACAATCCCTCAGCAGTGAAGAATTCGACCTGCTAACCGGCTGATTTTCAATAGGTTGCTCCTTGCCGGTCCGTTCGGCGATTTGAAATTGGGTTTGAATTGGGTTTGTTTTTTTGGGCCTGAGGGCGGTTTCATTTTCATAAGCCTCTATAATATATAAGTTTATGTTCATTTTGGGCCTTTGAAGAAATTGGGTTTGTTTATTCGGACTACGAAATCATCTTTTTTTCTGTAATCCTTTGTTGTAATTGAAGTTATATTCATTTTGGCTTTTTTGGAATTGGGTTTGTTTGGGTTTGAATTGGGTTTGTTTTCACCAAGTGTCCAATCGCGTTTTCTTTCGTAATCCCTTGTATTATATAGATTTAAGTTCATTTGACTTTTTTGGAAATTGGGTTTGTTTTGCATAAAAAGGTTGATTTGTAGAGGCATCTCTACAGATGTAGAGGAAAACAAAGTGACTAAAGTGCCTAAAGTGACTAAAGTGAGCTAAAGTTGGATTTTCGATGCTCATGATTGTTAATTCCCCTAAGGGGTTTCCGCTTCGCTTCAAGGTTCATAGTTCATGGTTCAAGGTTCATGGTTTATGGTTCATTCCCCTAAGGGGTTTCCGCTTCGCTTCAAGGTTAATTGGCTGGGCCTTCTGGGCTGGCTGGGCCTTATAGGCACGTAAATAACTGAGCGCTTTTTGCCCCCGGCCCCCGACAGAAAAGCAAGTGAGCTAACATCGAGGGTAAACTCCAAAGCAAGTAAGCACACACTTGGGGTAAACTCAGAGGGTAAAAAAACACTCCCTCTATAATTAGACGTAGCTGCGTATTTGATACGAAAAAAGTCCTCGAATCGAGATTCGGGATTCTCGTAACTCGATGCCGGCAAGGCAGTTAAAAATATTTGAAAAATTTGATTTTTGTATTTAGGTATCAGTGCTTTTGGTTGATTTCTCGCTGAATTCTTGCCTATCTTAACGCAAGAAACCACTGATTTCACCCCAGTGAGATAACGCTTCGCTATCTCACGGGGCAAGCTTAGATGCAATTAGTTTGTCGAATTGCCCAAAATTAAGTGATAATCCAAGGATTAAAACGGTTGAGTACACCATTGCCTAAGTCAAATCACTGTATTAAGCGAAAAGAAACCATTTATTTATTTGTCATTATTTTCTTTACAGATTAAAGTGCGTTTGTATTTTATGAGGGTACAACAGCGGATAGGATTCTTTTGAATGACGAGAAGTTCGGGATGTTATACGGAAACCATATAAACATTGTTAGGTGACTAAGCCAATGTCAAGAAAAGATATACGCTACGAGCAGTTTCCTGACAATCTTACCAAAAAGGAAAAAGAGGCCATTCAGATGTGGTTAGGACTTCGCCACGAAGATATTCGGTCATACCAGCTCAATGGTGACTGTCCGGAAGGCATGAGCAAGCCCGAGATTGGCTCTTTGGAGAAACGGTTCTCGTCAGCTCTCTCGAAGGCTGTGCCATGTGCTGGGATTGTTTTTCGCGGTCTGTGGGCTAACAAATTACGGCCCGAGCGGATCAAGCACATCAGATCATGGATTGAAGGATGTAAGGAAATTACGATACATTCTCATGATAGCGCTACAATCTCGGAAAAAATAGGTAGATCGTGGGCCGAAGGTCCTGATTGCGAAAATCCAGACCTGTCGGCATTGCTTCGTATCAAATCAAGAACTGCTCGTTATCTAAAACCATTCCAGCATACCCACTGTAATGAATTCGAGGTTGTCATGCTTAAGGGTTCGTCCTATCGGAGAACGAGAGCAACAAAAGTCAAGAGTGCAAATGAATTCTGGGAGGTCGATCTTGAAGAGATCGCCTAACAAAAAAATGGAGAAATTACAGGTGTACGCCTGACCCATAGGGGCTAAATTTTTCGATGAGTTGTGCTTGCTAATGATAGGTTTTGATAGAGGACAGCGGCTGGGCTGAATTACTGCGGAGCTTTGGGACGCAGAGATCGGCTGGAATTAAGTGTGCCGTCCACGGAATTTAGCGTAGTCTTTTAGGCAAGAAGGCAAACGCAAATCAATAGCTGTCAGAACAAAAGGATTTGAAATGTACGAAGAAGACTCAAGATTTGAAAAGCCTGAGAATCCGGGTGCAAAGATTTGGAGATATATGGATTTGGCCAAGTTTATTTCTCTAATTGACACGAGTTGCCTCTATTTCTGCCAGATCGACTCTCTAAACGATTCCTTTGAGGGGTCCTTGTGGCCGAGCAGGCTTCTGAATCGAAGTGAAGAGAATTCTGCGAAGCTGTTTGCCGAGAAGATGAGATCGTACTATCCCCAACTCAAAGTCAACTGTTGGCATATTGCTGAAAACGAATCTGCTGCGATGTGGAAGCTGTACTCTGAGGCCAACGCAGGCATTGCAGTCCAATCTACATTCTCAGGATTGTGCGAATCCCTCGAGAGATGTTCTCTTGAAGTGAGAATCGGTACAGTGCGATACATCAATTACGACGAGGAATATTTCGCGGAAGGGCATGGAGACGACATTTTCACGCCTTTCCTATATAAGCGGTTAAGCTTCGAGCATGAGCGCGAGCTGAGGGCGATAATCTGGGATCCCGAAGGCGTGTACGAGCCTGATGAAAGAGGCGGTCTGTATGTGCGTGTAGATCTGAAAAAATTGATCCGCACTGCCTATGTTTCACCAGATTCTCCGCAGTGGATAAAAAGGCTGGTTGACTCGGTCTGTGCAAAGTACGAACTGGAGGCCAACACGATCCAATCATCCCTTGCTGTAAGCCCTCTATACTAATCAGCAGGTAATTAAAGGGGTACGCCTGCCCCATAGGGGGTACATTTTTGGATGAGTTGTGCTTGATAATGACAGGTTTTGATAGAGGACCCATGCTTCGCCAAAGCTTCGCAGGGCAGGCAGGGGAAAAACAAAGCATTCCTTGCGTTTGCACCCCCGCCCAGAGGACCCATGCTTCGCCAAGGCTTCGCAGGGCAGGCGGGGCTAAATACTACCACTGGCGTGGCCAGTGGTTGGAGGGTAGAATAAAGAATTTAGAATGGCGACGGCTACGGGTTTTTATACGGAAACCATATATACATAGTTAGGTTATATTTTAGGAGGTGACATGCGGATTTGCATTATCTTGATGATCTTGTTGGCTTTAGTAGGTTGCTCACCAAAGCCTCCCACCGAGCATCACATCCTTCCCGTTGGTTTCTCCGGTGTCTACAAAATCGAAAAAGCACGCGGCCACAGTGGTGGCTACAAGATTGAAGGAAACCGCTATATCTTCACAATCCCGGAAAGCGGGGTACTACGTGTTGCATCCGATGTGTTTGAGACTCATTGCCTGCAAGGCAATGGTCCATTAAGCGTAACATTTGAGGACGGTCGGGAGATTCCACTCTTCTCCCCCATTACGCGTCCGCCAGGTTCTGCACCAAACGGCCCTTTGTGGCTCGGTCTCTTCAGGTCCGGCAGCGCTGTCTGGTGCACAGTAGGTACCTACGATCAACTGAGTAGATTCCTCGAACAAGTTCGAGGAGAAATGTACCAGAATCTGGAACGGTATTTGCCTCCAAATATGCCATTTCAGACCCAAGGAGAGGTATCTAAGGAGGCAAGGGGTAGTTCGTGACAATTGCTAACATCTGAATAGAGGGAACCTCGTACCTCGGTCCCTCATTCAGTGCGTTATAAGGCTTAATCGAATGACAGGGACATCATAATGAGTATTGAAGTATTGGGAATTTCCGGTAGTCCTATAGAAAACAGTAACACTGACCGCCTTATTCAAGCCGTATTGGATGCAACCGAATTAGAATGCGAATTTGTGAAACTGAGCCAAATTAACATCAGACCCTGCCTTGCCTGTAAACAGTGTGTTGGGGACAACATCTGCAAAGTTAAGGATGATTTTCCGGAACTTGCAGAAAGAATCAAGAAGGCCAAGGCATTGATTATTGGTGCATATATTCCGTATAAACA
>SDBU01010724.1_pt1 | contig 10133 bp, 8 predicted proteins | sample 2277071 | NCBI WGS metagenome assembly SDBU01 (sample SAMN10397929, study PRJNA504765) | marine sediment metagenome | isolation source: marine sediment core GS08_GC12, 126 cmbsf | place: Arctic Ocean: Gakkel Ridge, Loki's castle | collected 2008 | reverse complement strand
CTGCACCTCACCTTTTGTGGCATCCCGGGTCATTTCCCTGGTCAACCTCTCCTTGCCGGCTTCCATGAAGTCTTTCAGCCAGGCATAGTACGTGCTGGGGCGAATACCTTCCCGGCGGCAAAGGTCCCTGATGGGCGTGTCACGCCGGAAACCCTCCAGTACGATGCGGATCTTCTCCTCGGCGGTGAACTTGCGGCGGGTTATACGTTTGATGTCCCGGATGAACTGCTTTGTCTCTGCAGTCCTAGCTTCAGCCTGCCAGAACCTGTCGGTTACTTGTTGAGTCATTTGCCTGCTCCTTTCTTAATCGATACTTTACTTTCTCGGGGGAGCAAGTGCAAGCCCTAAGTGTCCATTAACTTTTGTTCTAGAAGTAGCCCATTTACGCTGACGATTTACAGTGTCCTCAGAGTCGTGACAATACAACCGGATTGCTTCGCCCTCCCTTAGGCCCTGCAAAACTCGCAGAAACAGCCTGTGCTCGGTAGGCATTGCTGAGGGATTATGAGGTGGTGCCGGCGTTACTCTAATAATCGGCTCCCTTCTATCTTTGACTTCTCTCATGATTTCCCTTTCCACTTTCCGTATGTCCCCTGGCAGAGACCACTTCCCGGGCATCCAAATTGTAAAGAGACTAGCGGGCAATGAGGAGATTGAACTGAACAATCCTTGGTTTTGTTTCGGGCTCTATTCTCACCCTCCAAAAAAAGGGGTCAGAAGAAAAAGTTCGTCGCCGTCCCTTACCACTCTACCCAGGTCTTTGGGATAGAGAGCCTCTCCATTAATAAAGATGTGAACTTCTCTGAACCACAGTTCGTCGGACTCTTGACATAGCTGTTGCTTAATTTCTGGAAACTGCGTGACTAGATTCTCCAGACACTCGCCAATTGTGCTTCCATTGACTTCGATTACACCCAGGTTACCAGCATACTTGCTGAAAATCATTCCTGGCATTTTCACCTTTACACTCATTTTTACTTCTCCCTTATAGGCTGGACGATGCCATACTCATATGTCGACTCCTGGTGACGCCTATTACGGCCGGAGGGAAGATATCCTGGCGCGGAGAAATGAGGCGAAGTAGAAAACATTACAGTCGAGACATGAGAACAATCGGAAATTGAAACCACTATGACCACATACGATACCTATCATCTAGATGGATCTTGGCATTCATAATAAGACCCCAAGTTCATGGGCTTGTTCTAAAACTTTTTGGTTTTTTCTAATTTCACCTTTTTCGAATGCTTGTGCTAGAAACTTACCAGCAAATTCCATTCCAAGGTAATCGAATGTCAGGCGAAACATTTCAATCATAGGTTCGCAAAACCTCGTTTCTTCTCCCGAAACAGTTACGACAGTACCTTTTTTGCCTCTCATTTTTCCGTTAGCAATGAATGGCCGCATTCTATCTATAAGGAGTTTCATCTTTCCGGTAGTACCAAACCAATATAGCGGTGTACCAAAAATGACTAGATCTGCTTCTTGAATTTTAGGGTAAATGTCCTGCATTCCATCATTTACAGTACAAACTAAATCACCCTTTTTACACTTACGGCAGTCAGTGCAGGGAGCTAGTTCATAATCATACAAGTAAAGTTTTTCGCTAGTGTGTCCCCTTGTTTTACTGCCCTGCAAAATTCGGTCAACTAATATATCAGTATTACCCCCTTTTCGCGGACTTCCAATCAATGCCAGGACTTTCATGATGTCCTCCTACTTTCCTATTAGGATTACTATTATTTCTAAGAGTGGCTTTTGGAAGCAAGCCTTCTTTATCACAACCCAAACTACATTTGGAATCGCCCAACTAAAGTAGACTACAATGGGTGACCATTAAAACTAAACTAGCATGCCGCCATCTAAAGCAAGGGTATCTCCTGTAATATAAGAGGAAGCATCGGAGGCTAAGAATAAAGCTGCTGCGGCAATGTTATTAGGTTGGCCTACTCGCCCCAATGGCATGTAAGCCGCTGACTTCCTCTCTTCTTCAGGGCTACTCCAAGATAGGCTTATCGGTGTCTTTATTGAAGAAGGAGCAATGGCATTAGCCCGTATACCGTAGCTGGCCAATTCTTGAGCCAAAACCTTGGTCAGCATAACTACTCCAGCCTTAGCAACAGAATAGACACCCAAACCAGTAGCTCTCTTCCACGCATACTGACCAAGGATTAGTCCCATAACAGACGCAATATTGATAATAACACCGCCTTTCCCTCTCCCAACCATTACTTTACCTGCTGCCTGGCTGCAGAGGAAATAACCCTTGAGGTCGGTGTCAATAATCTTGTCCCAGTCTTCCTCTCGAACATCAAGTATCGGGTTCTTTATTGTAAGACCCGCGTTATTTACCAGAATATCAATAGTCTCAAACTCATCTACCACCTTCTGCACCATATTATCGACCTCGGCCTTCTGACTAATGTCAACCTGTATAGCTAGAGAACGCCGGCCTAACCCCTGAATTTCTTTAGCCACCGTTTCCAGTTCACCTCCCTCAGTCACCACGTCACAAACAGCGACATCAGCACCCGCCTCAGCAAAAGTCAAGGCAATCTCCTTACCTATTCCCCGTCTCGCCCCAGTAACAATAGACACTCTACCGGTCAAAGAAAAATCAGGTTTGCTCATTATTCACCATCCTACATATATTTTTATTTTGACACTATCCCCGTTTCTTAGCTTGGTCAAGACAACCCTTAGTAGCCAGCTGATTATCTTTACCTATCAATATCTCTCCAACTGCTCCTAAAGGCTAAACCAAACCAGTACCGCCATCTACAAGAATGGTAGCTCCCGTGATATAGCTGGAAGCATCAGAGGCTAAGAATAAAGCTGCTGCTGCGATGTCAGTAGGTTCGGTTATTCGGCCCAGTGGTACCTTAGACGCGTATTCCTTCAAGGCTTTTGGGTCACTCCATAACCACTCGGTTATCTTGGTCTTGGCTAAGCCTGGAGAGATAGCGTTAGCCCGTACACCGTTACCGGCTAGTTCTAAGGCCAATGACTTAGTCAGCGAAACCACACCTGCCTTAGACGCAGAGTAAGGGCCCGACCTTGTCGGTGGTTTTGTCGCCGCGATAGATGCTATATTGATAATATTGCCTTTACCTCTCTGAACCATTCTCTTCGCTACCGCTTGGCTGCACAGGAAATAACCCTTGAGGTTAATATCAAAGATTCTGTCATAGTCAGCTTCACTGAATTCAAGCAAAAAACACTTCACATTAATACCAGCGTCGTTTACCAGAATATCAATGACTCCAAACTCATCTGCCACTTTCTGTACCATATTATCGACCTCAGCCTTCTGACTAATATCAACCTGTATAGCTAAAGAATGCCGACCGAATCCCTGAATTTCTTTAGCCACTGCTTCCAGTTCGCCGTCCTCAATTACTGCGTCACAAACAGCAACATCAGCCCCGGCCTCAGCAAAAGTCAAGGCAATCTCCTTGCCAAGTCCTTGTCTTGCTCCGGTAACAATAGCTACCTCACCTTCTAAAGAAAACCTAGGTTTGCTCATTCTTGAATTTACCCTCCTATTATTTTATTCCTTATTACTGATTTCATACTATTCCCGATCTCTATCGAATTAGCCTAGTAGTTCAGCCGCCTACCTGGACATTGAGCCCGTAGCCTTCCATAGTGCTTCTAATAGCTTGCATGTGCTCTTCAGTTGGTAACTCTAACCCTTTGAGGAGGTATTTTCTTCCGAGTCTTTTGTACTTATTTTCACCATAATTATGGTAGGGTAAAATCTCTACTTTTTTAATATTACCATTTAGCGATGCCACAAACCTTGCCGTGCTATTTACATTATCCTCGGTGTCGTTTAATCCGGGTATAATGGGAAATCTCACAATAACTTCTACATTGTTTCTTTGAGAGAGCGCTCTCAGATTCTTTAATATTGGTAGGTTTGAACAACCGCACAGCTTTTTATGTATTTTGGGATCCATATGCTTGATATCAAACATTATTAAGTCTACATTCCCCAAGACCTTTTCCAGATTCTTCCAGGGGGCATAACCACAGGTCTCTACTGCCACGGGAATGCCTTCAATCTGACATTTATTGGCAACGGCCTCAATGAAATCGGCATGGAGAAGGGGTTCACCTCCGCCGAAAGTCACACCACCTCCAGATCTTTTATAGAATGGGGAATCCCTCTCTATTTCTTTTAAAATATAGTTCTCGTCTACTACTTTACCAGACATTTTCCAAGCCCCGGCATAGCATGCCTCAACGCATTCTCCGCAGAGGTTACATGCGTTCTTATCCAAAACTAGCCTGTTTTCGTTTTGGGAAATGGCATGAGTTGGGCAAACCTCAAGGCATCTATTGCTCCTAATACATTTCTCCTCGTAGAATAATAGCTCTGGAGTTATAGATTGGGATTCAGGGTTGAAGCACCATGCACAAGTTAGAGGACAGCCCTTCATAAAAACAAGTGTTCTGAGGCCAGGTCCATCGTGTACATTAAATTTCTGAATATCAAAGATCGTTGCTTTCATATTTACTATAGAGGATGCAGCAATGTCCAAGAACCTTGGTGCATAATAAATCCTTCTGCTCTAGCTATTAAACTATGACTGCTCTTCACACAAATGTATGTTCTGTTCTGCTAATAATATCATCTTGTGTTTCCCTGCATAGGTCAGTGTAGTAGGCGCTGTAACCAGCTACTCTCACCATCAACGTGGCGTATTTCTCCGGGTGTTTCTGTGCATCTCTCAGGGTTGCAGCATCTACAATATTGAATTGGATATGCCACCCTCCCCGATCAAGGAATGTTCTTATTAATGAAACAAAATTTCTCAGGCCCCTTTCATCAGCTAAAACTGAAGGATTAAACTTCATATTCAGCATACCACCATCTAAGTGCCTGGCATGATCGAACTTAGTTACCGACTTGATGACCTCTGTTGGAGATTTGTCTGTTCCCTGTTGTGGGGAGATGCCTTCGGCTAACGGGGTGCCCGCTTTCCTTCCCGAAGGTAAGGCACCGACAACCATGCCAAGAGGTGTGTTTGCTGATACTGGATAAAATCCCGAAATGAACTTACACCCTCTGATACTGGTATATTTTTGGCTTTCTTCGGCACAAAAATCAGCGACTCTTCTGGCTATATCGTCAACATTGTCATCATCCAGCCCATATTTTGGACCCCGATTAAGTAGCATTAACCGTAAATCTTCTCTTCCCTCAAAATTACTATCCAAGAGAGCAAGCAGTTCATTCATGGTAAGAGTCTTATCCTCAAAGACGAACTTCTTAACTGCAGCCAAGGAGTTAGCAACATCGGCTAAACCGGTAAATTGGGATGCCGCTCCCACATTATACAAACAACCACCTTTAAGATAATCCACCCCTGTTTCCACTGTACCCTCTAACAATGTTGAGATGTAAGGCTCAGGGCAAACTTTTGCCTGGGCTTCTTCGATAATCATGGTGGAAATACAAGCATGCTTTATCAAGTAGGCCAATTGTTTCTTAAAAGCATTTTCTACTTCTTCATAAGTCCTAAATTTCCGCGGGTCACCGGTTGGGAGTCCCCACCTTGCCTCCCTATCAAGCACCCTAGAGTAGCCATCATTTAATGCCCACTCCATACAGGCTCCCATATTTAGCGGACCGGCATCAGAGTATTTCCACATTTTGCCCTGTACTTGTGCTTCGCTACACCCCCTGATATCATAGTCATAAGCATCCTCAATGGAAGTACCACAGGCCAACATCATGCGGATACCGACTTCATCATTATGGACTTGGGGGTTACCCCCACCAATTCGTATCACCTCAGCGACTTTCATTAGGAGCTTAACCGGACTATTTTTATGAACCCTGACGGAAAGGCTGGGGCTATTTAACCTTACATCATATTGGGCTTGTAGACACATATACGACAACTCGTTAGTCGCATCTGCCCCCTCCCGTGTTAAACCACCCACATTGGCGTTTTGGGAAACAATATAGCCAGAAAAATGGCTTGCTTGGTACTGAGACTGTAATGGAAACACCTCAGCATTCTTGATCCACAGGCACTCTATTAACTCTTGTGCCTTTTCCTTGGTTAATCTCCCCTCCTTTATATCCCTTTCAAAGTAGGGATACATATATTGGTCAAACCGACCTAAACCAAAACTAGTACTACCCTGTGTCATCTTTGTTCCCATCTGAACAAACCAGCAGGTCTGTGCCGCTTCATGGAAGGTTCTGGGTGGGTTATATGGTACCCAATCGCATATCTCGGCTATTTCCAGTAATTCCTGCTTTCTCTCAGGGTTCTCCTCAATTTCAGCCAACCTTCGGGCTTCAGCAGCGTGTCTTTCCCCCAGTATCTTCATTCCCTGACAGCAAAGTATAACTCCCTCTAGGAAGTGAATTCTTTCGTGGTCTTGCGGATTGTCATAGGATAGTCTGCTAAGGGTTTCCCTGGCAGTCTCTTCTATGCCCTTGAATCCTCCCGGGAAAACCTTGTTGGCATAGCCGGGCGTACAGTGGCCCAAGCCTCTTATCCGTTTAAATTCACTCCCGGCCAAGTTAGTTCGGTATGTCAATCTCTTCGTTTCTGGTGACGCGTGACCCTCGCAGTACTCATGAAGCGATTTACCCTTCCAATAGGGAAGGATTTCCTCCCGTAATTCCTTTTTTTGCTCCTCACTGATTAAGTAAGGGTCTTCGGCTCTGGTGGAAATGGTATCCAGTTCATCCAGAAGCCACTGCCAGGCATAATCGGGAACAACAGTGCCATACCTCGGCCGGCAACCGGGGCTACCCACAATCAGTTCATCATCTTGAATTACGATTGGCTTTTCCTCACAATATCTCTTAAACGCCTTTCCTCTTCGGATAACCGTCGGCTCTCCCTCGGTCTCCTGATAAACTTCAGTGTAAGTCCGGGCGCGATGAATGCAGATGGTGGGCCGGTTGCCAAAGTATTCACGTCGGAGACGCTCAATCCTGGGAGAACAACCGAGCTTCTCCACAGCTTCAAGGTTTACCTCCCGCAACTGGGGTGCCACCGGTTCCCTCACCGTGAATTCCTCTCCCGGCAGAGGGTAACGAGACCTAATCCGGTTGATCCCATTCATCACTGTTGGCCTCTTCGCCATATTGTTCTCTCCCCTTTAAATACCTATCCTTACCAAGCTCACTGACTCTGAGAATAGAGCCAGTATTATAACTGTAATTAACGGCACCTTTTCTCTCTCATATCATCGAACCGATACGATAGCCATCGGCAATAGCGGCCCGTATTGTCCTCGGTTCAACACAATCCCCGGCCAGGTGAACCACGGGCACCTTCCTTTCTATGTCATCATAAAGCGTCTTTTCCGGAACAGACCCCGCCGCCAAGACGATGGTAGCCGCCTCAATGGTCTGCTTTTCTCCATCTCTGGTAGTAATTACCAGGCCTTTAGGGGTAACTTCATCATATTTAACCGATGCTATCAGGGTGACACCCTTTTCTCTCAGCCTGTCCAAGAAGAAAGGCCTGAGCCTTAATCCGGTTCCCAGAGCCATTTTCGGACCTCTTCGGGTAACGGTGACTTGCTTCCCCTGCTCAGCGAGAAACTCGGCAGTCTCACAACCCACCGCCTCGCCCCCGATCACCAACACCGGGTTACCCACCTTCTCCCTGCCCTCCAAAACATCACCGGCGTGAACCAGATGAGCTTTATCCAGCCCTAGAATATCAGGGATTACGGGGCGAACCCCTGTGGCCAAAACCACCACATCAGGCTTGAACGCGACAACCATAGCCGCAGTCGCCTCTTTGCCCAGTTCAATGCCTACATTAAGTTTCTCCAGTTGTGTTTGCAGATACTTGGTCAGACGGCGAATTCTATCCTTGTGAGGCGAAATCGCTGCCTGAATCAATTGCCCCCCCAGCCGGGACTGCTTCTCCCAGAGAGTGACCCGATATCCCCTGAGCGCGGCTACTCTTGCCGCCTCCATGCCGGCCGGGCCACCACCGATTACCAGCACTTTGCCTGGCTTTTTCACCGGAATAATTCCGGCTTCCCGCTCCCTACCCAGAGAGGCATTTACGGAACACCGTATCCCCTTAGCTTCAGGGTCCCCTAAATCATCCAGGCACCTCATACAGACGATACAGGGAGTGATATCCTCATGACTACCCGCCGCTACTTTTCGGGGAAGGTCAGGGTCAGCCAACAACCCCTTGCCAATAGCGACAAGGTCGGCACCACCCTCTGCCAGTAGTCTTTCCCCTGCTTCAGGGGTAATTCTGCCCACAGCAATTACCGGTACCGTAACCGCTTTTTTGATGCCCGCCGCCAGTTCGACAATTACCGCCGGCTGAAATTTCGGAGTGGTGATATTTGGCGGAGATAGGGGCCCGAAAGAAGTGACATGGATGGCATCAGCGCTGGCGTCCTGGGCCATCCTGGCTATCTCCTGTGCCTCCGCCAGAGTGGTAGCCTCTTCCAATCCGTATTGCCTACCATCGATGCGACACCAAACGGAAAAGTCTTTCCCTACCGCCTCTCTAACCGCCTTGATAACTTCAACGAGAAATCTGGCCCGGTTGCGCAGGTTACCCCCGTACTCATCCTGTCGCTTATTGGCAGACCGGGATAGGAACTGGTCGATGAGATAGCCATGGTCAGTGACAAAGATGCTATCACCATGGCCCATCGTCTCGTGACTGAAGAAGGGCTCTTTTCTGGGATCTCAGCAGGCGCTAACGTGTTGGTAGCCCTGCAAGAAGCTAAAAAGCTTGGACCAGATGGAATTGTAGCCACAATCTTACCTGATAATATGGATCGCTATCTCTCCTCTGAACATTTTACTACATAAGGAACTCTCAAGGAGTCTTTTCCAATCCTTTAAACCCTCCTCTCCAATATCATCAGTTATGTTTAAATAACCACGACTTGAGATATCCTCTTGATATATGGGAATACTTAGAAGTCAAATGAAATGCGGTTCCCAATTGTAAGCGCATTCATGTGTCCCTAAAAAGTGTATTAAGAGATCTAGATGAAATAAAGACAATTTGAAAACCATTGGAGGTTTTAAACCTTTGTTGATGAATACACCCCGCATACAGAACTTTATGGATAAGCAGCAGTTGGACATCCTAGTGGCGGCCACCCCGGAGAATATCTTCTATACCAGTGGCTTTTGGAGTATCAGCCAATTGCAACTCGGAACGTCCGTCTTCACCATTCTATATCGGGATAATATCCGAAAACCCAGCCTAATTGCACCACTGGGTGAAATGGACATGACAATAGATTCCTCCTCCATGTGGGTAGAGGATATTTTGCCCTATTCGACCTTCCATATGGACGTGGGGGAGGACCCCCTAACAAAGAGCGATCAAACCCTGCTCGGTCTGCGAGCTCTAAAAGATATCCCCTCTACGGGCATTGACGCATTGGTTCAAGTTCTCAAAGAACGTGATCTTGATACGGGTAAGATCGGTCTTGATGATGGGTATCTGAGCCCTCAAGTTTTCCACCAAATCCGAACTCGCCTCCCAAATGCCGAAATTGTGGAAGCTTATGAGTTGTTCCGTGAAATTCGAATGGTAAAAACTAAAGAAGAGATCCAATTGATTAAAAAGTCTACAGAAATCGATGAGCTGGCCATCCAAGCCGCTCTGGAGATCGCCCAGCCGGGAATCACGGAAGAACAGTTGGCAATTGAATTTAATAAGACTATTATCGATCACGGTGCCCTGCCTGAATTTGCAGTTATCTGTTTTGGGAATCGCAGTGCCTATCCTAATGCCCTTCTAACATCCAAGAAACTTCAACCCGGCGATGTCATTCGATTTGATGTGGGCTGTCGCTACCGCTTATATAACTCCGATTTAGCAAGAACTGCCGCGCTCGGCTCAGTTACAGACAAACAACAACGATATTATGATGCAATTCTAAAGGGGGAAGAACGGGGCATCGAGGCCATACAACCTGGTACCACGGTTAAGGAGATTTTTCACATCATTGTTGATACAGTTAAGAGTTCAGGCATTCCACACTTTACACGTCAGCACTGCGGTCATGGTATCGGAATTGAAGGTTATGATTCTCCCCTTATCTCACCCCGGGACTCTACCAAGCTAGAAGAAGGTATGGTGTTTTGTATCGAACCC
>SDBU01010723.1_pt1 | contig 10133 bp, 8 predicted proteins | sample 2277071 | NCBI WGS metagenome assembly SDBU01 (sample SAMN10397929, study PRJNA504765) | marine sediment metagenome | isolation source: marine sediment core GS08_GC12, 126 cmbsf | place: Arctic Ocean: Gakkel Ridge, Loki's castle | collected 2008 | reverse complement strand
GCAGGGGGCGATCCCTCCTTGCTCTTACCATCGTCTCGAAGCCTCCAACTGACAACGCCGGTTCTGAGGCCGCCATCGGCGGCTGAAGGGCCGGGTAACCACTCTCGCCGAAGCAATGCACGCAAAAACCAGCCGGGGATTGACGCTGGTGCCGGCACCAGCGACCGGAACCACTCAACCCATATTAACCACTTCACGGGTCCGACACAACACTTCGGTGGCAAATCGCTTCATCGGCCTAGCTTGGCAGGGATTTTGTCCATGAGTGCTTTACCCTCCCAAGAACAGCAGGCGTGTGGTGCGCCGACGCTTGCCCGCTCCATCCTGCTTGGCTACCGTAACACGCCTATGACCGGTTCAAACCTGTTGCGGCGCGGGAACGCCCACGTCGGGGTTTACGTCTACGCGGCGGCGTTGGCGGCGGCCGGGGTAACCTGCGCGGTCGCCGGGGTTCTTGCCTGGTGGTTCTCCCTCGGCCCGGTCGATGACGCGTTCATCTCCCTTCGATACGCAGCCAACTGGGCTGCCGGCGACGGCTTGTGTTTCAATCCCCAAGAGCGTGTGGAGGGGTACACGAACTTCCTGCTGGTAGCGATCGAGGCAGCCGCCATCCGTTGCGGGATCGACCCGGTGCTCGCGGCGACCGCGGTTGGTTGGTGCGCTCTTTTCGGCCTCGCATTTGTCTTCACCCTTTTCGTCGCACGCCACATCTTCCCGGGTCGGGTCCTTCTGGCCGCAACCGCAGGTGTTGCCGTGAGCGTCAATCCGGTACTCCTCTGCTGGGCGACCTCGGGTCTGGAGAGCTGTCTTTACGCCCTGCTGATCTTGCTTTCCGTGGTGACACTGCTTGACCCCACAAAGAGGAGCGAACCAGACTCGTCGACCGGGTGCGAGAAAGGACTCTCGCACCGGCAACGAACAGACCTCTCCGCAGTGTGTCTGATCCTTGCCGGGATGACGCGCCCGGAAGCGGCTGCCCTGCTGCCCGTACTGGCGGTTGTGGTCTACCTGAAGTACCGGCCATGCGCACCTGCTGTAACTTCACCCCCGGTAGGTGACGGTCTTGGAGAAGCCCGCCAGCGCGTGCTCAGGTTTGTAGGCATCTTCACCGTCGGCTTCGGACTATACTTCACGCTGCGAGCGATGCACTTCGGTCAACTTTTTCCCAACACGTTTTACGCGAAAGTGGACTACGGCGGACTGCTCCTGCTCTGGCGGGGAGTGACGTATGTATGGCAGTTCTTCCTGGCGACGCTTCCCATGTGTACCCTGGCATTGTTTTCCATGGTCCTCATCCGCGGTGCGCCTTTGTGGGTGAAGGCGTTCGTCCTTGTGGTCGGGGGGCAGCTGGCGGTGGTCGTCTATGAGGGCGGCGATCATTTCATGATGTATCGTTTCATGGTTCCGGTTGTTCCGTTTCTCGGCGGCCTGGCTCTGTATCCTTGCGTCTTTTTGCTCAAGCGGCAGAAGCTCTCCCACGGTGGAGGGCTCGGGATCACTCTTTTCGGGCTGGTCATGCTCGGCGTTTCCAACGTGACCGTGTGCGCCCAATACAAGGAGGAAGGGGTTGACTCTCCAAACCAGTTTGGCTTCTTCGTCGGGGAGTGCTCACTCGCCCGCGATTGGGCTATTGTGGGCAGATGGCTGCGGGACAACGCTCCCGCCGGTGCCACAGTATGCGGCACGGCCATCGGAGCCATCGGCTACTACTCGGATCTTGTGATTATCGACGCTCACGGCATCGTCGATCCGGTCATCGCCCACCAGCGGCGCGAGCTAGGACGGGGTTACATCGGGCACGAAAAGTACGACTGTGACTACGTCCTGTCGAAGCGCCCGAGCCACATCCTGATTTACAACATGTTCACCCCAACACCGCTACGGAAGGAGTTCCTTGAAGAGGCTGTCTGGGGAGACTTCAACAAGGAGCTACTGCGCCAGCCGCTTCTCTGGAAGGAATATGAGTTCCGCAGTTTCCGAGTGGGAAAGCGATACTTCAACCTCTTCGTCCGTCGCGACCTATCCGGGACCGACGCGGCATCAACCCCCGAATAGCTGAGTCCACATCTGCGGGCTCTGCGCCAGGAAGATCAAAGCGACGCACATTAAGGCTCCACCCGCGATAATCCCCGACGCCACCGGGAACAGGCAGGCCTCAGACACTGCCGGCTTCTTCTTTTCGCGTCATCCACTCCCTTTGAAAGGCTAAGGGTGTGGACATCCCCTTTGACAATCCCGCCCGGTCGCCTCAAGATGTGCGTGATCGGCGCGGTTTGTAAGAGCGGTTTGCTTCCGAACGATACCTTACGAATTACGAATTACGAATTAGGGATTAGGGATTAGGGATTAAGAAAGACGGAATACGAAATACGAAATACGGATTAGGTAATTCGTAATTCGCAAGAGGAAGTCCATGGCCATTAAACAACTCACTGACCAGCAGGTCCGAGAATGGTCGGTCGAGAAGAAGGATCGATGGTGGCTGGAGAACGTGTTCAAGGGCGACGTTCCCCAGTTCACCATCCGCGCGGTCGTATGCGGATTCCTTCTCGGCGGGGTTCTATCCATTACCAACCTGTACGTCGGAGCCAAGACGGGCTGGACCCTCGGCGTCGGCATCACCTCGGTGATTCTCGCGTACGTGATCTTCAAGACGTTGATCAAGGTCGGTTTGGCCAAGCAGTACGACGTGCTCGAAAACAACATCATGCAGTCGGTCGCAACGTCTGCGGGGTATATGACCGCCCCGCTCATCTCGTCGCTGGCAGCCTACATGATGGTCACCGGAAAAATCATCCCCTGGCAGATAACCATTCCCTGGCTGATCGTCCTGGCGATCCTCGGGGTGCTCTTCGCCTTTCCGATGAAGAGGCGGTTCATCAACGACGAGCAGCATCCCTTTCCCGAGGGCCGGGCCGCCGGGGTGGTGATGGATGCCCTGCACACCCAGGAGGGCAAATCAGACACCCTCCCCGCCAGGCTGCTTCTGTGGTTCGGCCTGGGCAGCGCCGCCGCCAAGCTGCTGCAGGAAATCCACATGTTCCCCGAGTACCTCGACAGACCGCTCTACTGGATATGCGCCCGCTTCGGATATACCCCGAACATCATGGGAACCTCTCTGAAGGAGCTTACCCTTCGGCCGGAGCTGGATATCGCCATGATCGGGGCGGGCGGGCTGATGGGCATCCGCACCGGGGTTTCGCTGCTAATCGGGGCCTGTATCAACTATTTCATCCTCGCCCCGATCATGATCGAGTACGGCGATCTTCTGGGGAAGGTGAACGCGGACGGGGTGACGGTCTACGGCTTTCGGCAGATCACCAAGTGGGCTCTGTGGGGTGGGGTGGCCATGATGACCACCGCCTCGCTCTTTTCGTTCTTCTCCAAACCGGCGATGGTCTTCAGCGCGTTTCAGGGCATGTTCGGGGGCAAGAAGAAAACCGAGGACTGTCTCAAGCACATCGAGCTGCCCATGCGGGTCTTTGTCATCGGGATTCCGGTCGTCGGAGCGATTACGGTCTGGATGGCCTACACGTTCTTCAATGTCCCCTGGCATTGGGGCGCCCTGGCAATTCCTCTTGTGTTCGTCTTTTGCCTGATCGCTGCAAACTCGACCGCACTCACCTCGATCACCCCAACCGGGGCGATGGGTAAGCTCACTCAGCTCACCTTTGCAGCCCTTGCCCGGGGCGATATCGGAACCAACCTCATGACCGCGGGAATAACCGGCGAGGTGGCCAGCAACTCCTCTAACCTTCTAATGAACATCAAACCGGGGTACATGCTCGGCGGCAAGCCCCGGCTGCAAGCCATAGGACACTGCATCGGGGCGATCTCCGGTTCGCTCGCCGCCGTCCTGGTCTTCTACCCACTGTTTCTGCGCGGCGACCCGGACAACCTGATCACCGAGGAATTCCCCATGCCCGCGGCGGCCATCTGGAAGGCCGTCGCCGAAATCCTCACCGAGGGGATTGGGACCTTGCCGGCCACCGCAGCCTGGGCGGCCCTGATCGGCGGCATCCTGGGCATCGTCATGGAGATCATCAAGCTGGCCACCAAGGGCAAGTTTACGATCTCTGGTATCGGCGTCGGTCTGGCATTTGTGATCCCTTTCACCACCTGCCTGGCGATGGCCTTCGGGTCTTTCGTCTTCTGGGCGCTCGGGAAACGTTATCCATCCAAGGAGAGCCGGGTCAACAAGGTGATTGTGCAAAACCAGGAGCCCATATGTGCGGGCGTGATCGCCGGGGCTGCACTGATGGGAATCGCGGTGATGGCCCTCACGGTGTGGGTGGTTGGTCAGTAGAAACCGACCGGACTTCTCGGCCGGGCAGCGAACGCCGCAAATTGTACCGTCCCCCCCGTGGGGGACGAGGAGATGACACGACGATGTCGCAGCGATCAATACTGTGCAAATACCTGTCGATTGGATTGGGAGCTTTCCTCACCGCGGGGTGCAGGCCTCAGCTCGAACCGGATGAGGGGGCAATCCTCCATTGTTTTCGCAACGCCCGCGTGCACGGTGACGTGCGACGGGTTTGGCCCGAGGGGCAGCAGTACGTCGACGCGGTTCTAAAGGCGGACGCAAAGCTGCAGAAGGAACTGAACCCACTCCGCAAGCTGCAATTTCCGCAATCCCTGTGGTCTCGCGAGGACCCGCGCTGGCGCAACAAGAAAGATGTGGCAGATGTAGCCGCAGCGCTGAGCGAGTTGCTGAATCAGAAAGGCGCGGACCGGGAGGAGCTTCTGGGCGTGCTGACTCAGGCCGTTGAAGAGGTTCCGGCAGCTTTGGTTTCACCTGCTGCACACGAAGCTGGGCTGGTGCAAAATGTCTGGCACTCCCTGGCGCTGGAAGGTACCGAAAGAGGTGTCGATCTCCGCGAGGCCATGAAAGAGCTCGAGGAAGCCGTGCGCGCGCGCCTGGCTCTGTTCGAGGCGGTCGCGAAGATCGGCAGCGACTTCGACTCTGAGGCAACGGGCCTGAGCGTAGAGAATCCCACGCGCCAGGCGAGAATCGACCAATCTTACGGTGAGCTTGCAACCCGCCTCGACCAGCACTGCGAAGCATTCCTGGTTTACGCCGAGGCGGAGCTGATCGCCAGCGCCGCAAAGGGGAAGATCAAAGAGCGAAACGAACGCGAGTACCAGACTAACCTGCGGGCCTATCTGCGCAAGGGGCTGGCTGCGGTCCCCAAGGGCCTGCAGAATCTCAAACAACGAACCGAAGAGGAAGCTCGCGAGGAAGCGTCACCCGCAACAAAGGCATTCCTCGAGGGCCGTATCGAACAGCTTGAAAACGAGCGTAAGAAGATGAAGACGCGCGTCGACGAAATCCTGGACCGGGCAAAGACAGCCGGCGAGCGGGCCACTGACAACTGATAGCTGACAACTTCCACACGTCCGCGCGGCGGACCCTACACTGCCGTTCCCTGCCGGTGCGAGAATCCCTTCTCGCACTCAGCTGCGGGTTCGTTTCCGGCTTTGAGGTCCATCCCGAAAGCGAAGCCGCGATCGAATGCTTCCAGGTTGAGGGTCTCCGTCCCGGCTGGTACGGAGTGCTTGACGGACTCTCGAAGAGCATCGGCCCCAAGCAGATCGGTCAGAGCGGCGAAGAACCCGACCATGACGATGTTGGCCACCATCCTTCGTTGGAGTTCCTCGGCGATTCGCGTCGCGGGGACCCCGAAGGTTCGCAAGCCGTCGGGCAGGTCCTTGGGCTCGACGAAGTCGGCTTCGTAGAGCAGGATGCCGCCGGGGGCCAAATCAGGGGCGAACCGGTTGCACGCTTCCTGGGACATGACCAACAGGACGTCCGGGTGGGTCACATAGGGGTACTCGACGGGCTCATCGGAAACCACGATGGAGGCTCCGCAGGCGCTGCCGCGGGCCTCGGGGCCGAAGCTCTGGGTCAAGGTGGCGTGCTTCTTGGCGTGAAGGGCCGCCCCCCGGCCGATGATCATGCCGGCCAGGATCACGCCCTGTCCGCCAAGTCCTCCCGTCTTGATCTGCGTCGTGCTCATTTCAGGTCCTTTCCGCGACGCTCGCCCGCTTGGCGGCCATCAGCTCCACCAACGACGGGCGCTCTACGTCCACGAACTTGCCGCAAATGATCTCTTTCTGGAACTCGATGTCGCAGGTTCGCGTGGCCGCTCCGTTTTTGATCACGGTGTTTTCCTTGAACCACTTCATGCGGTCCAGCCCGCTGCCCAGGCGGTTACGCCGCTCGTAGAGCGTCGGACAGGGGGAAAGCACTTCTACGAAGCTGAACCCCTTCTTATTCAGCGCCTCCGCCATCGCCTTGGTCGTCTGGCGGACGTGGTAGGTCGTCCAGCGGGCGACGTAAACCGCACCGCAGGACTCCGCCAGAAACGGCAGGTTGAACGGACGCTCGCACACTCCGAATGGAGCGGTCGTGCCCACCGCGTCGATCGGGGTGGTGGAGGAGGCCTGGCCGCCGGTCATGGCGTAGTTGAAGTTGTTGATGCAGATGATCGTCAAATCCATGTTGCGGCGGGCGGCGTGCATGAAGTGATTGCCGCCGATGGCGATCAGGTCGCCCTCCCCGCTGTATACGACAACCTTCAGCTCGGGGTCGGCCAGCTTGAGCCCGGTAGCGAAAGGGATCGCCCGCCCGTGGGTGGTGTGGAACGAATCGAAGTTGAGGTACCCCGCAACGCGCCCGGAACAGCCTATGCCTGAAACGATGACCAACTTGCTCAGGTCCACGTCGCCCTTGTCCAGAGCCCGGGCGAAACAGTTGACCGTGGTGCCGATGCCGCACCCCGGACACCAGATGTGCGGGATACGGTCCATTCGCAGATACTTCTCGACCACGCTGAAAGCGGGATCGACGCTCTTGAGAGCAACAGCGGTCTCGTTCATTTGGCCGCCTCCTTGATGGCGTCGTGGATAACCGTAGGATCGTGCACCGTCCCCCCGGCGTGGGGAACCGACACGGTCTTGCACTTACCGCCTGCACAACGTTCCACTTCCAAGACCACCTGTCCCAGGTTGATCTCCGGGACGACAAACGCGCCGATCTTTGCCGCTAAGGTGCGGATCAGCTTCTCGGGGAAAGGCCAGACCACCACCAGCCGCAGGTGTCCGACCCTAAGACCTTCGTTGCGCGCGCTGCGTACCGCCCGAGTGGCGATCCGCGAAGTGATCCCATAGCTGATCACCACCACGTCGGCCCCGTCGACCTCGTCCGCATGGAAAAAGGAGATCTTCTCGGCGTTGTCGCGGATCTTGTTTACCAGCCGATTGACCAGGTGATGCTGGCAGTCGGCGTTCATCACCGGGTAGCCATTATGGCCATGGGTCAGACCGGAAATGTGAATCCGGTGCCCCTCGCCGGCCTTGGTCATCTCCGGGACGAGGTCGTCTCCGGGGCGGTACGGCTGGTACTCGCCGGGCGGCAAAGTGGTGAATCGCCTTGGCACTATCTCGACCGTTTCAGGCGGAGGGATGATCACCCGCTCGGTCATGTGCCCTACGCTTTCGTCCATCATGAACATGACCGGCACACGGTATTGCTCCGAAAGGTTGAAGGCGTGGATCACCAGATCGAAACACTCCTGGGGGCTGTTGGGCGACAGGGCGATGATTTCGTAATCACCGTGCGAGCCCCACCGGGCCTGCATCATGTCAGCTTGGGCGGGGAGGGTGGGAAGCCCGGTCGAGGGGCCGCCGCGCTGCACGTTTATGAACACGCAGGGCACTTCCGTCATGCACGCCAGCCCGATGTGCTCCATCATAAGCGAGATGCCCGGACCGGAGCTTACCGTCATGGCCTTCGCACCACCCCAGACCGCCCCCTGGATGGCGATCGAGGAGGCGATCTCGTCCTCCATCTGGATGAAGGTTCCCCCGGTGGAAAAGAACCTCCAGGCAAGCCGCTCGACGATCTCAGTCGAGGGGGTGATGGGATAGCCGGCGACGAAGTTGCACCCCGCGGCTATCGCCCCTTCCGCGCAGGCATGGTCGCCGTCGAGATAGTGTGCACCGATGAATCCGCCGTTCTTGCTGGACACCGCGATTGCTCCTCTATCGAGCTATTTGCGGGGCACCCGCGCCCCGCAGATGGCGAAATCCGGACAGTACATGCCGCACAGATCGCACCCGTTGCACTTGGCCTCGTCACCCAGCTCCGGATAATGGTATCCCTTGGCATTGAACCGGGAAGACATCAGCAATACTCCCAGCGGGCAGAACTCGACGCAGTAGCCGCAGCCCTTGCAGCGCTCCCGCGTGATGCTCACGCGCCCCCGCGGGCTCTCGTTGCCGCTCTTGCCATCTGCCCTCCCGCTGTCGGTCGCCGTGCCCACTTCCTCAGCCATTCAAACGCCTCCCCCAGCAGTAAATGCGAAATCGGCAATCCTAGCAGCAAATGACGCGCCGGAAAAGGCTCAACTTGGGAAAAAACACTTTTGGGCAGCACGCCACCACTTTGGGGCAGGCCCGGAAGGGATAGACCCGCGCTCCCGGCTTGCCGGCCGGGCTATTCTCATCTGCCCCTACCCGGGCGTTTTGCGGGAATATGCGGGCAATAGCAAGGCGTCAGACCGTAAGGGAGTGTCGCAACCGAAACGTGACCGTCAGGGAGCGTGTAAGCCGAACCGCGACCATGTAGCTGCCGGCCCCCGTGGCGGCTGTAGCGTCGGTCGGGGTCTGCCCGACGGGCCGTCAGGGGGCGTGCAATCCGAGACGCGACCGTAAGGGAGCGTGTAAAAAGACGCGTCCGGGACGCACCGTACGCTCCTACACGGAATCGTAGCCTGCTCTACTCGGGCAGCGTCGTGCCATTCCACTGATCGAAGCAGCCCGCCCCGTTGAACAGATCGATCTCTGTCAGGATGTCAGCCGGGTCGGCTTCGCCGTTCCGGTCGATGTCCGTCTGCCAGATTTCTAGTTCCGGACGCACATCGTTCAGGAAGTCGATCAGGTCCAGAATGTCCAACCGCCCGCTCCTCCGGTCACCGTTGACGTCCGCGGGTAGAGCGCCGATCCGTGTGGTGAACCCGCTGGCATCGTGCGTGATTATCGTCCAATGACTCAGCGGAATCCGCATGTCGAACTTCAACCTGGCCGTGTTGCCGCTAGACACGAGGTTGAGGATCCCGGGCGGGCTCATATCCGCCGGATCGACCGTTACGGTGAAGTCCCAAGCCCGCACGCCAACAGCATCACCGTCAAAAATGATGTAAATCGAATCCCACCCAAAAAGCTCGGTGCACGCGAGGTCCGACGGCTGACGGGCGTCGATCGAATCCCTGGGCGGATAACTCTCGGTGGGGGTTAGTCCAAGCCAGAACACGTACGCCGAGCCGCGGGAGCCGGGCTCGTCATGGGTCGCTCCGACTGCAGCCGTCTCGCCGCTTACGGAGACGGAGACCCCGAAGTCGTCACCTGCCCCCGCGTCCGACGCGGTCAGCTTCCGATCCTCGTGCACTTCGCCCCCGGCCCGGGCCTCGCCGACGCCGCCCGCAAGTAGGGCGAAAGCAGCACCCACCACCCCGACGAAACAATAAAACATGGATCCGCGCGACATCATCCACCTCCTTCGGAGAGAAATTCGCTCCCGAGCCGCAGGGTTTGCCCTGCGCGAACGTCCTCGCGGGCTGAAGCCCGCGGCTTGGGTTGGCGAGTCCGTGCGGGCCAAAGCCCGCGGATCAGTTCAGACCTTCGCGCGTGCACTTCGTCGCCCGCAGGGGGGCGAGGCTACAGCCCGCGGGTCGGGTCGGCGTTTTCAGCCGTGCTATCTATGAAACGCGGTATGAGGATAGCAGATACTCTGTTCCCAATCAAGCGTTTGCAGACGGTTCTGTAGCGGCTGGCCACCCGCTTCCCAGGACTCACGCCCTGCTATTACCCACAATTTCCGGGATCACCCCGGCTTGCCGAGGGCTTGCCCCTCCGGGGCGGTGCCCGGGAAATGTGGGAAATAGCGAGTCTGTAGCAACATTACCGGGTTTTCTTGGCGATCTTCGGCGTACCTGGTCGATGAATTCCGCGAGAACACATGGGCGTTTTCGTAGGAGGATGGCCATGGACGGCCCTGGGGAGTACCTGCCGGACGTAACCGAAGGCATCACTCGGGTCGAGGACCTGCCCAAAGCCAAGGTTGCTCAGCG
>SDBU01010722.1_pt1 | contig 10134 bp, 9 predicted proteins | sample 2277071 | NCBI WGS metagenome assembly SDBU01 (sample SAMN10397929, study PRJNA504765) | marine sediment metagenome | isolation source: marine sediment core GS08_GC12, 126 cmbsf | place: Arctic Ocean: Gakkel Ridge, Loki's castle | collected 2008 | reverse complement strand
ATTACCGAGATCTACAATATTAGTAACAGGTCTATCTGACTGGATCTTGTTATGATCCATAATTACAGTTAAATTATACACTTTTTGTTGAAATACAGATTGTAGCGCCTCAAAATTTTGCCCCTCCTGTAGTTCACCGTCACCTATCAACACAAAAACTCTACCTCCAAAGTTGTTTAGTTTTTTTGCAATCACTATACCTTTACCTTTTGAAATACCCATACCAAGAGATCCTGAATTCACTTCACAACCAGGATTTCTGACATCAGGATGACCATCAAGACCTCCAAGCCGTCTTAAATTTAGAAATTTTTCCTCTGATATAAATCCTAATGCATAAAGAACAGAATACAATCCTGGTACATCATGTCCTTTTGATGAAAAATATATATCACGGTTAGGATTATCAATACCGACATCTTTAATATTCATCCAATCATAATAAAGTTTTACTACAATGTCCATTGCACTGAAACTTGAACCCAAATGTCCCGAACCTGCTTTTTTCACTTCTACAAAAGTATTAAACCTACACATATCTGCTATAAGTTCTAACTTTTGAGTTTTAAGAAGAGCGGAACTATAAACACTTTCAAATTCCACTTTCGGTATAAAATTTATTTTCATTTAAAAAACTCCAATAGAGTTAATCACAGTCATCAATATTTACAAATTGATATATGTCCTTCAAATTAGAATATATATCAAGTGCTTCTGTACCTGGTTCCCTAGTACCGTTACCTGATTGTTTAACACCTCCAAACGGCATATGAGGCTCACTTCCATACGTACCTCCATTAATAACAGCGACACCAGAAGAGATTTTACGAGAAAATTCAATAGCTCTATTGAAGTTTTTTGTATGAATACATGCAGTTAAACCATATGGAGAATTATTAGCAAGATCTAAAGCTTCCTTAAAAGTGGAAACTTTAAAGAGTATAGTAATAGGACCAAATAATTCGGTTACAGCTATTTCATCTTTGGGGCTAACATTTTCAAGGATTGTTGGAGCCATATAAAATCCATTTTTATGCTTTTCACTGTCAAGTCTATTACCACCTATTAATACTGTTGCCCCTTTTTCTACAGCCCTTTTTACAAAATTTATCATATTTTTAAGCTGCTTTTCGTTGATAACAGGACCAAGGTCATCCTCATTGCTGGGTCCTAGTTTAAGATTTGAAGTTTTATTAATTAATAACTTCTTAAATTTCTCATAGATAGAATCAAATATTATTACTCTACTACATGAAGCACACCTTTGCCCTGCATTACTGAAAGCAGATAATATTACATATTTAGCAGCATTCTCAAGATCAGCATCATCACATACGATAAGAGGATTTTTTCCACCAAGTTCTAAACTAACCTTTGCAAGACGTTCACCAGCTGTCTTTGCAATATATTTACCTACAGAAGTTGATCCTGTAAAGCTGATTAAATTTACATCTCCATGCTCAACTAGAGGAGCTCCAGCTTCAGATCCTAATCCATGTACAATGTTGAAAACGCCCTTTGGTAATTGTGTCATATTTATGATCTTTCCAATTATCCAAGCGGTTACAGGAGTATCTTCAGCAGCTTTAAGGATAATTGAGTTTCCGCAAATTAACGCAGGAAATACTTTCCAAGCTACATTTGCAATTGGAGTATTTGCTGCTATAATAAGACCTGTAACTCCTACAGGTTCTCTTATGGTCATCGCAAATTTATTATCAACTCCGCTAGTGCAAGTTTTTGCATATAAGCGTTGACTTTCTCCTGCATAAAAAAGAGCACATTTAATTGCGCCTTCTGTTTCGCCAAGTGCACTTGAAAAAGATTTGCCTGTTTCAAGAACCACAATTTCAGCAATATCTTCCTTATATTGTTTCATTTTATCAATTATTTCATACAAGATCTCGCCTCTTTTTATAGGATTGTAATTACTCCATATAGATTGTGCATTTTTAGCAATTCGCACTGCTTTATCGACGTCTTGTTTATCAGATCTTGCAACTTGGCATATAATTGTAGAATCATGTGGATTCAGTTTGTTAAAAAAAGAATTATTCTCGGGATTTAAATCCTCATTATTTATAAAATTCAAAATTTTTTCAGGTATCTTAAAATTTTTTACCATGCTGTCCAACCTCCATCAATAATAAGATTAGAACCTGTCATATAAGAGGATGCGTCTGAAGCAAGAAAAATAATGGCTCCGTTCAATTCATCCTCTCTTGCCATCCTTCCTAAAGGCATTCTCTTTTTATATCCTTCAAGAAATTCCTTATCCTGATTGTTAAAAATGCCCGCAGGACTGAGTGTATTGACCCTAACATTACTTTTCGCCCAATATGTGGCAAGATATCTCGTTAAATTCAAGATCGCGGATTTTGAAATAGAATAACTTGCTGGTTTATACCATAATTGTCCGTTTTTTCTTTTATATTCATAAATATCCTGATTTGGGGAAACAATACCATATATTGAAGCAATGTTTATTATACTTCCATAATTATTCTTTGCCATTTCTCCACCAAACACTTGTGAACAAAGAAAAACACCTTTTATATTAACATCTATAACCTTATCAAGTGATTCTTCAGGATAATTCTCAAAAGGACCATTCTCTTCTGCATTTGCCCCTGGAGGAGAATCAATTCCCGCATTATTTATCAGAATACTTGGTTTACCAAAGTCCATTTTAATATCTTCGAGCGATATTTCAATTTGAGTTTTTTTCGTTATATCCGCTTTGTATATCTTAATGCGTCCACTATTTAAATATTTATTAAAATCATGATTTGTTTTTTTCATTCCCTCTGAAATATCAATAACTGCAACATTTGCATCATAATCACAAAGAATAACAGAAAATTGCATACCAAGCTGGCCAAGACCACCAGTAACAATAGCAATTCTATCATCCAATCTAAACAGATCTTTCAAAACTTATTCTCCTTTGTATTTAATTTTATTTTATATACCATTTCACAAAATTCTCTTACTGCCCCATATCCACCTGATTTTTTAAGAATTAAGTTTGAAACTTTTTTAACATGAGGGAATGCGTCTCTTACAGCAATACCTAATCCTAAATAATTCATACATTCAATATCATTAATATCATTGCCAACAAATGCCGCATTATCGGAAGATATTTTTTTCTCTTTAAGAATTTTCTTAAGTAGAGATAGTTTATTCTCTACTCCAGAATAGCAATCTATTCTGAGTTTCTCTGCTCTTCTTTCTACGACTTTATTGATCTCGGATGATATTATCAAAAAGCCAACTCCAACCTCCCTGAGCATTTTTAAGCCATATCCATCACTACGGTTGGACATCACACATTCTACGCCATTTTCATTAGTAAAAACAAAATTGTTAGTAAAAACTCCGTCAAAATCAAAGAAGACTATTTTTAGATTTTTAATTTTTTTTTTAATTTTAATATGAGAAAATTTCATGATTAATCTAAATCATCTAATTTAATTAGTTCTTCTTCCTTGAGATTAACTCTTAACTTTTTTCCTAGTACTCTCTTAAGACAATATGGTGGTAGCCCTCCACCTGGCGTCTTTATAGTAATATCATTCTTTGTGATTAAGGTTCCCATTTCAAGGGATCTAGAAGTGTAGATGCTCTTACCCATTTTTTCTCTTGCCTGTTTTTCAAAATCCCTAATGATTTTATTTCCATCACCAAGAGATATATCAACCCTTTTAAGATCCCTTATCTGTTTTCTAAGACCTTCAGGTTCCAAGGAATATTTATGATCTGTCCCCTTCCACGAGTGATTTAATGTAAAATGTTTTTCAAAAACTATTGCTCCCATCATATAGGCAAGAATTGGGGCAAGTATCCCGTTATCATGGCCAGAGTAACCTATAATAGCATCAGGAAATTCTTTTTTCAACGTTTCAATAGCTCTAAGATTTAAATCTTTATATTCGGTAGGATACCCTGCAGTACAATGAAGTAAACATATTCGATCATTATATTCTCTAATAGCTTCATAAGTTAATTTAATTTCCTCAAGTGTAGAAGCCCCAGTTGACAAAAAAAGTGGTTTATTTAATTTTGCGGCATATACAAGAAGAGGTATGTTTATTAGGTCACCTGATGCGAATTTAAAACTTGTAACTCCCAGATCTTCCAAAAAATTTACACTCTCATGATCAAAGGCAGTACACATAAATTCAACATTATTTTCTTTAGCACATTTAATAAGTTCTTGAAACTCATCTTCTCCGAATTCAAGAAATTCCCGGTGTTCACCATATGTAAGGCCAAAACTATTCTCATTGTCATACAATCTGTTATAATAAGCTTTTGTAAATAATTTCCTATTATTACGCTTCTGGAACTTCACAGCATCAGCATCGTAAACTCCAGCAATTTTAATCATCTTTTTAGCTATTTCAAGATTACCTTGATGATTGTGTCCTATTTCAACAATAAAATAGGGTGAATTTTCGGTTGTAATTCTACTTTTACCAAATTCTATAATTTTTCGTGGTGTTTTACTGTTCATTAGAGCACACGTCAATCTCCAACTGATTTTTTTTTAACTTCGTAATACAATTTTATGGATCTTAATATATTATATTTCTTAAATTTATAAGATAAAAATAATAAAAAGATTAAATTCTCTTTTATAGATGGGATCATATATATTTCTACAGCTATTACTTCTTTTAATATAAAATTTTCTTATTGGGTAGGAAGAAAGAACCCAATCGAATAGAAAGAATTAAAACTTTTAAAAGAGAATTAAGAAAATCAATTAAGTGAGATAGAAAATGAAATTTATGGAAAAAAACTTGAATATGCAAGTCAGTGAATTACTTAAGATTATGCAGGAAAGAAGTCTTAGGAGAACTACCTATTTTGGGATACCAGCGAAAAAAAACCCTATTGATTTTTGGATTTACCAAGAAATTATATATGATGTTAAACCCGATGTAATAATCGAAATAGGTAACGCGCGAGGGGGATCTATTCTTGCATTAGCACACATATTAGACAATTTACATAAAGGTAAAGTAATTGGAATTGATATTAACCATAACCATATTTATCCAGCAGTTAAAAAACATAGAAGAATAAACTTAATTACGGGGGATGCTTGTGAGTGTTACGAAAGTGCAAAAAGATTGATTCGGAAGAAAGACACCGTACTCATTATAGAAGATAGTGCTCACACCTGTGAAAACACGCTTAATATATTAAGAAAATACAGCCCTTTGATCAAACCTGGAAGTTATTTTATAATTGAAGATGGAATTTGTCATCATGGCTTGGACGTAGGACCTAATCCTGGACCATATGAAGCTATTGAAATATTTATAAAAGAGAATAAAAATTTCGAAATTGATAGAACTAAAGAAGGCTTTTTTATTACTTGGAATCCTAAAGGATATCTTAAAAGGCTAAGAAAATAAAGAAGGAGATGCATGTAAATAGAAGAGCTAAATCAAACAGAAAAATAAAAATAAAGCTTATAACATACTGATATTTGTTTAAGAATATTTATTTCCATCACAATTTACTTATCTATATCTTAAAAGATGTTTCTAATCCAGCTAAGTTAAATACCATACGATTGAGGTTAATTATTTCATCTTCTGCTTCAAAGGCACTTTGTTGATGTCTTCGAAAAAACCTTCGAAGATGAAAACCAAAGGGTTCATTTTTCCATATAAATTCTTCCCATCCATATTTTTCTACATCAGTATAGCCTAACTCTCGGAATCCAAACCGACTATAGGATCCCAGTCGTTTGGGAATGAAACTAAAACGATCTGGTAAAATGGTGTTTAAAAAATGATTTAATGAGCGTCCAATTATGTTTTTGTATACGGGGATTACAATTTCACTCTTGAACCCCCTCATACCAAAATATCGGTGATAAACATCATAACCCGTATCCTGTGCTTTTATGATGATTCTTCTTAGGTATAGATCGTTAATTATACGATTTCTAATACGTTTTATTATTTTTGAAAGCACTGATGAGTCATGTTTTAGTGCGTAGTCATTTTGACCAGGCCTGAAGTCTAAGGTATCTAACTTTGCATTTTTCAAGTCAATAAACATGCAATGAACGCAAGGGAAATAACGATACTTAGTAAACCACTTCGGGTTCCAGGGTGCTCCGAATATTGCCAAATTTTCTGTTTTCATATACTCAATAATCTCAATAATCCAATTTTTTCTTAGAATATAGAAATCGGGATCAATAATTAATGCAAAACGAGTTTTGACAAGCCTTATTGCCTTATTGAGAGCATTTCCATGATGATAGCTATCCGCTCTCTTCCTCGTAGTGTCAAAATAATTACCTTTATATACGTGTAAACCAGGTAGAGATAATGTCATATATTCTTCCGAACCAGGGGGGTTATTATCAATAACATTCCAGAGATATCTCATGTCTGGATTAAGAGCTTTAGTCAATTTCCAGTTTAATTCAAGAAATTTTTTGTCAAAGTAAGTCGAAGAGCAAAGTGTTAACTCAGATTCATCCATAAGAATATTATTATTACTTCTTTTTGATATAATTTAATAAATATGACTATTAATACAATTATAAAAATTTTTGTTTCATAAAATCTTCTTTTACATAACAATGAAGACTGGTACTAGGGTTTAAATATATGTATAAATTTTAGTGAACAGGATGCCGTTTTTTCCAATACCTTATAGGGAGTTTGAATCCTGTTTATTATTTTCCAATTCCAAAAACATGAATTAAAAGGAAGGGATTCAACGATGTATAGTAAAAAATTTTTGATAATAAAGTGTTTCGACGAATTTTTGTTTTGTATCTGATGAATTGAAAAATTAACCAGGAAACCATTATTTGATATCTTGTTTAAATTAGTTTTTCCTAAAGGGAATATGATAAATACTAAAGAAGTAAAATTTAAAGGAACTCCTAAATTAGTGAGATTAGGGATTTATTGTTAAATAATGAGAGACGTTTATTAGAGTTTAAAACTGCAACTTAATAATTAAAAAAGAGACTAAGAGATAAAATTGGATGATATTAATAAAAAAACTTACACGAAAAATCATATCTTTTTTAATAGAAATAAAATCTCTCTTTGTAGAGACTGAAGAAAAAGAAAATTTGAAAAAAGAAAACAAGCTTGATCAAGATAAACAACGACTTCTAGATCTAATGAGAAAAGATAATTTAGATACCGGATGCCCTTTTGAACCCTCATCTATGTGGAAAGAATTAAATGCAAAATTTGATAAAATAATGCATTTTGAAGGAATAAATAGAGTAGAATCACAACAATATAACAGAAATTTCTCTCAAAGTGTTCCATCTAGCTCTCGTTATTATAGATATGCTTTATGGTTATTTTATAGTAAAATTAAAGAAATTGATTGTTTTAATTATTTAGATAAAATTGAATCACCTCTTCCTGCTGATTCTGAATTTGTCTATGTCTTTGGAAAAAATAAAGTTTCATGGGACTTACTAACCGCATTAGATAAGCTATATTCGATTTATCAATCATATCCGGCGATTTTTACTGGTCGTATTGTCGTAGCTGAATTAGGGGCTGGTTGGGGAAAGATAGGATATGTACTTAAAATGATAAATCCTAATTGTACATATGTGATTTTTGATTTACCTGAAACACTGTTACTTTCTAGTAGTAGATTACCTCAACTGTTACCTTTAGAAAAATTTTTTAATTATAGAGATATTAGACAAATATCTTCTATATCTAAATCTTTTTTAATGCAAAGAGGACTATGTTTCTGTGGAACGCAAGATTTAGCACGATTTGAAAATAAATCAATTGATGTTTTTATTAACACTTCGAGCTTTCAAGAAATGACAAAAGATCAAGTTAAGGCTTATTTTCAATATATAGACAAAAAAGTAAAGGGGGTGCTCTATCTTCAACAATATTGGCAACATCTTGAATTAAATAAGATGTACAATGTAATGAAAGAATATGGTGAATATCCTTTTCTTGTTAGTTGGGAACAGGCTTATTTACGTAATTCTACTTATTCTGAAAGGTATTTTGATACATTATTTTATATCAATAAAGAGAATGATTAAATTCCACTTGATATTATTCATTAAGAACAAACAAATTATTCATTAATTATGGTGATTATACTCGTGAAGCGGCTGACATTCAAAAAATTTTTTAAAAATAATTGTGAGAAATTTAAGAAACCAATGGAATTGGATTTAATACACTCCATTCTTTAAAAAATCCATTTTTAAAATCTTTTAGGTAAGCTTTCTTACTTTTAGAAAAATATTATTATTTTTTATTTTTTAATTGCAATAACATTTTAATGGTATTGGGTTTTTTTGGGTTTTAGCGATAGTTTAATATTATTTTTAAGGAATAAAGTTAAATATTAAATTAAATGAATATTTCAAAGATTACTCTAGGAACTGCTCAACTCGGGTTAAATTATGGAATATCCAATATTGGTGGAAAACTCGATTTTGAAACCTCCCTTAAGTTAATAAAATTCAACTCTAAGAATCGTGTTACTTAATTTGATACAGCACCTATATATGGGAACAGCGAAAAAATTTTAGGAGCATTCATATCTTCAGAAGCCATAAAAGCAAATCACAAACTAACAATAATCTCTAAGTTATCTACAGTTAATATAAAGGAAAAAATAACTTTTGATGCGGTGTATAAATTTATAAGACATCAAATAAACCAATCATTAAAAAATTTAAAATCAAAAAATATATCTTTTTACTTAATACATAATGCCTCAGACATCTTCTTAAAAGACGGAATTGTTATAGATTGCTTAGATCACATAAAAAATGAGGGATTAATTAATCATATTGGAATTTCAGTGTATCACCCTGATGAAGTTAAAGCTGCTTTAAATTTTAAAGAAATTGATTCGATTCAAATTCCAATAAACATTTTTGATCAACGCTGCATAAAAACTAATCTTCTGAAAGAATTAAGCAAGAAAAATTATAAGATATTTGCAAGAAGTATTTTCTTACAAGGTTTGTTCTTTATAAATCCTAAGAATTTACCTATTAATTTAGAATTAGCTAAAAAGCCATTAAAAAAAATAAAAAAGATATCAAACCAATATCAAATCAGTATAGCTAAGTTGGCGTTTTTATTTATTCGAGATATACCTGAGATTACTAGTCTAGTTGTCGGAGCAGAAAAGGTTGAACAAATTAAGGAAAACTTAGAAATGTTAAAAGAACCACCTATTCCTCGGGAATTATCTAAATTAATTATGGAAGAATTTGAAGATTTACCTGAGAAAATAACCAATCCATCCATGTGGAATAAATAATTATATTAATTGAGGATTATTAATGGAGAAAAAATCAAGTGAAATTTCAGTTGTAGTATGTACGAAAAATTCTGAAGATACAATTGAAAGCGTAATAAAATCTGTAATAAAAAACAACCCGCTTGAGTTAATAATAGTGGATGCTAGTTCAACTGATAATACTCGAAAAACTGCTAAAATATATAAGGTAAAAATTTTAACAGATCCAGGATTAGGTCTTGCTGTTGCAAGAAATATCGGATTGAAAGAAGTTCAAGGAAAATTCACTTGTTTTATTGGATCAGACAATGTCATTGAATTTGATTCGTTAGAAAAGATAAAAAAATATATGATTAAACATGAATATGTTGGGGTATCTTTTTTAACTCGAATAAAAGAAAGATATCATAGTTATTGGTCTCGTGGAATGGATATTAGGTGGCAATTACGATTCTATGAAGGACCAAGGGATGTTATAGGAACACCTTATATATTTAAAACTGATGTATTAAAGAAATACTATTATGATCCTAAAATGAGTTGGAGTGATGATTCTGATTTAGCAGTTAAATTAGCAAGAGATGGTCTTAAGGTTGGATATTCCAATATTAGATGTGAGGAAATCGGTAAAAGTGACCTTAAATCGATTTTATTTCGTTTTCGGATGTATGGGAAGAGTGATTATGAGTATTATGCAAAATATGCCCCTTGCTGGAAATTAAAAAGAAAAATTAAGTCTTTACTCCATCCTATTATTACAGAATTTTTTAATCCCATAAGAAGGTTGAAAAGTATAAAGATTTTATATTATTTTCCTTTCTTTTTTATAACTACTCT
>SDBU01010721.1_pt1 | contig 10134 bp, 19 predicted proteins | sample 2277071 | NCBI WGS metagenome assembly SDBU01 (sample SAMN10397929, study PRJNA504765) | marine sediment metagenome | isolation source: marine sediment core GS08_GC12, 126 cmbsf | place: Arctic Ocean: Gakkel Ridge, Loki's castle | collected 2008 | reverse complement strand
AACAGTCATTTTAACGTCACCTCACTTTACTGGATGCCATCCGCATTTAGTCCTGAATCTGTCACCATTGTATTTAGGGTTATCATCAGTGAACATTTGATCAAGGTCGTTAATGATAATTTGTAAGGTCGTAATTTCTCTGTCTATACCATTGGTGGTCGCCGAATGTGGTGTATAATCCCTGATTACCTGCGCTATTGCCTCGTGATGTCGTTGTGAAAATTTTGTTGTCATTTTATCTCTCCTGTTAGTGCCAATTCCGTCAACTTCCTATCACCTTCCAGCATTAGCAACCCCAAGTCCACTACCTCTGCATAAGATAAACTAATATGCACATCATCGAAATTGGGATTAGTGGCAGATAACATAAGATCCGCCTGAGATTTACCGACATATACAATACCCTGGACTTTGACTTCCCATTCCAGATAATGTCCATCATCCTCAAATACTTTTATATACATTGTACCGACTTCCTTTATAATAAGCCGCCCCGCGTTAAGTGTTGGCGTCTGCTATATAGTTGGCATATAGGTAGGATGCGGGGCGGCGATTTGTATTGCCTTACTTAACCTTAGTCAATATCCCATCCACCGTTGTTATCTGTGCGTACCATTTGCGATCATACGCACTAGGCCCAACAACAGGAACATTGTCCAGGTTATTCAGGTCTGCCCTCTCAAGCAGGCTTGGATCGTAAAGGTTGGGTGTTATGTTGGTGTCTTTCGCCTCTTTTAACGCTTTCTTGGTCTTAAATCCTGCTACTATCATTTTCCGTGCCCTCCGTTTGGTTTGTTTTGCAGGCTCGCTAAAGTGTTTTAGAATACCTGTCCAGGCGTTTTAACCAGCCTGTGTTATCGCTAATTAGTTTGTCGTAATTCATTTTGAGTTGATTTTTGACTTGAATTGACATATCCTCGCTGTGACTCACTTCTGCGATGTGGGTGCGATAGCGTGCGTTTTCTTTCTCCAACATCAAATGCAATTTTGCGGCCACTTCGATTTGGTTTAGCATTTTCCGTGCCCTCCGTTTACTTTAGTTGATACACCTCTTTATAATGGTACGGAATATTTGATTCACAAAGCCAAACTTGATCAATATCTTCCGCGCACCACCTTACAAACAAACAACCCATATCGCACAATTCGACCGGGGTAGAATTTTCCAATTTCCATCCCAACACAACATCGGTTATATCGCCCTGGCCGGTAATCAACTCCCAATCAGCTTCGAGGTCGTTTAGCTGGATTTCTTCCAGTTCCTTGACAGTCATTTGCGCCCTCCTGTTGATGTCATTTATTTTGGTTTGCCACTTTTCGGATCATCAATAAATGCCTTAAATGCCCAATATTTGGCAAGCAACCTCCCGGGGTAATAATTGGTGGTGACGCCGTTGTAAAGTGATTCACCCATTACCTTTTGTTCACCACGCCTGTTTATAAGCCTAAAGTCTACGCCGTTTGGCTGAGTATAAATCATTGTGCCCTCCGTTAAGGTGTACCCTCTATGAGTTCGCATTGCTCTATTTGGATATGGTATTGATCCATCCCGCCATATTCCTCATCCAGTTCGTGATAAAGCGTTGCCGCCATTTTTTCGTCTGTGCATACCATGTGAAATTCAATTTCATTGGCATACAACTTGGTTATAACAAATACTTGAGGTTTTGGTTCTTCCCTGTTTAGGATTAAATCCGCCCATGCCTCCACGCTTCGATCAGGATTATCCATCGTGCCCTCCGTTAAAGTATCACCCACTATAGATGGGTATTCCATAAACAAACCTTACGCATCTAGTATAGGATGGTGGGTTTGCGGACAAACAAACGCTGCCGCCGTTAATCCACCCAAATACCTGATGGTTGTTTTTGATAACATCATAATGATGTTTGGCATATTCCAATATGCTATTAACATCAACCGCAAAATGTCCAGCCTTTTTTGTGTTCCTTATAAGTCTAAAATCTACTCCCATTTCCGTATCCTCCGTTGGTTTGTTTTGCAGGCCTGCTAAAGTGTTTTAGAATACCTGCCCTCCGTTGGATTAGCGCCAACAGCGCCCATTTTGTCATCCGCCTAGCTGTAAAGTAATATTGTAAAGTTTCGCTTCTAGCTTGGCCGTGTGAAAAACAGGCTTTTGAGCAGATACACAAACGCCCCGAATCAACCAATTTGACCGGGGCCTTGTGTACTTGAGAAAAAATCGCGGTGTTCTTACTGAAAACTGATCTTTACTGAAAACTGAAAACTGTTCTTTACATTCTAGCGGGATTCTGTGCGTCCGCTTCCATCATTACCGGGTGTTTTGCTGCCCTCAAAGCATTTGACGGGCTAACGTGCTTCGTGTAATCTTCGCCGTGTTTATCCTTGACAGACTTTAGCACGGCGAGCGTTTCGGCGGCTTGATCTGATTCTAAGAAATGCCTCCAATTGCTAAAACCAGCCGGCGGCGGGGTTCTTTTCTTTCGTGTACCGTCACTTGATCCGCCACCGCCGCTTGCGGTCTTACCGCAACTGACTAAAGTGTGCCATTCCGCCGGCTTATCCGCCGCCATACTCTTATACTGCATAGTTACCCGCAGTTTGTCGCCCTCTGGTATTTCTGAGATACCGTCGGATAGCGGTTCGGCGTTACCGATAGAATAAAGATTGTCAAGAGCGGGCTTTGTGTTCTTACTGAACAAATGAGTTGCCAACACATGGGCAACAATATTTTTTCCACCCAATGCTTTTGTAACAAAGTCAAGGATGATCTCTTGCTTGTCACCGGGCTTCATTGCTGCCATTTTACCAACCACTTGCTGCATAGCGGCCGACGGCGCTGCAAGCAAATCGCTACCCATAACATATCGAACGCCGTTCTTTCTGACCGTAAAGTGGCCTGCCTCGGTGCTAAAGTCGTATATCATTGTTATCTCTGATACACCGTCGGGTATGTCTAATTCTGCCAAATTGTCAGTAACATATTTGGCGGCGTTATCGTTAGCCGTTGTTTTTACTTTAGCACGCAAACCGGCGGAGGCTTCGTATTTTTGTGCCTCATTGATGCGGTTTTTCAACTCGTCTGACGGGTCGCCACTTAGAATTTCCAGCATTTCCGCTGCATTGAAACTGATAGGCATAATTGTCTCCATATTCTATTTTACCGTATAGATAACGGCAAAAGATAATGGCGATTTTTTCTCAATATTTGGTTGTCAAAGAACGAATAATCAGGCAGCATGATCGTAGAGACAAGCCTGATACTGCGTCTATTTCAGATCATTAGTAGAATAGAATAAAGATCGCTTGTAAAGTTTGCGTATCGCCAATTAAGCCTGGCGGCAAAATTGATTTTAGCTTAGATCTACATTCTCTATTACATCTTTTGTTGCTAGTGAAAATGCGTTACTTACTATGTCCGCTATTTTCTCGTTTGTAGCATTGACCACTTTCTGTTGATCCAATGTGTCAAGTGCTAGAAATGCTCCCAATGTAAGTTTGCAATCTCTTAATGAGTAATTGCCCTCCGGCAGATTACAATGTTTCGTCATTATAGTCGTGAGTGTTTCGATTGTAAAGTCTTGCATTTGTGCCCTCCTGATGACGATCTTTATTCTATTATCAAAGAACGATGCTAAGTGCAGTAATAAAGTAATGCAATTAACGTGCCGCATCAAAGTAAACGTGCAAACTTTCAAGTATAGCTTTACTTTACGAGTATATTGCTGTTGGCATGAATCTTGCATGTAGTGTGCAATAATGCGACATGTTTTTAGTGTAAAGTGTGCGGACGGTTGCTATGGCTGTGTTAGAGCGTTTTTTTGCAATAAAGTACATGTTGCACAATGTGACATAGAACGCCCCATAATAAAGTGTTTGTGCGTTTGTGTGCGGCGTTTGCTTATGGAGTGTTGCAATATGCGACAGTGCAATAAAATGTTGCGGTACCGCAACTAAAAGTTGCACTACACACCAGTTAAGTACCTTTTTCTACCCTAGCATACCCTTATACCTATAGACTACTAACAATAAAGTAAAGTATAAAGTAAAGTAATAAAGTATACTTTACTTTATTATAGGTAGTGTACACATATAGAGTCCTGTGAAAACCTTTTTTTACGCGATGTTTAGGCACCGCTAACTTTATTAGTACAACCAAACGCCGCAAGGCACACCAAACATATCGCATATATAGGCCTTTTAAGCGCAGCGCACCAGCACCGCTATCTTTGTACTGCGGGCAGGTATTGTTGTGCCCTGAGGGACGCCGTGAGGCTGTTGAGCGGCGACTCCGACTGACGCCCGCCGAGTGTCGTGCGAAGTCGTAACTCTGCCCGACGACCCCGGCAACAAAATCACAACATCTTGACATTCCGCAGAAACACAGAACTATAAAACCGCACGAAAAGCCTTGACACACAGCACTTTGTATGATACACTTATAGTGTTACCACACCACCGTGTCTTTCAACCCCTACGGAGCCATTCTCATGGGAATTACCAAAGAAGTTAAAGAATGCCCAGACTTCGTCCGTGACGAACCTGGCGAAAAACTAACCAGGGAGCAGGAAATCTCTAACACTTTAAGCACGCTCCCGGACTTATCGCCAGAAGAACTAGCCAGGTTTGCCCTTAAGATGAACTATGCCGTTGCCAATGGAATGCTCCCCCCGCTCACCAGCCAGGAATTAGCAACTTTACGAACAATCTCGCAAAAGTGCATACCCGACGCTCCGAAACAAATCAACCTAAACGCATCCGTCAAAACGGAACAAGTCATACTGACATGGCTTGGCTCCAACACCGATCTACTTGCCGCCACCAAAGCCCGCGTCATTGAGCAGTCAGCATTGGAGGTAGAGCAGCTGGAGGGATTAGGAGACTTTAAAGCAAATTTCACAACAGGGGAAACAGAAGATGGTTAATGATGACGGTACGGATCGGTTTCTTCAAAACGCCAAACTTTACGAACCACATCCATCACAGGTTCTTAAAATGGATAACAGATATTACAAATTAAGAAATGGCACACCAAATCGTAAGGAAATTAAAGTAAACGGCCACAGAGATGATTGCAGTTGTTATTTTTGCATAACACAATAAAATGGCGCTCCCACTTGAAAAGATAGAAGAGGATTACTCCCGCAAACAAATATCAGTCTCCAGGCAGATGATGGTTGCGTCTGTCCGTTGGGGCTGGTTTGATGCTATAGGCTATCTTCCGCACCGCTACCAGGTGCCAATGCACGAATCGTTGGCGCGTTATCGTCTGTCTTGTGCTGGTAGACGAGGCGGCAAGTCTTATTGGGCGGCGATGGAAGCAGCCGCCTACATGATAGCCGGCCCGTTCCGTGTATGGATAGTAGCCCCGTCTTACGCCTTAGGCGCACTAGAGTTTCAGTACGTCCTGAAGGCTTTAGAGCACTCGGCCAATCCGTACAAAATGACGTTTAGAGATAACCCCGCTGCTGGGCAGATGTCAATCTCGCTCTCCAGTGGGGCTACTTTAGATGTCATATCCATTGACAAGCCTCGCCTATCTGGTCATGGTCAGGAAGTTGACCTGATAATATTGTCCGAGGCTGGTTTGGCCGAAAACCTGGGCGGAGAAAACGGCGTATGGAATAAGACTTTAATCGGCGCGATGGCTTCCCGCAGGGCTGAGGTGATAATACCTACAACCCCGCAGGGCCAGGACGATTTCCTGTATCCCATGTTTATGAAGGGGTTAGTTCCTGATTCACCCTTTTCTAAGTATCAGATATTTACCGACGAGTTTATCGATCTTAGAGAATATTACAAAGTCAAGGAAGAACATGATCCCGATTACTTTAGTCTTCAATGGCCGTCCTGGGCCAATATTGACGGTTATCTGGAAGATGTAGCCAAACAATATAGAGATTTGCCACTTCGTATTTTCCTTGAGCAGTTGGGAGGATTCTTTGTCTCCTGGTCAGGATCTATCTGGCTTAATGATTTTTGTTATGACCCCAATATTCATCTAATTCAGTCGCATCATGTGCCTAAATGGTGGAGGCGGGTTGAGATTATAGACCCCGGCTTTAGTGGCCTATTTGCATGGATAGCTGCCGTAATAGATGGTAATGAAAACGTAATAGTAGTTGATGAATATTCGGCGCAGAGAACATTGTTTAAGGAGCATGTAAATGTTATCTTGCAAAAACGCAGAGAGTTTGCAGCACAAAACGGATACCAATACGATGCTGATTCCTTCATTCCTGTCTATGTTGATCCGGAAGACCCTCAATGCAGGGCAGAGTTATCCGCTCTTGGGTTGGCCTGCACAAAAGCCAATAACGACGTTATTGCCGGTTTCCAGGCAGGAGCCAGAAGATTCAAATTAGAAACTCTCCACATCTTTAATAACTGCGATTCTTTAGATCGTTCCCTGCGCAATCACGAATGGGCTAAAACCAAAGCGGAGGGTGGTAAGGCAAAAGAGGCGCAAGATGCGCACAAGCACTTTAGCGACTTGATTAGATACCTGTCTTTGGCAGCTATATGGGCTGCGGAAGAACCTAAAAAAGAGCTAGAAGATGATGGGGTTTATAGAGAAATGGGATACGCTTTGATGAAGGCATCACAGCCTACTGGCAAGTCGTATATGGATATGTCAACTGGCGAATGGATGGATTTACATGGATGAAGAAATCAGGGACGAGATAAGTGAAAAAGTAGACAAACTGTTAGATGAAGTTAGAATTGCACTATGCCCTTTGGTATACAAAGCAATGGAGGACTATATAGCCCTGCTCGAATCTTTACCAGAACCAAAAGGCATTGACAAAACTCCTAATAAATGGTGGAAACCAACAATCAAATCCGTAACAAGAGGATTGTTTCACTAATGGAAAATCCCAATTTAATTACCACAAAAATCCCCTCTCACATCAGGGCATATTGTGCTAAAGAGGACTTGCAGAAGAAGCTCTTTAATACCAATATAAAAGTATATGCTTTTGATTCTAAGCCAATAAATAAAGAAGATTCAATAGTGGTTTTGGTGTACAAAACCTCCTCCGAACTAGAAATAATCAAGAAGAGGTTGGCCGGCTTTATAGATACAAACGGTACAGAGTTTCGGGGTATTATGGTAGACGTATTGGCAGATGGCGATGAAAGGTTAGAGCAGTACAAAAACGGAGACTTGTAATGAATTTTCTCCGCAGGAAACTCACCGGCGCGGAAACATATAGTTACTGGATGACTGTAATTAAACACGCCGTTAATGCAAGAATGCCTATGGAAAAACGATGGCGGCGATATTATAATATAGTGGATGATTCGCTGTGGGGGGATAAAAAAGCCAGTGACGGACACAAGCCATCTCAGATAAATCAACTCGCGGCCATTCTTGAAAACGTAATTCCTAGTATTTCTTTCAGGGCTGGAATTGTTGAAACCAGGGCTTTTTCTATGGATGATGTACTATCTGCTGCTATTTGGGAAAAGATAGCTCAATGGATACTACTAAAGCAGGGTGTAGTGGACGAATTGCAGGCATCAATTTTTGATGCTCTTGTGTTGGGTGATGGGCTTCTCAAGATCGGCCATAGTTTGTTACCGCAGCTATCCGAGCCTCAGTGGAATGCCGGACTGGCAACCGAAAGAGCTGCTGATCAGGTTTCTGTTTATGGTATGAATTGGCCTTTGTTTGAATTCTTGCCGGATTATTCTGCCGTTCGCTGGAAAAGACAAAGATTCTTTATTCATAAATACGACAAGCACATAGAGGAAATTAAAGATAACCCACTTTACGAAAAGAAACAGGCAGATAAAATTAAACCTAGCAGAACTATTGGTGACATGATATTCAAAAGGCATGACGAAGTAGATAAAAAGAAGGATTACGTTGCGGTTCAGGAAATACACGATTTGGTGAATGGCAGGTTAATGATTGTTTCCGACACGGGCGGGTCAACAGACTTTCTTTATAATGATGTAGAGCCTTTTGGTATGATACCTGTTGAGCGTTTGGCTTTTTTTGATAGACCCATGAAGGTATGGGGTAAGGGTATTACGCAAACCATAGAACAGCATTTGGTAGATTTATCCAAGATAGACGATATGGGTATGAACGTGTTGCGTAAGGAGGCGTTGATAAAGATCGTTGTTGACACCGCTGCTGGATGGAATAAAGATAATATTGCAAAATTGGAGACAAGCGGTGATTCGATTATACCGTTAATTGGCGCCCCCGATGCTTCTTTTTCAGTTTTGGATTATGGCGGAGCATCACAGACGTATACCTACGAAAGCAAAAGACAATCCAAGATGGCGACCATAAGGGAACTGGCTGGTGCCGGTCGTATGCAGCAGGGATTGCATGAGACTGGCGTTAGCTCCGCTACAGAGTCGGCTTTATTGCAAGGCAATGCCGATGTTATAACTCAATGGCGGTCTAATAAATTTTCCGAGTTCGTTGCTAGAGTATTGGAGAAAATGTTATTTATAGTCTCTGTTACATATACTCCAGAAAGAATTGCAAAGATGGTAGGCCTTGACTCCGATACGGTATCGGCGGTTTTGCGAGGCGAACCTTATGATCCATCTAAATATATATTAACCTATGGACAGGCGGCGTTAGCAGACAGAGCAGATAGGCGGGAGAAAATTGAATCTTATATATCGCTATTTGGGCCAGTCCTCAATACGCCGGTAATTGCAAAGCTATATGCAGATGTACTTGGAATAGAATATACAGATGAAATGATAATACCGGGAGCGTCTATGGGTGGCGCGCAAGGGGGAGGCCAGCAGCAAGGCGGGCAGCAGGCCACAACAGGGTTTAGACCTGAGGAAGCGCAGTTACCAGAAAACACAGGGGGTCAGTGATGCGATGTGTAACGAGGAAATTAAAACCTACCTACAAGAAGATAGATGATGCCAGAAAAGAGTTAAATGGAATAATTGATGTCATGCCCAGGCAAATTAGTGGTGTACCGGAAATGAATGTTAAAATACAAGACCAGATGAATATAATAAGCGATTTATTATTAGAGTATTCCAATATACATGCAAACTGGAGGGCTAAATACTAATGCCAATTTATTGTTATAAATGTCCTGTATGCGGCGAAATCCATGAGGATATTCAGGTTAAAATGACTGGAACCAGGGAAATATATTGTGTTTGTGTGCCTGATGATAGTAAAATAAGCCAGGGCGGAGTTCTTATGCACAGAGACTTTGCCGCAGAAAAACCGGGAATTATTGCAGATTGGGAGCCTGGGTATAATATAGGAATAGATTATAATTATAAGAATAAACATGATTTGATGTCAGAGATTAAAAGGCGTGGGCTATATGTTAAAATGCACGGAGGTGGTGTGTCTGTATCAGGGTCAAAATCTGGTTTGTATGGCGATGAGGAACATAAAGATTTATACAATTACTCCAAGCCTGTGCCTGATTCTGAGATTGATATAGATACATCATAACAAATGGAGGAATATTCTAATGCGCTTCCTTAGGTTGCTAAAGTTCATAGCTTTAGCAGTATATTCAACATTGGATGTTGCAGAACTTAGAACGTATGAATGGGATGGAGTATTCCCTCTTGCTGATTGGCATGGCTGGTGTGATATGTACGGCGCTCCCTATCAGGTATTATTTAATGCTGGTGAACACTCTGTTGCTGCGGGATGGCTTGAAGTAATTGCATTAGGAAGTTTACAAGTTATTGCGGACGTAACAGGTGAGGCTCCTGGCGTAGTTGGCAGCGTTGCATTGCAGTTTCAAGGCGCACTTGCTTTGGATAATTCTTTAACATGGGTTAAGCCTAGCGATATGCAATTTTCTGCCGAGGTTTTAGATGACAGCTCAGTTCGTACGGTACAAACTATTGACATATCAGCATGGAATTATATACGTTTTGTTGATATAAACAATATGGCCTCAGGTGCGGTTAGGCTTAGACTGATGTGCCATGATGGAGTAAGGCCTGTTGATTTACCATGAATATACTATCTAAAGTATATCATATTTGTAGGTGGTCGTTATTGCCTTATGGAATATTGGTTCAGCGTGACGAAAACCCTAATTTTGTTTATGATATGGCTTCTCCTACAGGCAGAGATGGCAAGCATCGTGTAGCTGATTTGTTGTCTTATTTGGATTTTCCTACAGAAGA
>SDBU01010720.1_pt1 | contig 10135 bp, 7 predicted proteins | sample 2277071 | NCBI WGS metagenome assembly SDBU01 (sample SAMN10397929, study PRJNA504765) | marine sediment metagenome | isolation source: marine sediment core GS08_GC12, 126 cmbsf | place: Arctic Ocean: Gakkel Ridge, Loki's castle | collected 2008 | reverse complement strand
TTGAGCTTCGATTTGTTTTGTGAAGAGACTGAGGCAATATGAGATGCGAGGTTACAATTCCCATTTTTCCATTTTAAAGAAGGGTCCGGACAGGCTGCACAATACCAACCTGACTGGTACTTAGCGCCACGATTGCAACCATTGCACTGCTCTACGATCTCATGGCAAATCCCGCCATTAAATGAACACCCCTTTACAGTCATAAAAGGACATTCCATATCATCTCGAACCGTTTTACAAACCATTTTAACCACCACCTTTCTGATATTAGATTAACCTAACCCGGATAAACCGGAAATAACAAATTACAAGCACCAAATTACAAATGGTTCGACATGCCATTCGACAGGCTCACGGTCCTGAGCGAAGTCGAAGGGTAAATTCCAAATTAAAATATCCAAATCTCAAATAAGATCAAAAACCAATTGTTTGGAATTTTGAATTTTAGTCACCTGTCGAGAGCCTCTAGGTCGAACGATTGTCTTTTGTTTTTTTTACATAAAAACGCAAAAAATCAGATATAAGGTACTATTAATTACCGATTCATAACGCATGCTTTGAATAAGATCGTGGAATATAATCAGGCAATCATAGCTTGTCAACTAAAAATTTAAAAGATATAATTGATTTATCAAAACAGTAAAATTTAAAAGAGTGCTTGATTTTTGTTCAAAAAATTGACAAGTTAGCTAGAATGTGATTATCCGGCCTTCAAGACAAAAACACAAAGGAAATTTTGCATATGATCCTAAACGAAGCTATTAAAGTTCTCAGAATTGAAGCGGAAGGGATACTTCAACTGGCAGACCGTATTGATGAGACTTTTACTGAAATGGTTGAATTAATCTACAATTCAACCGGTCGATTAATTATTGCCGGTATAGGAAAATCCGGAATAGTGGGTCGAAAGATCGTAGCGACACTAAACAGCACAGGGACAAGATCTTTATTTTTACATCCTGTTGAGGCAATGCATGGGGATCTCGGCATTGTAAGCAAAGACGACATATTTATTGCTCTTTCCAATAGCGGTGAAACCGATGAACTCATAATTCTTGTTTCGAGTATTCAAAAGATCGGCTGCACTATTATCACCTTTACAGGGAATAAGAATTCCACGCTGGCTAAGCACAGTGACATGGTGATTGATGTTGGTGTCGACAAGGAAGCATGTCCTTTGGGCCTTGCTCCTACTGCAAGCACTACAGCACTTCTTGCTATGGGAGATGCCCTTGCCGTGGTTCTTAGTAACAAAAGACATTTCAATCAGAGCGATTACAAAAAGTTTCATCCCGGTGGAAATATAGGGCAAATGCTTTCAAGCAAAGTTAGAGACATCATGCTGACAGGAAAGTCTCTACCTATTGTTTTTGAAGGCGCAAGCCTGGAAGAAGCAATCGAAAAAATAGATTGTTTTAAATTAGGGGCAACCCTTATTTTAAGATCTGACGATACACTTTCCGGAATAATTACTGATGGAGATTTAAGACGTTTAATTGCAAAGAAAAGGTCAATTTTTGAACTAACAGTTGAAGAGGCCATGACAAAAAATCCGCGAACTGTCGGCCCTGATTCCCCGACTTATGACGCCCTGAACATGATGGAACAACACCAGATTACGGTACTTCCTATAACAGATTCCGGTGGAAAGATTCATGGAATTTTGCATCTGCACGACATATTAGGAAAGGGCAAATTCAAATTCAATGCAACGTAGATATAAAAAATTTAGGCTGAAAGGACCTGGCTTTGTTTTCCAACTTTTGTTTTAGTAATATTTGCAGTGTGTTTTATAAACTTCGATCATTTATTTTGGACAAGAGTGATAATGAACTACAATGAAATCGATACAACAATACCGGTAATTGGAGAGGCAAAGATACCATCACCTATCCAAAGAGGAAAAAGGGGTGCACAGAGCCAAAGTTTTGTTTCCGACACCGAAAGGATTATAACCGACGTAAATTTGGATAATCTGACTATGATGATCAAGGAAGGAAAAGAGATTCCTTCTTTTGAAATGGCCGGCCCCAGGAGAAAAATATATTTTGACCCGAGCAAGCTAAAATGTGCTCTTGTTACATGTGGTGGTTTGTGTCCCGGTTTGAACGATATCATCCGTTCAATTGTTCTGGAGCTTTTCTACGGTTATGGTGTTCGGAATATTTGCGGGATCCGTTATGGGTTACAGGGCTTTATTTCAAAATATTGCCATGATGTTATGGATCTTAAGCCGGAAACTGTTGTCAATATACTCGAGATGGGTGGAACGATCCTCGGTTCCTCAAGGGGACCCCAGCCAATAGATGAAATTGTCGATTGTTTGGAAAGAATGAACATCGGCATCCTTTTTATGATCGGAGGCGATGGAACCCTTATGGCAGCATGCAAAATAGCTGATGCGTTTTCAGAAAGGGACTTAATGATAAGTGTTGTTGGAATACCAAAAACTATTGATAACGATATACATCTGGTATCACGATCTTTTGGTTTTGATACAGCTGTTGATGTGGCAACTCAGGCGATCAGGGGGGCTCATTATGAGGCGATGGGGTATCCCAATGGGGTAGGCCTAATAAAACTAATGGGAAGGCACTCCGGTTTTATCGCTGCAACAGCCACCCTGGCTCAACAGGATGTTAATTTTGTAATGATACCGGAGGTTGACTTTGATCTTGAAGGCTCAAACGGTTTGCTTGGAGCCATTGAAAGCCGGCTGAATCAAAGGGGACATGCGGTAATAGTGGTAGCTGAAGGAGCCGGCCAGAAGTTTTTCGAAAATGAAGTAAAAGAGCTTGATGCATCAGGAAACGTCAAACTAAAGGATATAGGGCTCTTTCTGAAAGATGAAATATCGTCCTATTTCAAGGCTAAAAACATTGAAATATCGATAAAATATATCGATCCTAGTTACATGATTCGCAGCCTGCCTGCAAACGCTAATGATCGTGTGTTCTGTAGTTTCTTGGGTCGTGATGCTGTTCATGGTGCAATGATCGGAAAAACAAAATTCCTCGTTGGTTACTGGAACAACAACTTTGTTCATGTACCTATGATTGCATCTGCGGGAAAGCGCAAGCATGTCGATCCGAATGGGAAATTATGGCTTAGCGTTCTTGAAGCAACCGGGCAGGATTCATTGAAAAACGTTTGATTTTTAAATTAGACAGGATTTACAGGGTTATATTTTTTTGTATGAATTTAGTCTGCTAAAGCAAAATGATGTAAAGTGCGCGAGTTTTACACGGTTTAAAATTTAATCACCTTTCAAGCTTATTTGTATAAACTGGTTTCAAGCAGCTGAAATATTACTAATCCTCTAATTCTACTTCAACAAATTTATTCCCTTTTATTTGAAGAATATAGATTTTTTTATAAACATTCCCTTTATTATCAAATGAAGTATGCCCTGTTATTCCTTGAAAATCATTAAGGTTCAGCAGAGCATCTTTAAATATATTTCTGTATCGAACATCGGGTATGCTGACAACTGTTTGAAACAATATCATGGCAGTATCATAAGCTATCGCCTCAATTAATCCCGGTTTTTCTTTGTAAGTTTTTTTAAAAAGCTTTACAAATTTTTTGACGTTTTTTGAAGTGCTTCCTGCAAAAAAACCATCTGTTATTATGGCATCTTGAATATATTCCTGTGTCATCTTAATCAACCTATTAGAATGCCAAATATTGGTGCCAAGAAGATACACATTTTCAATATCATAAAAGGCTAACTGCGGTATAATAAGCCCGGCTTTTTTCGGTGATTCCGGTATGAAGAGGGCGTCAAAATCAATAATGGCTTCCGGTTCTTGATCAATATTATCTTCTTCCTCCACATTCTCATAATTTTTCCTAATCTTCTGATCATAATAATATTCTTCATCGTCTGCCATCGTACTTTTATCTTTCAGATCTTCAGGTATTTCATAATAAAGCCCCACTAGCTTTTTAATTGGACCAGCAAAGTCTGTATCAACAGGTTTGTATGATTCAACACCAACAACCTTTCCTCCATAGACAATAAGCTCATCCCAAAATAAATTCATAAATGTTATTCCATAATTTTCATTTGGATAAAGAATTGCAAAATTTTTTAGCATAAGTTCTTCGATTGCATACGATACCAGGGTTCTTACCTGCATTTTTGGGGTAAGGAAATTTCTGAAAACATATTCCCCCACATCGGTGATATTCTCTTTCTGGGTTAAAGTAATGATTGGGATGCCAATATTCTGCGCTTCAAAGGCGGCTGGTACAGCCGTAAGAATAGGACCTAAAATGGCTGCAACCTGCTCTTGAAACAATTCCCTTACAGCAAGGACAGCCATATTAAGGTCAGATTTTGTATCTTTAATAATTATCTTTATAGTAGGGTTAATGTCTTTAAAACCGAATTGATTCAAGGCGAGTTCGATACCTTTTAATGCCCTTTTTCCATAAGTTTTGTATCGACCGCTAAGGGGGAGTAAACATCCTATGGTGTTGGGGCTGAACATGAATTTTTTATTAAGCTCTTCAACAAGGGTTTTTGCCTGCTGTGTGTTTTCATGCACGGGGAATCTTTCTATAAACTTCGATAGTGAATTTACAGCTCCTGCGTATTCTTTATTTTCGGCTTTATCAATTCCAAGTTGGAACATTAGATATGCCTGCAGCAGCTCATCGTCCAAGTATTTTAGGAGAAATATAATTTTTGGTATTGTAATTTGCCTGAAAGCCTCTTTCAGCTTTTCTATTATAGCCTCTCTTCCCGGTCCTTCAGATTCTTCTAATGCAATAGCATATGAATATGTGGCATCTATAGGAAAACCCAAGGCCATGTTGGCATCACCCAAAATCACATATGTTCTGAAAAGATGAATCTTCGAGACAACTTTATCAAAAACGCCGGATGCCTGTCTGATAACCTCTTTATATTTACGGTCGTTGTAAAAAGTTAGAAGTATTTCAACTATGGCATCCGGAACAAAAAAATTGTCCGGATATTCATCAATCAGACGCATATAAGATTTGCGGGACTCAGCATAGTTTTCAAATACAGTATATATTGCCCCTATCTTCATCAATGCTGGAGCAGCAAAAGGTTTGTCAGGAAATATGGATAAATACTCATTATAAAGTTCAAGAGACTTATCATAGGATTGATCAATAAACTCTTTTTCAGCTCTTGAGAAAAGATTATCATCAAAATCAAGCTCTTCATGCACTAAAGGTTTTTCAGGCTTTAGTGGTTCAAAAGGCTTTATAATCTCTATAGGTTTTACAGGCTCGGCAGGTTTTACAGGCTCGGCAGGTTTTACAGGCTCTACTAATTTTTCAGCTTCTATAGGTTTTACAGGCTCTTCAATAATAACAATTGGTTTTGGTGCGCAGGAAAAGCAAAAAAAAGCTAATATTATGATTATAATTAGGTAAACTGATTTCATAAGAAAAACTATATTATGCAAATATTAAACCAACCTCTTTATCTGGTCATGATTGAGAAATAAGAGTTAAAAGTATCAGCCACTATTAGTGAAAAATACTTGAAACCTTTTCCAACGCTTCTGTTTTTACTTCACTCCCTTTCTATCATCAAGGCTTTTTTGTACTTCAGTCCCAGTTCTTCATGTGAGAGTTTGTTGGCATTCAGAACATTCTCTTATTTAATGAATTGTATCAGCTTCATAATTGAAAATGCTAATTTAGTCAAGGAATAGTTCTAAAATACAACAACTCAAGTTGTGAAGTAACATTCTCGAATTCTTAAAGATATAGAATGGTAATGAGGCTTAAAAGGGGGACGAAGGGGAGACTAGTTGCTGATATAGTAATTGGCTTCCCGCTATAGCGAATATTTATGAATTATTATCCAAATAAAAATTCCTTTAAGGAGTCATTAAAGTGAAAAGGGATTTGTGCAACGGTACGTTTATGATTGATGTCTGGGTTTTTTATTGCTTTTATAATTATTTGTTAAAGTGATAATAGCTTTCTAATAACCTTTGCTGCGGAGGCTGCATCTTCCGCGTATGCATCCGCGCCGATCGTATCAGCCCATTTTTGATTGACAGGGGCTCCTCCAACGATTGTTTTGAATTTATCCTTTAACGACGTCTCTGTGAGTTCTTTTTCAAGTTTCTCTTGTTCCGGCATGGTTGTTGTGAGTAAGGCACTGGTCGCAATGACATCTGCATCAATTTCTAGAGCCATATCAACAAATTTTTTTACAGGAATATCTCTTCCCAAATCGTATACCTCAAAACCACTTGCGGATAAAAAGGATTCTACAATTTTTTTGCCGATGTCGTGAATATCTCCCTTAACAGTTCCGAGTACTATTTTTCCTCTTTTAACAGCATCCTCCTTTTTTATTGCCGCATTGCATATCTCGGATGCCGCTTTCATTGTTTCAGCAGAGCGCATCAGTTCCGGTAAAAATATTTTCTCATCCTCAAAAAGATCCCCCATTTCTACAATTCCCGGTACATACCCATTTTCAAGAAGTTCTCCCGGATTCATTCCTTCAGCTAACGCCTGTTTTGCTATTTCTTCCGCCTTAGCCGTATCAGCCTCCATGATTGATTTTTTAGCATTTGATAAGAATTGTTCAAGCATGTTATAAACTCCTTATTTTAATAAGTTCGTAAAAGGTCAGAATTTACCACAGAGCGCACAGAAGTAACCCATTAACAATAATTATTTTTTCTGTGTTCTCTGCGATCCCTGTGGTTAAAAAAATTCTTTTAGTTGGTTTTGGATCTTATAATTTGGGATCTGAGCCTGAGGCGCACAAGTCCGTTGCACTATGATCGACCCGCACGCCTGCTATGCAAGGCACGGACGGGCATGCTTGTCCGGGTTAGGTATTTTATACCGAAATAGTATGAATCATTAATCGCAAATTATTTATTATATAATTAATTTCGATTGTCAATAGAAAAAAATAAAAAAAACATGTATATCGTATATTATTTACAGTAATAACCGTATATTTAACGATAAACATATATATAATTGTTTATAAACATATATTTAATAATTGCGAAAAATATAAAGAAAAATAAAATCTATCTTGACATCAAAATAAATATATAATAAACGGAAGAATATAATTCTATATTCGTTTTTTATACTATATCGGAATGAGGGCTGGTTATGATGAAGCGTGTGGATAAGATTGATACAAAAATTGTCCGGCTGCTACAAAAAAACGGCAGATTGACCAATACTGCAATCGCTAAAAAGGTAGACATCTCTGAAGCGACTGTCAGGAACCGCATACAAAGATTAATCAAAGAGGGGTTAATTGAAATTATAGCTATTTGTGTCCCTCATAAACTTGGGTTTAAAGTTATGGGATACTTAACTATCAAAGTCGATAAAAAGGCGGAATCATATGTTATTAGTGGGCTAGATAGAATCCAGGAAATATGGTATATTGTCCATACGGCCGGCGCTTTAGATTTTATTCTCGAATTTGCTGTAAAAGATGCCCGGGAGCTTGATGCTTTACTAAATAAAGTTAGAAATATAGACGGCGTCACTCACATTGACACCTCTTTTATTCGAAAAACCATAAAAACAGGATATGAATGGTGGCCCGGAGAAATTGAGGTGAATTCTTGATATACAAATTCAAATAAATTCTTATTCCAATATATTTTAATTTTCGTATTCGGATTCAGAAATAAATTCAAAATTCTTTAAAAAGGGGGTGATTCCGGAATTAAGTCCACGAGAGCCCTGGTTTATCTCGTCATCTCACACAGACAGTGATGCGGAGTTTGCTATTGGGGCTTTTGAAGAGGCAGTAATAGAAGTTATTGGTTAAATAAAAACTTTCAAATAAGGAGGTAAAATAAAATGAGAAAAGGTCCAGTAGCGGGTGGCCAAGTGACCACCGGCTGGAGTTTGAAAACATTCACAGATGATGCTCTGGAAAAAATTCATGTCGCTACTCTCGATGTATTGCAGACCACGGGTGTTCAATTCGGTAGTGATGAAGCTTTGGATATCTTACAGAAAGGTGGCTGCTGGGTGAATAAGAAAACCCAGGTGGTGAGATTTCCACAGCATCTTGTAATGGAAGCTTTGTCGATGTGCCCAAGCCATATTCTGTTGGCCGGACGCGATCCTGCAAATGATTTTATAATGGGTGGAAAGGAGGTGGGGTTTACAGCCTTTGGAGTCGGCGTTTTGTTTGAAGATCTTGAAACGGGCGAAATCCGTGAATCTACAAAGGAAGATCTGGAAAAACTGGTGATTATGTCTGATGCCCTGGAAAATGTGGATACTACAACCCCGGCGGTGGTGCCTCGCGATAAACCTGTATCTTCCCAGGATTTACATATGGTTGAAGCCTGTTTAGTCAATTCTTCCAAGCATATCAGCACCGATTGTGAAAATGGAGAAAAGGCCGTTAAAGCAATAGAAATGGGAGCTGCAATAGTTGGAGGAAAGGATGAACTCAGGCGTAGACCGATTTTGCATCTCAGCGCATGCCCGACAAGTCCGCTGCAAATGATTGCCGATGCAGCCGATGTGATCATCCAGGCGGCTAAACATTGGATACCCTGTAATGTTCTCAGCATGGTTATGGCCGGTGCCTCGAGTCCCATTTCCGTATCAGGAGCCCTGGTTACACATAATGCGGAAGTTCTATCCGGAATTATATTGGCACAATTAACAAATCCGGGATCTCCCGTCATTTACGGAAGCTCCACCACGACTTTTGATATGAAATGCGGTACAGCCACTGTGGGAGCGCCCGAAATGGGAATGATCAGCGCAGCGGTTGTTGAATTGGCAAACTATTACAATCTTCCCAGCTTTGCTGCAGGTGGGTAGTCTGATGCAAAGATATCCGATACCCAAGCAGGCCATGAAAAAACCATTACCGCTCTTTTGCCGGCTCTGGCAGGAGCCAATCTCATCTATGGTCTGGGCATGCTCGAGATGGGCATGACTCTCAGTCTCGGCCAGTTGGTTATTGATGATGAAATTGCAGCCATGGTCAAAAGGGTAGTTTCCGGAGTCTCTGTGGAAGACGATGTAATGGGTGTGGATCTGATCAAAAAAATCGGGATCGGAGGAAATTTTTTAACACAAAAGCATACCCTTGATTACCTAACTTCGGAGCAAACTCAATCAACGATCATCGATCGTCGCATGCGAGGAGCATGGGAGAAGAGAGGATCTAAGAGTTTGATCCAGTCAGCTAATGAAAGAGCAATTGAACTGCTGAAAACCCACAAACCCCTTCCATTGCCGGAAGGTGTGGCAGAAGAACTCAGAAAGATTGTGAAAAGTGCGGAGTAAGCTTGTATAGAGTTAATTGTTAACCGTTATTTGTTATTAGTTGTTTGTGTTAAACCATTTTTGGAGTGAAGATAATGCAAAGAAATATCATAACAAGAATGGGAGATGGTGAACGGATTTCAATGACCGTTGACGAATTAAAAGAAGATCTTATTGAAGGGAGCAGGGATGCAGCTGAAAGGGCAAAAATTCCTGAGCTAACACAGGATGAACTGGAACGGCTTTTCGATATCTTTGCTGATTCGTCACGAATCGTCAGTGTCTCCCACGGAAAGGAAGTTATTGTAACCGACGATGGTTGCACCATGTCCTTTTACTCTGCTCAGGGCAGCGGTGGTGTGGGGATTCCCATGAGCCGCCTGCAAGCGATTCTGACTTATGAACGAGCATGCTGTGCAGATACCACATCCATGGGGCATAGCGATTACAGCTATAAGCCTGTAAAGTCGATTATTAATTTTGAAATGCAGGATTATTATACAACTTCAATGATGACTACCGCGCCCCTGTTTTATGGCGCCCAGCCGAATATGGGACTTTATTTTCAACCGGATGGGCCCTTTCCAAATCCGGCGGATCTTCTCCCCAAAGGAAAAATACAAGAGGCTCAAAGGACACAGGAGGAAGCGGCTGAACACCTCAGGAAAGATCTGATTTTCGTAGCCAAAAGCCTATATGATGTCGGCTGTGAGGGCATAAATTTTGATACTTCGGCATCGGCGGGAGATGCGGATTTTTATGCCACCCTACAAGCTGTAGCGGATTTAAAACCGGTGACACCAAATATGGCGGTAGTAGTGGGAATGTCAGGAGAGTTTGTTCTTGGAATGCATGG
>SDBU01010719.1_pt1 | contig 10135 bp, 12 predicted proteins | sample 2277071 | NCBI WGS metagenome assembly SDBU01 (sample SAMN10397929, study PRJNA504765) | marine sediment metagenome | isolation source: marine sediment core GS08_GC12, 126 cmbsf | place: Arctic Ocean: Gakkel Ridge, Loki's castle | collected 2008 | reverse complement strand
CCAATTGAGTTCGCCCAACTTCAAGCTGGATTGGATGAGCGTGACCAATCAGGAAGCACGTATGGGGTTTGAAAAGATGCTGACAATGAAAGCACAGGAGTTTGGGATATCCCCATCCGGGCTGAGTGCGACAGCTTCTATTAGTTTGCCTTCGAGGGCGGACTCATTTCAGGATGATAATGTTTATGATGGAGCAGACGCATGAGGCCGGTAAACGCTAGGCTCGTGGCACAGATACAGCGGAAAGTTGCGGATGGCTTCTTTACAGATACCGCCAGCATATTGCAGGATACGGAAACCTCGCGAGATGGCTTTGGTCAGCTTTCCACAAGCACGGTCACCACTTTGGTATCTTGCAGCTTCACAGATAAACCCAAGGTCGAGAAGTGGGAAGGCCACGCGGATATCTCACAGATTGCGGCCGAGATCCGATACAACTCAGCCCCTATTCCTGTTAAGGGCGATAGGGTTACTTTGACCGGCCGTTTTGATAGCCCCGATTTCGTAGATCAAACATTTGAGATTATTGGCATTCAGGACCGGGATGTATTTGGGCATTTGTGCGCCCTCGTGTTGGTGACGGTATGAGCAAAACCACGATAGATATTTCCGAGTTCACAGATTTCGTAAGGAAGGCGGCGTTGACCGGTGGCGATATGTTGGCGATTGAGAAGCCAGGTGCGTTGACCATTATCAATACACAAAGAATGCTAGTTCCTGTGGACGAAGCAACGCTGAAGTTGAGCATAAATACCCAAGTGCGATCGTCAAGCGCTCGAGAAACTATTTCTCACACCGGCCCAAACACAGAATATGCGGCCGCAGTTGAATTTGGGCGACCTGATATGCCTAACTACCCTATGCAGCCTTATGTTCGCCCTTCGGGGATGGTTGCAGGCGCAAAGCAAGTTATCAAAGCAATGGAAGCAGCATTCACTATTGTATTCAGGAGAAAAGTTGGCTGAAATAGAAGAAAGCCTACAAACGTATTTATCGTTGCAATCGGGTGTTACTGCCATCTTTGGCGCAACCGCAGTATGTCGTATTTATGTTGACAGGGTTGATCCAAAGGCAACTACCGCGTACCCCTATGCAGTTATCAGAACAGTCACCGAAGCCCCGATGTATGCCCACGATGGCGCGCTACCGGATACCGGCGTTTACCAAATCGATGTTTATAGTAATTCTAAGATGACCGTGAATTCTGGGACTACCGCAATCCGAGCTGAGCTCTCCGCACTTACCGGAACGATGGATCAAGTAACAGTTGGCAGGTCATTTATTGTGAATACCCGCGGCAACTTTGACCCGGCGACGAGAACATTCAGACGATCAACCGATGTAGAAATCAGCCAAAGCGGATAAGGAGTAATTATGAAAGCAAGCCAAACAAGAACCCACGATGACCCGCCACATCTCATTATGGACGAAAAAGAGAATACTGCGAAACTATATATGGCGCCCAAAGACAAAGCGAAATCTAATCGTTTCGGCATTTTTATTATTAAGCTCGGATGTAAATTGTCCGGGGTTGAATATCTAGGATAGGAGTAAATTATGGCCCTATACGATGCGTATGGAACCGTTCTAAAAATAGGAACTGCCCAAATAGAAACCGCCGTTGTGGTAGTTACAACAGTGACCGCGGGCAATGCAACCGTTACCACGACAGACGCTATCCTAGCGGGTTCTCCGCTTGATACGGTGGTCGCTTTGGCAAACAATGATATAGCGTCTACCGTGGCGCGAAAGTTTGCGGTGGCGATGAACCTTGTAAGCGCGCTCACGGACGTTTTTACAATCGTGAGCCATGGAGATGATCTCGTCCTGACCCGCATTCTAGCAGCCGCGAATGATGGAACGCTAAACATTGCGTACGCTGACACGACTTCCGGCGGGCTTACAGATGATGCAACCAGTAATGACACACAGGCAGGCGCAGTTCTGGCTACCGTGGCCCAAGTAACTAATATCGGCGGTCCGGAGTTATCGGCAGATGCGATTGATGTGACCACACATGATTCAGTGAACGCATGGGAGGAAATGGTTATAGGTGTGTTGCGCAGCGGGGAAGTGTCATTAGATATTGTGTATGACCCGGCTGAAGATACGCATGATGGTACTGCGGGCAACGGGTTATTAACTCGTATAAAAAACAAAGTACGCACAGATTTCTCGCTAGTGTTCCCAGATTCAGGATCTACAACTTGGGGCTTCAATGGCGAGGTAACAGGCTTTGGACCTAGCGCACCGCACGAAGATGGCCTCATGGCCGCAATAACCATAAAAATAACAGGAGAACCTACTTTAGTATAGGAGTAATACAATGGCAAAATATTCAGCATACGGAACGGAATTATACAAAGGAACTTCGAGTGGCGTTCTTTACGCTCAGGTTGCTAATATTTCGGGTCCGGAGTTATCGGCAGATGTAATCGATGTCACCAACCACGCCTCAACCAACGCCTGGGAAGAGTCTGTCGTAGGCGTTCTAAGAAGTGGCGAAATTGGTATGGACATTATTTATGATCCTGCTACTGCAACCCACAAGAACGCATCTGGGGGGCTGTTGTTTGATTTCTTGGCACGGGTATCAATAACACTTACCTTGGTATTCAGTGACACGGCTACGACAGAATGGACGTTCTCGGCGTTCGTAACAGGTTTTGGGCCTGACATGCCGGTTGATGGCGAGCTGGGAGCAGCCGTAACCTTCAAACCAACAGGCAACATGGCGCTTGTCTGACCTTAGTTTAAATCCATAAAAGTATAAGGAGAACGTAATGAGTATTTTCAATAAAAAACCATTAACCCGCGATGACATTTTTGATATCCAGGACATAGAGATTGAGTCCTTGGATGTTCCCGAATGGGGCGGTATGCTTTATGTAAAGGGGATGACGGGAACGGAGCGGGACAGGTTCGAGGCTTCCATAATTGATAAACCCGGCAAGAACGCGCGGGTGAAAATGGATAATATTCGTGCCAAACTATGCGCAGAAACCATTTGTGACGAACAGGGTGTAAAGCTCTTTACCCCAGGAGACATCAAGAAGCTCGGCGAGAAATCTGCTGCTGCATTGCAGCGCGTCTTCGATGTTGCCCAGAGATTATCGGGTATCACGGAAGAAGATATTGACGAGCTGGCTGAGGACATGGAGGCAAACCCTTCAGACGGTTCTGCTTCCGACTAGCACTTGCCCAGGGTAGAACCGTTGCAGATTTACTGGCAAACATATCCAGCAAAGAATTACAACAATGGATGAATTTCTATGAACTTGAACCCTGGGGTACGGAAGCCTATTTTCTTGGACATGCGATCACGGCCAGCACGGTTGCGAATGCCAGCCGCGGGAAAGGGAAAAAGGCCTATTCTCCTGACAAGTTTATGCCTGAGTTTGGCCGCAAAAAGAAACAGACAACAGGCGACATGATTGGAATAGCCGCCGCGTTTACTAAACTGACCGGTGGCAAGGATTTGAGAGAATGAGTACAGTCGCTACCATTTGGGTGAAATTGGGGTTGAATGCAGACGGCTACAAAAAAGGATTAGCCGGCGCGGAAAGCCGTACCAGTTCGGCTGCCGCAAACATGGGATCCAAGCTCAAGGGCATTGGCTCATCAATGTTGAAGACGGGTGCAATTGCAACTGCCGGTCTTACCGTTCCAATTGTGGCAGGCTTGGGGAAATCCGTTATGGCAGCCTCAGACTTGGAAGAGTCAATCAATGCCGTGAACGTTGTCTTCGGGGATGCAGCAAGTACGATACTTGATTTTGGTACTACTTCTGCGACTGCGGTAGGATTGTCAGCCTCCGAGTTTCAATCTATGGCAACGATCACCGGGGCGTTGTTACAGAATCTGGGCTTCGATGCCGATGCTGCCGCAGAAGGTACACTCAATTTAGCGAACAGAGCAGCGGATATGGCTTCGGTGTTCAACACCGATGTTGACCAAGCCTTATCTGCGGTCAACTCGGCATTAAAAGGTGAATTCAACCCGCTGGAACAATTTGGTGTCAAGCTCATGGCTGCTGATATTAATGCTCGAGCTATGGCAATGGGGTTGGCAGATGCGGAAGGTCAACTGGATAATAACGCAAGGGCGCAAGCCGCTTTAGCTATTATCATGGAACAGACTGACAAAATAGCTGGTGATTTTCAAAATACATCCGAAGGGCTCGCTAACTCGCAGCGAATACTAAAAGCGCAACTCGGGGATGCGGCTGCTGAAATAGGCACAATCCTGCTTCCCGCTGTTACTTCAGCGGTGCAGTGGTTTAGCAAAATGATAACCGTATTTCGGGACTTGTCTCCAGGAACGCAAAAGATAATTGTGGGAGTGCTTTTGCTTGTGGCCGTAATTGGACCGTTGCTTTTAGTATTAGGCGCGCTCGCGACTGCGGTTGGGGCATTAATGCCGGTGTTTGTTGTTATTGGTGGTTTCTTAGCAGGCCCCTTTTTAGTTCCCATCCTTGCTATCATAGCAATCATCGCTTTACTTGCCGCCGCGTGGAAAAATAACTGGGGCGGTATTAGAGATAAAACAAAAGCGGCAGTCAAATTCATAATAGGGATTTTGAATGCCTTTTGGAATCGGGTAAAGGGTTTGTTCAAGGCGGGCATGGCGATTATAAGAACAATTTTTGAGAGGTGGAGTTCCGCATTCAGTGGCGGTTGGACTGCGTTTGGTGAAAAGATGCGCAAGGCGTGGGGCATGATATGGGAATTAATAAAAAAGATTTTGTCTATGGCCGGTTCAACCATTTTAAAAATAGTAGGCACTCTAATTAAAAGTGTTGTTAATTTCTTTACTAAAACTGACTGGAAAGGCGTTGGTATTAATATAGTAAAGGGGATTGGCGCTGGCCTCAAATCAATGATGGGGTGGATAGGAAATGCGGCGAGGGATGTGGCAAGCGCAGCTCTTTCCGCTGCCAAAGGCTTTTTAGGAATAGGATCGCCATCAAAGGCATTTGGAGAACTCGGCAAATTTGCAGCGATGGGATTCGGGGTGGGTTTTTCTAAAGCAATGAGTAAAGTCCAGCCCTCACTAAATGTGTCTATGGCTGGCAATGCGCAAGTTGCGGTGCCGTCTGGTGGCCAGGATACATTTGATAATCAATCTGGGTTTGATGCTAAAGAATTGGCAAGAGCGATACGAGATGTACTTTTAAGAGAAAAATTATAATGACAATCTACTTAACAAGTTATACAATCGAAGCCTTTGTATCATCTGCCTGGAGCGATAGAACAGCAGACGTAGTTGGAAACATAGATGGGGATTGGGGTATCACTGGTAACTCTGCGATTGACAGATTGGCAGATACTGGAACTCTGACCTTCGTCTTGAAAAATCAAAGCGACTTATATATTCCAGGTCATGCGAGTGTATTTGATTCTGGCTGGGACAAGAATGCTCCAATTCGTTTACAGGTCACTTATGATGGCCTGACAAAAACTCGCTTTCGAGGATATGTTGCGAACCTAGAAATTATGTCTGAGGCATTCAATCGGAAATTTATTAGAGTTACCTGTGTGGACTGGATGGATTATGCGGCGCGCTCGCCCGTGGTTACAGCAGTTATCGGGATAAATCAGACAGCAGACCAAGGGATTACGACTCTGGTAAGCGGAATGAAGGTTGCGCCCCAGGAAACAGACTACGCCACCGGAACAGAAACTTTCCCGACAATTTTTGATGACGTATCTAGCGCAAGCAGAGTTGCATCCGAGTTCTCTAAAATCATTGATTCTGAAATAGGTTATATGTATGTCAAAAAGTCCGCCAATACCGGCGAAAAATTAGTATTTGAGGATCGCCTCTTTCGTTCCGGTGTTGATCCTTTGCACCAATATCCCGTTCTGACCGCGAGCGCGGATGATCTTTTACTTGAAACTGGCGACAAAATATTGCTTGAAAGTTCAGGCAGTCTTTTACTAGATCAAGGCACTGATGCAGTTTTCTCTAACATTATGATTAGAGCAACGATAGAGTACGGCAAAGATGTGATCAACCATTTTCGGGCAACCGTTTTTCCCAAGGGACGCGATTCGTCAAACGTGGTTTTGTTCAATCTGGAAAATCCCATATTGCTAACTCCAGGACAATCATTCACCTTCAGGACAAATTATACCGATCCCGCGGCTGGCGGCGGCGAAGTTCGAGCCGTCAGCGACACAATGGTCACTCCCGTTGCCACAACTGATTATCTGATGAATACCCAAGAAGATGGGGGAGGTAGCGACACAACTTCCAATCTTTCAGTTACCGCTGTCTATGGTACTGAGGGCGTGACCTACACCTTGCTCAATTCGGATGCTGATATTGGGTACGTCACATTCTTGCAGGCGCGTGGCATCGGAATTTATAAATATAACCCAATCCAAACTATCTCAGAGAATGCTGCCAGCATTACTTCGCATGGGTATCAGAAACAGGTATTGCGTCAAGAATATAAACAGGTGTTAACTGAAGGCACGCTTTTTGGGGATTCGGTGGTGTATGCAGAACGCAATCCAAGAACTGATTTGGAAAGCATTAATCTTGCAGCCAACTCAGGTTCTGCTAGAATGTTTGCTTTCATAAATGCTGATGTTGGTCAACTAATCCATGTTGTAGAGACAGACTCAGAGATCGACAACTACTATCACATTCAACGAGTTTCATTTCAAATTGCATTGGGGGGGATAATTATGTTCAAGCTGTTTCTGCGTGAGGTTCGCACTCTGGCAAAAGGGTTTACAGCGCTGGCCTTAGAGTTTGATAGCGACAGCGAGGACGGAGACGGGAATGACGGGGACGCGGTTAACTTTGGATACATGCCTCACCTAGTTGACCAAACAAAAAGAACCTGGAGCATGTGGATTAAACCGTTCACCTCTTTTACTGGCGTCCCATCGCTTAGAATCTTGAGTATTTGGGCAGATAATGGAGCGTCTGCGGTTGCTATTACCGAAGATGAACAAATAATATATGGACAAAAGTTTTCGGGCCCTCAAGGTTTTTGGGAAACAAATACCAGCACAATAACACTTAATGTCTGGAACCACGTAATGGTAACGAAGGATTCCACGACTCCTACAGAAGACCCAAAGATATATATTAACGGTGTAGATATGGCAATTACGGAAACCATAACCCCATCTGGGACAGTTAATACAGAAATAGGCGCAAACTTAGTAATTGGAAATTACAAAACCGCAACAGTCGATTACGAGGCCACATTTGACGGCCAGATATTCGATTGCCGTCTATACCACGAAATCAAGGTGGTAGCAGACGCAGTGACGCTTTACAATTCAGGAAACCCTGACGCTTCGTTACTTACTTCTGGCCTGGAGTTCCAAGCAATGGTAGTGAAATCAGAAGATGCTGCTGGGCATACAGGAGTTGCATTCACGGAAACAGAAAAAGTTTTTGATAATATTTACGGCTTTGTTGGTTCAATCAATAACGGTCCAATAGGGCGCGCAGCCCCTTAGGAGAACAATGGCAGACACAAAAATATCGGGATTAACAGAAGACACTAATCCACAACCGGCAGATTTACTGGCTACGGTTGATGATCCTGCCGGGACACCCCTCAGCAAGAAGGCGACCATCCAAAACGTACTGAAGGCGGTCGATGACCTAGCCGCTAATACCGCGCCCGTGGCAGCAGATTTACTTTTGGAGATTGATGATCCTGCCGGGACACCCACTCCCAAGAAATCAACGGTTGCACAGATAGTGGGCTATGTGGTTACTACTGCTGGGGATATCATATATGCAACGGCAAGCAGGACACTAGCACGGTTAGGCATTGGTACAGCCGGGCAGGTATTAAGAACTAACTCCGGTGCTACTGCCCCAGAGTGGGCATCGGCAGGAGGAGGGATAAGAGTATTTCAGTCTATGCCCACCGCAACATTGGCCGCAACGATTGATTATCGCGCCGGGGGATCAACGCCTGCAGAACAATTCCAGGTCTGGGATTTCGACTCTTCCACCGTTGAATATATGGATTTCAAATGCTTTGCCGAATCTTATGGGGGTGGGGGTTTTACCATCACTCTCCCCTGGTCTGCCGATGGAACGGCCACCGGCGCGGTAATATGGAGTGCGGCGTTTAGGCGCATTGAAGATGACACGGATGATATTGATGGGTCGCACACTTATGTTTATAACGATGTCACAGACACCGCTCCTACGGTAGACGGGGAAGTGGTTTATCCAACGATTACATTCACAAATGGTGCTGACTCTGATAGTGTTGCGGAAGGCGATATGTTTATATTGAGAATTCGCCGGAGGGCAGATCAAGGTGGCGATACCATGAATAGCAATGATGCCGAATTACACCTGCCCAGCATTAAGGAAACCTAATGGCCAGAGCCTTTGATGACGCCAGTTCTGAGTATTTAGAATTAGACAGCGCGCCGGTAACGGCTGCGCCTTTTACCCTATCATGCTGGTTTAATAGCGATGATTTGACCGTAAATCAAATGCTTATGTTCGTGGGCGACAAAGATAGTACGGAAGATTTCTGGAGGTTGAGCGCAAAAGGAGACACAGGCGGCGACCCTCTTAGGTTTAATGTCAATGACGGAACGAGCGGGTCCGCGGATACTAGCACGGGTTATTCGGCAAGTACTTGGCATCACGCTTGCGCAGTTGAAACCGCAAGTAATAATAGAGCATGCTTCATAGATGGAGGATCGAAGGGGACAGATGCAACTAGCGTTTCTCCTGTGGCTGCTGACAGAGTAAGTATCGGGAGATCTGGTGACAGTTCCCCCGGTCAATATATGTCCGGCAACATTGCAGAAGCCGCCATTTGGAGTGTGGCCTTATCGGATGCCGAAGTGGCACTGCTCGCAAAAGGCTTCTCCCCGCTGTTCATTCAACCGCATAACTTGGTCGCGTATTGGCCACTGATCAGAGACGACGACAATGATTGGATCGGCGGATTTGATTTGGCTGCTTTCAACACGCCTACAGTTGCAACGCACCCGCCGCTTGCAGTACATCTAGGATTTGGTGGATAGCATGAAAAAATACGTCCGCATTCGCCACGATAGAGAATATTGGATAAACACAGAAACCGGAATGCTGGTTGAGCATTGGCGGTTTGAAGACTCCACCGTGTGGCCGCATCTAAACCCGGATGATGCTTACCCTGCGCCGGTCCCGTTGTTCGCTAAACCTGCTGGCGGCGGTAGTTCTTTACGCATCTCTCAAAGATGGTGGGATTATGTGCGCTCGATCAACACCCCCGAAGCATGGAAAGCACTTCGCAGGAATAACGGCGGCTGGATAAACTTCGCTGCGAATAATAATTGGCCTTCTGGATCCACTGTCCCCAATAGCCCGGACCCGATGCCGCGGCCGGAGAGTATAACCAGCATCAGGAACGCGCACGAGACTATTGAACAGAAGAACGGCTCGACCAGAATTAAGGCCTACAAGTTTAGCGACACGCCGCCACCGCTGGGCGTGAAGGATGATTTAAGGATATGCTATTTCAGAAGCATCAATAAAGACGGCAGGATAGGCAATGCGCCCGATGGGATCGTATGCTACTTCCCGTTACTGGTTGCAGATGAAGCCTGGATCCCAGATGAGAAATTAGACTTTTTTGATACAATACCAGGCGAACTGCCACAGGAGAAACCACCCATGACCCAAGAATTAAACTTTATCGATGTTTCGCATCACAACGGGGCTGCCTATAAAGGCAATCCGCTTGATTGGACTGCAATCAGGGACGCTGGCATTGATGGCGCGATTATAAAGGCGTGGGACGGTTATTTCATGGCGCCTGGTGGTTATCCTGAACTGCATCACTTTGATGCCGAATTTCTTACGAACTGGAATGGTGCAGCCGAAATGACTTTACGTGGCGCCTACCTGTTTGGTCGATTTGATAGAGCTGATTGGCGGCCAGACACCCTGGCAGAGCAAGTAGCTAAAACGATTGATTTCATACCCAAGCCACGCAAGCCTGAAGATATATTTGTGATTGATGTCGAACAGCCTGCCTCTCAAATAGGGCATATCTCATTAGACAGCCGCGCAGATATGTTAATTGATGCGCTGGCCGAAGCTGTCAGCAAAGGATGGCCAAAGGAATATATCTGGATTTACACCGGCG
>SDBU01010718.1_pt1 | contig 10135 bp, 8 predicted proteins | sample 2277071 | NCBI WGS metagenome assembly SDBU01 (sample SAMN10397929, study PRJNA504765) | marine sediment metagenome | isolation source: marine sediment core GS08_GC12, 126 cmbsf | place: Arctic Ocean: Gakkel Ridge, Loki's castle | collected 2008 | reverse complement strand
ATACGGCCGTTAAGAGCACTTGAGCGATTCTTTTCTAGCCCTTTACACTACCCATGGTTAAGCCTGAAACGATAAATCTCTGAAAGATCAGTACCAGCAGAAAAGGCGGTATACAGGCAATAAATCCGGCGGCTGATATTTGGGTGAAATCATGTATATACTGACTGCCCAGATCGGCAATAAAGATAGGCAGGGTTTCCGCAACCGCAGTCCTGGTAAAGATCAAAGCCAGAATAAACTCATCCCAGGCTAAAAGAAAGGCCAGCACTCCGGTAGCCACCAGGCCATTGGCGGAAAGGGGCATTACAATCCTGAACACCGTCTGCAGGCGGGTAAGGCCGTCGATACGTGCTGCTTCCTCCAGCTCTTCAGGCATAGTCAGGTAAAAACCTCTCATAATCCAGATAACAAAACCCAGGATAAATGAGGTATAGAGGATTATTAAGAGCTGTTTACTGTCATAAAGATGTACATTGCGGCCAAAGAGGGAGATAAGACCGCTATCAATCACATTTACAATAATAAAAAAGGGTATAACCAGGGTAATGGTGGGGAGCATTCGCACGAACATCAGGGACATAACCATGGTTTTTTTCAAACGGAATTTCAGGCGAACCACCGCGTAGGCGGCCAGTGAGCCAAAGAACAGGCAAACTACTGTTGTAACCGTAGCGATAATTAGACTGTTCTTAAGGGCAGCAAGGAAACGCGAGCTGATCTCTTTCTCAGGATTAAAAAAAGAGATGTAATGCTTGAAGGTTGCCCTCGAGGGCAGCCAGTGGTCCAACCGGTCTGAGATAAGCTCCTTGTAGGGGAAAATGCTGGACAGGAACATCCAGACCAGGGGCAGCACCGTCCAGAGTACGATTATAAGCACCAGCAGGTATAGACCGATTCGTTTGAGCTTTTTCACAGGTTACACCTCTTCCTTGTAAAATAGCTTCATATACAACAGGGTAAACCCCAAAATAAATATTGCAACCAGGAAAGAAAGGGCGGAGCCTTTGCCGAATCTCAAGAATTTCATTCCTGTCTCATAGGTATATATACCGACAACCCGGATTGAGTACTGCGTGATAATATAGATAATATCAAACACGCGGAAGAGCTCCATGGTGCGTAGTACCAGGATTACCAGGAATACCGGCTTGAGGTAGGGATAGGTAACAGACCAAAATTTCGCCAGGAATTGGCCCCGTCGATCGATGCCACCTCATATAGACTGCCTGGGATCTGCTGAAGATCGGCTAACAGCAGAAAGATAACCAGTGGGGTTACCTTCCAGGTATCGGCCAGAATGATCATATTCAGAGCGCGGGATACACCCATCCAGGAAAAGAAAGAGGAAAGAACCGGGACTCCCGCAAAAGGAATGTCAAACCCCAGCCAGACAATGTTATTGTCCTTAGCCAATACACCCAGCACCTTGAGCAGGCCATTCAAAGCCCCGAAACTGCTGCCTGCATATATCCATTCCCAGAGGCGGGCATTCACCACAGTGGGCACGGCCCAGGGTATCAGGATAATCGCCCGCACAAACCCCCTGCCGATGAACTTCTTATTTAGAACTAGAGCAATACCGGTGCCCAGAGTCAGCTCAATTATCAGTGATACTATAGTGAAGTAAAGGGTAACCCGCACAGAGAGCCAGAATTGAGCATTTTGAAAGAAGAAATGGATATAATTGAGCAGGCCCCGCCAGTGTAGATCGATCCCCCCCAAACGGGGAGTTGCTTCATTAAAAGAGAGGGTAAACGCAAAAAAGATCGGCCCGATAATAACTAAGAGTATTATTATTACTGCCGGTAAGATTAGAAAAATTAAAAGTTGACGGGAACTCATTTTCCTGGTGATCATACCCTACTCCATCCCGGCTTAAACCAGGGGGGAACTCTTTACTCTTTAAAGAATCCCCCCAATAATTTTAAGCTATAACTTTTCGATCTCAGCTTTGGCTTTATCCAAAGCATCTTTGGGTGACATCTTCATCTGCAGAGCCTGATGGATATACCTCTGAAGAATAGAGGATGTTTCAGTATAGACCGGCACACGGGGGCGATGGTGCACATTGGCAATCTGCTTTGCTTTAATGTCCATAACCGGATCCATCTTCGCAGCGTAACCGCTGGTGGCAACTGATGTCCGGACCGGCATTTCAGTCAGGTAAGTCCTTTGAACAATGGGAGAAGTGCAGAATCTCAGCCATTTCCAGGCTGCTTCCTGGTTATTTGAATTGGCCAGGATGGCTGCACCCTGAAAACCTGAAACCGAAGCTGTATCATTAGGATATTTGCCCAGAACGTCTTCAGCAACAGGCAGCAGGCCCATTTTAGACTGTCCTACAATTTTCGAAACTTCCGGATCGTCGAGAGCTCCGTATTGAAAGGTCCAGTTTGAGGTAAATGCCGCCTGTCCGGCTATAAAATCATCCCTGGCAGCAGGTTCATCATTGGTCAAGGATTTGGGAGAGGCGAGCCCTTCTTTAAGCAGCATGACCATGAACTCCAGGGCTTTCAACCCCGCGCCTTCATTGAAAATGGGCTTGCCGTTTTCATCAAAGGTTTCACCTCCGAATGCCCCGGTGAGCCAGACATATTCGCAGGTCAACCCCTCTTTCTGGTTCCAGGAGTCGGTCCAGGGATACTCCACAATGCCCTTGCTCTTCATCGCTTTCATCATTGCCACCATCTTTTCCAGGGTCTTTGGGCGTTCTCCCGGAAAGCCGGCGCGTTTGATCATATCCACATTATAAAAGAAGAGCTGAAAATTGGCTAAAAAGGGCATGGCCCAGATTTTACCGTCGTAGGCAAAGGCATCCAATATTGGTGAGGGAATATCATCTTTAAAGCCGGCGATCCTGTCATCAAGGGGAACGCAGAATCCCTTGCTGGCGAATTCAGCGGTCCAGATTAGATCAAGGGAAAAAACGTCATATGTGGGTGTTGAGGCAATTGCCGAGGCAACAAACTTTTCATGCTGTTCATCATATTTCACAAAGTCAACATTAACCTTGATCCCGGAAATGTCGGTAAAGAGTTTGGCCCACATTTCAACATCCTCGGGCTGGTAAGCAGCCTGTGCCATATACAGGACATTCAGCTCCTGCGGGGGCGCTTCTGCCGGTCCTGCCGCTTCTTTAGGAGCGCAGGAAATCAGAGCCAGCAGGATAATTAATCCTGCCAGAAGCATAAAGAATTTTTTCATGAGATCCTCCTATTGTTTTTCTTAACTATACGCAGGAAACATGCCAAAGCCATGATGTTTAATTCTTTTTATAATATAGAATTAAAAATATAGGCCGGATAATAAAAGGCTGATTGGCTCAGGCCGGCCAATCTGAAAAGATTATTGGCTGCTTTCAGCCACCTGTAAGTTCATATTTATGTAGCCGATGGCGGAGTTTTCCCCTGGATATACCCAACTCCCTGGCCGCAGCTGAGATATTCCACTGGTGACAGTTCAATGCATTAACCAGGGCTTGCTTCTCAATGTTTTCCAATCTGCTGATTCGGGGTTGTCTTAAGGCAGTTTCTTCCTGCAGTTCCCGAGGTAAGTCGCTTAGCCTTATCTCTCCGGAGCTGTTCAGCACCGCTGCCCGCTCCATAACATTTCTAAGCTCCCGCACATTCCCGGGCCATGAGTATTCCCTTAAGACCATTTTAGCTGCTTCCGTTAAACCCATTATACACTTGCCCAATTCCCCGGCATACCTGGCAAGAAAGTGTTCGGAAATCGGAATGATATCCTCAGGCCTCTCGCGCAGCGGCGGTATCTGAATTGTTATCGTATTTATCCGGTAATAGAGATCTTTTCTAAAAAGACCCTCAGCCACCATTGCTCTAAGATCACGATTAGTGGCACAGAGTATCCTGGTATTTATTTTTATTATTGTACTGCTGCCCAGGGGTTCAAAGCACTTTTCTTCTAACAGGCGCAGGAGCTTGGCCTGAATACTCAAAGGGAAATCTCCGATCTCATCCAGAAAGAGGGTGCCGCCCTCTGCTAAACGCACTTTTCCCGGAAAATCCTTATTGGCCCCGGTGAAAGCGCCCTTGCGATAGCCGAATAATTCACTTTCCAGCAGGGTTTCAGGAATGGTCGGACAGTTGATAGCAATAAAGGGCCGGCTGGAATCTACCTGCCCGGTAACAGCAGTATGAATAGCTTCGGCAATCAAGCCTTTACCTGATCCGCTCTCTCCCATAATCAATACCGGTGTAGAGACCGAGGCCACTTTTTGTACAGTTTCCAAAATCTGCTTCATAGCACCGCTTCGATAGAGAAGAGGTCCATTCCGGATAATGCCCTTCAAGTGTTTATTCTCATTCTCCAGATTTTCCATTTGGAATATCCTGGCGATAACATGGCTGATAACATCCTTATTAAAGGTCTTGGTAATAAAATCAACCGCTCCCATTTTGATCGCTTCTACCGCGCCCTCAATAGAGCCGTACGCGGTAATCAGAATAAGGGGGATCTCTCTTTCATTTTCCTTCAGGAATTTGAGAATACCCATTCCATCTATACCAGGCATCTTTAAATCCGAGATAATCAGATCGATTATCTCCCCGTTATTTATTCTTTCAATTGCCTCACTGCCGTCAGCCGCGGTTAGCACAGAATAGCCGTGATTCTCCAGGAGTATTTTAAGCACTTCGCACATATTCTTTTCATCATCCACAACCAGAATTTGCCTCATTATTTTCCTCTTTGTTCCTTAAAATATAATCCTGAAGGTCGAGCCTTTACCGGGCTCTGAGATTACCTCAATACTGCCATTATGCTGTTCAATAATCCGATGACCGATAGACAATCCCAGGCCTGTTCCCGTTGCCTTGGTAGTGAAGAAGGGGTTAAAGATCTGTTGCCTGATCCGCTCATCAAAACCCGATCCCCAATCCTGTATCTCCAGGCACATATGTTCATTTTTTAGAAAAACACGTATTTCGATCTTCCCATTCGCCGCCGAAGCCTGAATAGCATTTAAAACAAGGTTGGAGATAACCTGTTCAATCAAACTCTTATCCATCAGGTATTCAGGTGTTTCCTTACGGATTACTGTGTCAATCTTCAGCTCGGGGTACTTATCCAGGGGCAGGCTGTTCAAAGACTGATCTATTACAGCCCGGATTGAACAAAGGTTTTTCTGTATTTCCCTGGGGCGCGCAAAGTCAAGCAGATTCCTGATGACCAGATTAAGCGTATCAATCTCATTTATTATCATGTGAGTAATCCGGTTATAATTATCTTTTTTATCCAGGATAGAGAAATCATCTCTCAGCATTTCAGCAGATACTTTCATTACCCCCAGGGGATTGCGAATCTGATGGACCACACCTGCAGCCATTTCCCCCAGGGCAGCCAGCCTTGATGAAATGACCAGCTTTTCTTCAAGTTTCCTGACCCTGGTAATATCCTCAAAAATTGCGATAATTCCAATTTTTTGCCCCTCCCTGGAGAATAAAGGCGATGTACTTAAGAATAGTATCAGATCCATGCCATTCCTGGTAATCCTGACCTCTTCGCCGGTCACCTGCATATCCTTATTCAAGCTCTCCCTTATCAGGTTGAAAAGGCTTCCGGGAAGAGATTTGGACTTAATATGGGTACCTCTGAAATCCTTTTTTTCAAGACCAATAATCTTTTCCGCAGCCGGGTTATAGGTGGTTATCCTTTTTTCAAGATTGATGGTTATTATCCCGGACCTGACATTTTCCAGAATAAGGTTGTTATAATGTGACAGCTGCAGCAGCTCTCTTTCTCTATTAAGCAGATTTCCACGCATCTTATTAAAGGCACTGGCTAATTCACCGAATTCATCCTCGGCCGGCACCTGGAAGTGATAATGAAGATCGCCTAAAGAGATCTTATGCACATCCTTCAACAGGTTATGAAAGGGTCTGAAAAATGTAACCCTGTAGAAAACCATGGCGATCAGCAACGCCAGAGAGAGGATCAACAGCGTGGAAACCAGCGAAATTGTATTATAGCGGGTAATTATCAATCTGGATTCTTTTGTATCCAGCAGGCAGAGGATCTTGCCGTTGGATCCCCGAAAACTTTCTATATATATTGAGCCGACCATAAAATTATCGATCTTGATCATCTTATCAGATAAAGAATTGTCATGATCTGCCGCAATTATACTTTTATGTGTTTCACTGTTCAGATTACCGGCCTCAATTATTTTCTCGTTAAAAAGAAAAATAATCTTGGAGTTAGTAATATTTTCCAGCTTTTGTACAAATGATTGATCCAGATTGAGGCTTAAACCCAGAACACCAATTATTTTTTCTTCTCTTTTTACCGGGGAAAGCATTGTCAGCTTAACTACAATACCGCTTTCCGAGACAAAGAAGGATTTTTCACCTGCAAATGCAACTTTAAGGTTTTCCCTCAATTCATTATTCATCAGCAGCATATCACCCACCGAGGTAAAAAGTATATCCGGCTGAATATATATGGCCAGTGAATTCATTTGCAGAGAAGAACGATACACAGCCAGCTCTCTGTTCAATAGATTCCTTAAACCGAAATCTGTATAATCAATGACCTTCTTCTGCCCGGCAAGGAGATTGGTATTGATCATAAGCTTATCCAGAGTTTCTTCCAGGTAAGCATTGCTGCCCAGAAAGGCCCGGTTCATCTGCGCCTGAAAGGAATCATTCTGACTACGGGAGACAATTGCGGTTAAAGCAAGCAGGGAAATAACACCCTGGAGAATAACCAGGATAATAAAGGAGAGAGCCACTTTACTGGAGATCTTTAATCTTAAACTTTTTCGAAAGCGTTGGAGCCTATCCATTTTAATCCGGGCCAATTAGTTGATCGATCTCTATCTGCGCATTATGCAGAGCTTCTGCTGCTGTAACTTTGCCGAGCAGAGCCTGGTGCAACCAGGTCTGCAGACTGGAGCTAATTTTGCGGTACTGCGGATGGATCGGTCGATTATAAACCCCGATGATCTGCTTTTTCTTCAGATCGATATCAGGATCCTTAATACGGGTTGCCTCTGCAAGCCAGACCTCTTTCCACACAGACATCTCATCAAGATGCATTTCCTGAAATTCGGGGGATGACAGGTAGTTTATAACTTCCCAGGCGCTTCGTTTGTGAGAGCTGTTGCTGGTAACAGAAAGACCCTGATAGCCGCTTATAGTAGAATAGTAGAAGTGTTTTTTGCTCCGGATAGAGTCTGCATGGATACCGGTATCAGGCTTGCTTTGCCCGAGGTGGAAATAGGGAGGGGGGATTCTTTAATCAACCCGGTTAAAAATGTCCAGTTAGTGGTAAATAAACAGTCGCCGGAAAGAAAAACTTCCGCGGCAAATACTTCCTCTGAGTTAAGGGAGTAGGGATTCATAAGTCCGTTATTCAGCAAGTCTATTAAAAACCCAAGAGCTTTCAGGTTGGGTTCTGTTGTCAGCCTGATTTTTCCGGTTTTATCCACCAGGCTGCCACCGAAGGCGCCTGCAAGCCAGACATATTCGCATACCAGGGCTTCCTGCTTTCTCAAAGAATCAAAGAGAGGATATTTGATCACTCCTTTCGCTTTAGCCACAGAAGCTATATTCACAACTTCTTCCAGAGAAGAAGGCGGATCATGAAAACCGGCTCGGTGTAAAAGATCCATGTTAGTATAGAAAAGCTGAAAATTTGCCAGAAAGGGCACGGCCCAGAGATTATCCTTGTAGATAAAGGCTGTATAGATTTCAGGAATAATACCTTTTTTCACTTCACCAACCAGATAATCCGGTACAGGATCGATTATATTTTTTTCAGCGAAATCCGCCGTCCAGATAAGATCTACCAGGATAATATCATAAAGGGCTCTATCCTCCCCGGAAGAGGCAATTATCAGATTGTATTGATCTTCATACTCAACAAAGGAGAGGTTCACCTTAATGCCGGTCAGCTCTTCAAAAGAAACAGCGCGTGCGATTATAGCGGATGGCTGGTAGCCGGCCTGAGCCATATAGAGCATACGTATTTCTTCGCCAAAGAGCATCGAAATGTGAGAAAAGATTAGCAGTAGAATAAGGTTCAGAAATTTCAACGTTTTAAAAACAGCCTACTTCAATTGAATCCGGGTGTCAATAAAATCACAAGATCAAGGTAAATCTATCTCCACTTGCAGCAATATATGATCGGCAAGACAATCAGCACTTTAAATATTCTCCGATCCTGTTTATCACCATTTCAACAACCTGGTCCATATTATAATACTTATACTCAGCCAGCCGGCCCAAAAAGAGGTATTTGCCATTCAGCTTATCTACATCAGCTTGATATAGCTTTCGTTTATCGACATTATCGCCGGACATTACCACATAATAGGGTTCACCTGTAGCTTTGGGAAATTCATAGGAAATTGTTGTTTTCCAGGTTTTTTCTCCAAGAAAATACTTATATTCCGTTATCCTGGTCCAGCTGTGGTCATTAGGGTAATTAACAACCGCAGCCGGCTGAAAAAACTCCTGGTCCAGGGTTTCATATTTAAAATCTAACGAACGGTACTGCAGCCTGCCATATTTATAATCAAAAAATCGATCAAGTTCTCCGGTATATACAGTGAGTCTGCTTTCCAGGTTATTCCTGATGTCAAAGTAATCCGTTTCCAGGGACAATTCAATATTCCTATGGTTCAGTATTTTTTGAGCCAGATCAGTATAGCCGGAAGCCGGAATGCCCTGATGAATATCGGTAAAGTAGCGGTCATCCCGGTTTTCCCTTACCGGTATTCTCAGGGCAACCTCAGGCAGGATCTCCTCCGGATCCTTCTGCCACTGCTTAATAGTATAATTCTTGAAAAAGAGCTCGTATAGATACTCCCCTACCTGGGATACAACTACATCACGGAAATTTTCAGGAGGCTGATTATACACCGCTTTTGCCGCTTCCATCCGGAGAAATTCTCTTGCCTCCCCTCCTTTTAATTTGCAGTCGAAAACCTCATTTAAAGTATCCAGGTTTATGGGAAAGGGGAGCAGACGTCCCTGAATATAACTTAATACGCGGTGCTGATAATTATGGAATCTGGTGAAGCGGTTCACAAACTGCCAGACCTCCTGGTTATTGGTGTGAAAAATGTGCGGGCCATAGCTGTGGATAAATATGCCATATTCATTCCGGTGATCATGGCTGTGGCCGGCCAGATGCTTAAGACGCTCTACCACCAGCACTTTCCTGCCTGATTCAGCAAGCAAACGAGCAGCGGCACAACCGGCGAACCCCGCTCCAACTACCAGACAATCGTATTTCACGCTTCCTCCATTTTTAAATATTGAAAAACCAGAACCGCTTCCTACCGAACCAACGCATTACCTCAAGCTTGCTCGCCAGCAGCGCCTCTTCGCCAAGACGAATCAACTCTTTATTACGTCCAAAGTCAAGAACCTCGGTACCGTCATAAGCCAGCACTTCCAGAACTGATCTGTTATCCCGGGTACGCGCCCTTAAGGCATTGGCGGTAATCTCTGTTGAACGCAAAAAGATATCAAATCCATTCCTCAACTCCTGCTTCGGAACATTCTCGAATTTGCTTACCATAATACTCAGCACCCGCTTAGCGCCCATTTTTTTAGCGATCCATACCGGTGCATTGTTTGCAAGTCCGCCATCAACCAGAAGCATCTCTCCATAATTAACAGGAGCGAAAACCGCGGGTAGAGATATTGATGCCCGTACCGCCTCAGCCACCCGGCCTTCATTCAGTACAATCTCTTTACCGGAAAGCAGGTCTACCGCATTACAGGCAAAAGGGATTTCTGTTTCCGAAAATTTTTTATTGCTTGTAAATTTACGCAGCAGTTTTAATGCTTTCCTGCCGCTGTCCACAGCAGTGCTGCGCCAAAGTGCTTGCAAAACATCCCCAGCCTTGATTATTTTTACAAATGTCCCGCCTTCCAATTTCATAATCCAGCTATCAAGATACTTATGGAGATCAAACTCCTCGACCATGAACTTTTCCATTTCCTCGGGTTCCATACCGCAGGCAAAAGCTCCGCCCACAATTGCCCCCATTGAGGTGCCAACAACTATATCCGGTCTGAGGCCCCAGAGCTTTAGAATTTTCAGCACACCGATATGGGCAAGCCCCCGGGCGCCGCCGCCGGAAAGCACCAAAGCCCACTTC
>SDBU01010717.1_pt1 | contig 10135 bp, 22 predicted proteins | sample 2277071 | NCBI WGS metagenome assembly SDBU01 (sample SAMN10397929, study PRJNA504765) | marine sediment metagenome | isolation source: marine sediment core GS08_GC12, 126 cmbsf | place: Arctic Ocean: Gakkel Ridge, Loki's castle | collected 2008 | reverse complement strand
CATGTTCCTCCGGAGTCTTCAGTGAAACTCATCGCCATCGAAGGTCCCGACAAGGTCGGCAAAGCCACCCAGACCAAGCTGCTTGTCGACGCGCTCAACTACGACGCAGGTCAACCGGATGCGTCAAGCCGTGTTGTTCGCGTCGAGATCCCGTTCAACGACGGCAACACGTACGACAAGCTCTACGCGATGCTCAAGGACGGCTCGGCGCTGGAGTACCCGCAGGCATTCCAGACTTTTCAAGCTGCGAACAGGATGAACTGGCAGAAGTACGAGTTGCCGAAGCTCAATTCCTACGATTACGTCGTACTCGACCGGTGGAACATCTCGGCGTGGGTGTACGGTCGCGCCTCGGGATTAAGCGACGCGTTCCTGTCGTGCGTGCTCGACCTCGTCATCCCAGCGGACCTCGTCTTCGTACTGGACGGGAATCCGATGGGTGAACCGACCGACAGCTACGAAGCGGACAAAGGCTTCATGACGATCGTGCGTCAGGAGTACCGGCGGTGGGCTCAAGAGAACCCCGATGTGGCGATCCTCATCGACCCAAACCGACCTCGCGACGAGGTCCACAAAGACATCCTGGAGCACTTCAAACGCTCGATTTGAAATTTGAGTGGAGTGGAGGGGTGGTGTTCGAGGAGTAAATCATGTTACCTAGGGAGTAGCTCCGGGTTCACCGTCGAGTAGCGAAGGAACGCACCGTGCAACCACAACGACAACGACCGATCCCTTCACATCCCGACATGGTTCGCAAGCCCAGCAAGAAGTTGAGGAAGGTCCTTCAAAAAGAGCTGCAAGCGATCGTGCAAGACAAGGACTTCGGAGTCGCTAATCTTCAAATGGTGCAGCGCTTTGCGGACCATGCTCGGCAACTACTGGCGACGTTGGATCCGCGGATCAACATGGTGACGCCAGGATGCGACGTAGAGTTCGGTTATCAGATGGGGATGGGGATACCGAACCCTGTGATGACTATGTCGAGTTCGAACGAAACCTACGGAGCTTCGCTGTCGCGCGAGCTGATCGCTGCGGTCGGAAAGATGCACGACAAGCCTCGGGATCCTGTTGAACTTGTCAACGCGATCGGCGTCGCTCGTGACAAGGGACTCAATACGTTGGCTGACAAACTCGAAGCAGAGCTACTTCGTTCCGAGCCTCAGCAGACACAGCCGGAAGAGCCTGACGAGCCCGTCAAGGAGGCGAGCTGATGCGTTGGTTTCTCCCCTCGTGGAACGGGGACGTCCGAGCCGAATCCGACGGCGAAAAGACGAAGCTCACCATCATCGACCCCACGGCACACGAGCAGGAGGTGCTCAAGCTGTTGGAGAAGATCTTCCGCAACAAGAAGTGGTACGAGGGCGACGAGCCGTTATGGCTCAACCCCAACAAGGTAAGCACCCCACCGGACAAGAAGGAAGAAGAGCTAGCCGCTCCTCTTGGGAACAACGTCCCCGATAACGTCTTCAACCTCAAAGAAGGCGACCCCTACCGTGCTCCTCCAGTTCAGTGCAAGCGTACGATCGACGCGCCTCTCTCTGAAGTCGCGCCGCTTCTCGTCAAGGGCTACAAGCCGGGTGAAGCCACGCTGACCGCAGTCATCCTCAAGGATGGTCAAGTCGAAACCGTTTCAGGCAGCGGTCCCGATCTCGACGCCTTGGCCAAGATGGCCGAAGAGAAGAAAGCCGAAGCTGCGGCGACCGTGAAGCGGCCCACGCCCTCGTGTCCGCAGTGTCACCCTGGCGCGATCGATCCTGCGACTGAGGTCTTGCTGACTTTCCTCGACGAGCACCAGCACGCTCAGTGGGCTTCGGACCGGTGCATCATGGTGCGGGGTCACTTGAGTGGTCATCGCTACCTGATCAGCCACCGCCACTCGGATCGCGCTCAGCATCAGGGCAAGATCTGCGTCGACCTCGATGACCGAACGGTCCTGCACTTCCACGACCACTCGGTGCCTCCCGAGGAAGAAGTCCTCGCGGCAAAACTGTGTCTCGAACATCGAGAGCCTTGGCTGCGCAACGAAGCTACGGTTCTAGGAACTCCCTACGGAAACGGACGTCGATCATTCAGGGAAGGGAGGCTTCTCAAATACAAGAACCCATTCGGGGACGGTGGAGATGGAGTTCCGGATGCCGGATTCACAGCGGGTCTCGGCGCAAGCCTCGTTCGTACAGCTGAGCAGCTTCTACGCGCAAAACGATGAGTAACAAGCGCCAGAAGTTTTGGTTCGGCGCCCACAAGCAACTCGATACATTCGAGGTGACGCCCGTGACCATCGAAGCTCCTGAGACGGAGATCGAAATCACCAACCTGGTGTCGCTCAACACAGCCTTCGAGGTCTTGATCATCGACGGACGTCTTGGTGAAGAACTCCTCCCTCTCGACGGACCGATCGACTTGGGTTTCTTCACCGGGGAACACACGACGTTTGAGGTCGGCACCGTCACACCCGACCGGCCGTTGAAGCTCTATTTACAAGTGGTGGGCACGCCTTCGGTTTTGCCGTTCTACAACTTCACAATCGTTGGATGGGCGAAAGACTGGGTAGCTCCAACGATCAAGATCGAGCACCAGAAGCGCATCGGTGAGATTGTCGTCAGTGACTACAAGAAATGGTTGCTCACCCAAGAGATTGAACGTCAACATCACCACCTCTTCCTCGACCCACTCGAAGCGTATCTCCGCGACGAGAACCTTTCCGAGGAAGCCAAGACTCCAGGTTTCTCTGTCTTGAAGCGCTACCTCGAATCGCGTGAACTCCTCGGAGAAAATGTCCCTCCTCCGGTCTCCGCAGAAACGGTGGGCCAAAAATCGATGAGGGCTAGACAAAGACTCAACAACTGCAACAGCTGCGGAAGCCACAATACCGCTCAGGCACCCGAAGGCAGCCATCCAAGCCAACGACACTGTCTGGACTGCGGGACTTTATTCACAGCCTAAAAGTTGGCCGACGTCCTTCGGTGCCATCTAGTTCCGGATTTACTGTTACAAAAATCAACAGACCCGAATCGCCATGACCGCCAAGAAAACTGCAAAAAAGACCTCCAAGAAGAGACCTCCTCCTCGTTCGCCCAAGCCTCCGTCGACTGCTGCGCTCGCCAAGCGCGTCAAAACGTTGGAGGACGAAGTCAAGAAGCTCAAGGCTGCGATCACCAACGGCGATCAGGACAGTCTGGAGATGGACGCCCGCACGGTGATGGTGGAGACCATCACGAAGGACGGCTCTATCATGTACACCCCCCTCGAAGAGATTGCGCAAGATGACGATGACGTGACCGTCGAAGACGTGTCCAACTCCAAACTCTTGCACAAGCTGAACGACCTCGTGATGGGGAAGATGACGACCACGATCAGGCAGACGGAGTCTCGCGTCAAGACGTGTGAGGAGCGACTCAACGACTGCGAAGGATTCCTCTTAGAGAATTTCCCCGAAGAAGAAAAAGGAGACGACACCGATGCCGACGTTACCGGACCGTAAACGCGAGAACTACACACTCAAGCGCTACAAGGACAAAGAGGGGAAGTTTCGATGGAACCAGAAGGACAAGCGCAACGGTGCCATCGTTGGTGCGTCGTCGGAGGCGTATAGCCGCGCTATAGGCTGTTGGGACAACCTCTTCGTCGTCACCGGCTGGGACACCTTCGACGTGGACTGCGTCGCATCCGCTGACAACGAGGCGACGTGAACCTCTACTGGGACGAGGAGGCGTACGACCCGCTCGACACGGAGCAACCCTTTGGCCACTGGGTGTGTCCGGACTGTGGCGAGATGGGGCGCAGGCGCCGGATACACCACGACGACAGTTGTCAGTGATCACCAGCAGCTCCACGGTGACTTTGACGGTCGCTCACAGGATGAAAAGGAAAAGAAACATGAACACAGAAACTGAAATCGAAACCCTTATTAGCGTCGCCCGAGTATCGCCAGGTTCCGAGGGACAGGACTGGGGGTCCGATCTTCTTGGTATGTACAGCAGTTGGGCAAAGAAGAAGGGCTATAGGGTCGCCTATCCGAAAAAATCGAGTGGCGAATTGTTCATCGCTGTAGCAGGAGCAGGAGTCTACGAACGCTTGCGCTCGGAAGCCGGGGTTCACCGACGTGTTCGGATCTCACCCTACGATTCGGAAGGTCGAAGACATACAAGCTTCGCTACGGTTATCGTAGAAAAAGACGTGGCTGATGCCGACGGTGCAGGTGAAGTGAGCACCGACGAAATACTCCGGTCCTACGTTCTTGATCCCTACACAAGCGTAACGGACCACCGCAGCGGGGTGAAGACCGACGACGTCGAAGCGGTCCTTGGTGGTGAACTAGATCAGTTTTTAGAGGCTTAGGCGACCGGTGGAGACCCAAGCACAAGAGGACTTCGTCGGAAACATCGTCGCGATCTTCATGGTGCTCATGATGGCGATTGTTCCGTGCGTCGCCTTCTACAGTTGCATCGTTCACGAGCACGACTGTCCCGATCAAGATGAACGTGAAAGATAATCGCTACTTTCTCCTCGCCGAGGAGGATTACCAGACCAGCTGTCCTGGGTGTGGTGCGGACGAAGGCTTCGACAATGGGTACCCCGGAAAGCTTTGCCTGTTTTGCGGCTCCATCCTCGAAGGACATTTCACGTGCGTTGGTTGTGGTGTTCGACGCAACTACTCAGAAGGTGGCGCTGGTGAAGACCTTCTAAGCCGCGCATGCGACTACTGCGTCGTTGCGACGTGGAAGACACTCGAAGCGACCGCGAAGTACCTCGGAGGCGGTCAACGGCAGTTACCGGTTCGTGCCCAAGCAGTGGGTCGTGTGGCGCTGCGCCTCGCGACCAAGGAAAGCACGACATGAACCGCCGACGCTTCCTCAAAAACCTACTTGGAGCAGCGGCGGTAGCGGTGGTCCCTATCGCGCCTGCAGTTGTCGCCCCAGTTCGATTCACGACGAAATGGATGGATGGTCGACTCGTCTTTGACGGGGTAGTCCGAAACATCTCCGTCATCGAAACGGCTGGAGGGTCGCCCCGCTGTTGGGGAGCCAACTGCAACAACTACAATCTTCTGAGGTTCGCATGAGCGCTCCATGTCGCTGGTGCTCCAACGGGGGCTGCTTGTTGTGTCAGATGAGTGACTCGATCACGATGATGAAAGAGACTGGAGGCATCAGTTCTCCAGCAGGTCGCCTTGATCGCGTCCGCCACATAACACCAGGATTAGATTTCGTCTCAGAAGACCGCGGCCGTTCCAATGCACGTCGTTGCGGCATCTGCGGACTTCCTTATCAGGAAATGGCGATGCACTACCGCCAGTCGCATCCCGGAGTCCGGTACAACCTGAAAGGAGAGAAAGCCCGATGAAAGTCGTTTACGTCGCCGGTCCTTACTCAGCTCCCAACTCCTGGGAGCGGGAACAGCACATCCGTAAGGCTGAGCAGCTCAGCCTCCAGCTCATCGACGCCGGAGCCGCCCCGATCTGCGTCCACACCATGGCAAGGTTTTGGTTCGGCCGTGTGCCGGAGGAGCGTGCGATCGCGTGGGGCATCGCGCTGTTGCGTCCAAGCGACGCGGTGGTGCTTGTCGAAGGCTGGCAGCAATCCAATGGAACTCTTGCGGAGATCGGCGAAGCCTACAAACACGGCATCCCCGTCTACGACGGCATCGCAGCGTTTCACAAAAACCTCCCCTTAGGCCCCGTCGAATCGGAGTGGGATCAGCTGGTGGGACGCGCGAAGCGTGCTACCGGCACCAACTGCTCAGTCTGCGGGTTGCCTCAGTACACGACCCCCAGCGGTGACACCTGCAACAACGGGCACGGAGGGGCGCCTCCAGCATGAGCCCTGAAACAGAAAAATTAGCCAAGACCATCGTCAAAGCCATGGCCGTACGGATGTACCGGGAATCTGCGTTCCTTTCTCCCGACCCTCAAGACTTGATGTCTGACCCCTACGGCGTCCTGAAGGAAATAGAAGATGCTGGCGTAGATGCGAAAACCATCGACGCGTGGCTCATGGAAGCTCAAGACGAAGACGAGGCAGCCCGTGGCTAAGCACACTGAGCGCTGCGCAAGCTTCGGGTGCACCCGGTTTGCACCCAAGCCAACGCCGGTGGGACGCGTGATCTGCTACGGCGATCCGAACCCCCAGTACCGTCCTTTGGTCGCTGTGCATCTGTGTGGGCCGTGTCAACAACGAGAAGACCGTCGAGCAAAGCGCACTGCGGTGCTCATGACCAACATCGCGAGAGCGAGCTGGGGATGAATACGAAGGAAGTCATGCGCTGGACGCACCAAGCGAAAACAAAGCACGTACATACCGCGATCCGCGGCGAGTACACGTTGACAATCACGCAAATGGGAACCGTGCCTGTAGTCCGATGGACCGTTCAAGGGCACGGTCTTCGAGGCGCAGAAGGAAAAGCGCCAAGCGTTGACGAAGGCAAAAAACGAGCACTACAGGCGCTTGAACTCGTGATCGAACTTCAAGCCCTAGCCGTCGTCGAGGACGAGACATGATCATCGCCATCACGGGTATCCGCGATCTCCATCTAGACTCGCACCAAATCGTGGAGTCGGTAATCTTCGCCTACGTCAAGGCCTTCCCAGATGCGCACTTCTACTTCGGAGGTGCTCGCGGTGTGGACACGATCGCGTTGGCAGTCGCTCACTTTTATGATGCCCACTGCAAGGTCATCGTGCCGTTCACGGTCAGTGACCAACCCGTCGAAGCCGCCGATACGATCCGGAAGTGTGCTCACGAGGTTCGCGAGATGAAGCTTCCGCAAGGACGTCGAGCGTACCTGATGCGCAACGACGCCCTCATTTATCCTGCCGACCTCGTACTCGGGTTCACCGACGTGAAGCTTGAGGGTGGCACTCATCACGCCATGACCTTGGCGCGAAAGCAGGACAAAACCTTGGTGGGCGTCTTGGTGAAGAACAAACACTTCGACCCGCTGGAGGCGCCTCGATGAAGCAGTACGTCGTCATCGCCATCCCGCTCACGAAAGGACAGGTTGCGTATGTCGACGAATGCGACGCCGACATCGCCGATTATCTGTGGAGTGCCAACAGAAACAAAAAAAGATTCTTTGGAGCTTCTCGCGAGTACAAAAATTCAAGAATACACATGCACATCGTTGTGCTGGAACGAAAACTAGGACGTCGCATCCGCAAAGATCGATTGCTTGATCACAAAAACGGGAATGTATTCGACAACCAACGAAGCAACCTTCGAGAAGCCACGCACCAACAAAATAACCGCAACAGAGCCTCTAATAAATACTCGTCATCCAAATACTGCGGAGTTAGTCGGCGTAAGAATCGTAACTGGTCGGCTTGCATAAACATAGGCGGAAAAAAAAAGAAGAGGATCAATCTTGGCTGTTTCTACAACGAGAAAGATGCTGCACGCGCCTACGATCGAGCGGCTCTCGAACATTTTGGAGAGTACGCTCGTTTGAACTTTCCCAAACCGACGAAGGCCCCAAAGGTCAAAATCATCAAGACAAAACGTGCACCACTACCTGAAGGATATATCCGCCAAGTCCCTTCTGGACGTTTCTCCGCGACATGCAGACACCAATACATCGGCATCTTCGATACGCAGAAAGAAGCAGCCGCAGCGATCTCCAGGTTCAAGAAGGACAACTTGTGAGCGGCGCCCTCGACAAAGGAAGCACCATAACGGAGACGCGGTGGGTCCAAGGTGTCCAAACTTTCACAGCGCTCGTCGGCGCCGATGTCCTATCCGTCTTTCGTGAGGGAACGACTTGGACTGCCCGCATTGCAGGGCAACGACACGAAGGTTTCGAGTCCTCATCGGCGGCGAAAGAGTTTGCTCTTCGGATGCACAAGGCGCCAGACAAGTTCATTGAACTCAACGGGGTTCGTTACAAAATGCTCCCTCCACTGGAGGGACTTGACTTGGATGCTCCCAGCGTTGGTCGTGCGCTGGCTCTTGGAGGAGATGACGATGACTGAGCCCGTGAAAATCCCAAACTCCGTCTACCGCAACATCGCAGCAATCACCCAAGTGCAGGATGGTGACAAGTGGCCACTCGTCGAGAAGTACTCCATCGAGTACGTCGAGAAACCGGGGCGAGTCATCCGCGGGCGCTTCGTCGGCGGCGAGTTCATCGTGCGTCACCGTGGTGAAGTCGTAGCGACGCTGACGCAAGGGGAAGCGAGAGACAAGGCATGAACACAACACACTTCATGAAGGTTCAAGATCTAGTAGAGGCATCCACCACGCGGCACTTTCGAAACATCCGCAACCGCCTGAAAAGCGAAGGTTGCGAAAGCGGAGCCGCTCAACTTTCTGGATTGGCCGCAGCAGTTGACGTTGCAGATCGCGCTTCTCCATACCAGGCTCGACGAACTTGCGGCCCGCGACTCCGGCGACTCTGTGTCGCTGCTCCAAGAACTTCTCAAGCAACTCGACAACGCGGTCCAATGAACGAACCAAAAATCATCCAAAAACCTGAGGCACGCGAAGACTACGAAACCCACGATGTCCCGTTTGACTCTCTTCCTGTCCTAGCTTTCGCCCAAGCGCCGCTACGTCAAGCAGTAGCCGATTGGTGGCGCCCCGCCATCCACAGCCCGGACCCGGACACGACGGAGAAGAACGTGCTCTGGAAACTGATGCTTGGGATCCAGACGGAGGGTTACGCGCGAGTGAACAACATGCCCACGTCGTCGATGTTGGTCAGCGTCGCACTAGAGATCGACTACCCGCTTCAGCACTATTGGACGATGGAGGCTGAGGTCCCTCTGTCGGAGCTGGGCCAGATCTTCGGGCTCGCCTATGACATGTACCTTCACGTGTACGACAGGGCGTGGAAGGACGGCGACGAGAAGGCGCCGCGTATCCACGAGGTAGGGGGCGTCATGACCCAGGGTTCGTTTGTGTGGGGCCACAGCTTGGACGACCTCGTCTTCGAAGAAGTTTTTTTCTCTCCAGCGCCAGGCATCGAGCCTTTCGACACGAACGCACCGATGTCGAACTCTTCAAACATCGTCCCTCTTCCCAGCGTACCTTTCCTCGGGACCTTCGCCTTCGGCATCGGGAGCTAAGTTCCATGCGTTGGAATCCAGACGAGCACTACAAAGAGCTACGCAAGCTCGCCAAGCGCATCGCTATTCACGGGGACGATCGGATGCGCAGCGAGGACAAACAGTTCATGGCCCAAGGTGTCCTCGATCTGATCGAGCGCATCAAGAAGGACGAAGACGCCATCAGCGCGACGCTCGAACAGTGCGACGGCAACCTGACGCTCGCTTCGATGGCGCTTCACTACAAGGCGTACAAGAAAGGTTGGGAGCGCATGAAGAAGGCGAAGGCATGGGCTCAAGAAGCCTTGATCGCTTACAGCGGTGGAAAATCTTTCGCGGTGATGCGCAACGCCTTGATCCGTATTGCAGCAGACGAGGACCTATGATTTCCTTCGAAGAACTCTACCCGCACTTCAATCCCGACGCGTTCCACCTACCAGGTGAGGAAGTCGCCGGAGCCATGCAGCCGCCAGCATGGCAAGCAGCTCGATCTGCAGTGGAGCTGAAGGGAGGTCAGTGCCCGTGCTGCAATCAACATGTGCAGGTATACCGGCGGCAGATCTACAAGCGCATGGCCAAGTGCATCCAGTGGCTCGTCAGCGTGTACACGGGCGACTGGGTGAACTTCAAGGAGGGCCCCGTCTTCCGAGGTGGCGACAACGTCAAGCTCAAGTACTGGAAGCTCATCGTTCCCCATGAGGAAGAGGTGAATCTGTACAAGCCGACCGAGATTGCGATCGAGTTCGTCGCCAACCGGTACGCGATCCCGAAGTACGCCTTCGTCTACGACGGCGTTGTGCGAGGCTTCGGCGACGAGCGCATCTACATCCGAGAATGCCTGGACCGTGACTTCAGCTTGGACGACTTGGGGATTCCGGTAGGGGGCGTCAACGCATGAAATCCTGGCGCCAACATATAGTAGGGACAGCAGCATGCGTCTTCATCTTGTGCGGCACCGTTTTCTTCGGCACCAACCAGTTGTCATTCGCGGCGCCGTCGACGCTCGAAGCCCCCGAAAAGAGCTGCGGCTGTGGGCCTCGTTGGTGGCCCGTCGAACACGTGCGCACGATCGACGGCGACACCTTCGTGTTGGACATC
>SDBU01010716.1_pt1 | contig 10135 bp, 6 predicted proteins | sample 2277071 | NCBI WGS metagenome assembly SDBU01 (sample SAMN10397929, study PRJNA504765) | marine sediment metagenome | isolation source: marine sediment core GS08_GC12, 126 cmbsf | place: Arctic Ocean: Gakkel Ridge, Loki's castle | collected 2008 | reverse complement strand
TCCCAGGCTGGCGGAAAGGGTAAAGAGAGCCGTCAGGTTTCTGGATAATGTCATTGACGTAAATAAATTTCCCCTGCCCCAAATAGAGGAAATGACCAAAAAATCAAGGAAAATAGGGCTGGGGGTGATGGGCTTTGCCGATATGTTAATCCAGTTGGGCATCCCCTATAACTCAGAGAAGGCGCTGCAGGTCGCTTCTGAGGTCATGCGTTTCATTCAAGACGAGGCACGTAACGCCTCGGTAGAATTAGCCGGGGAACGTGGTGTCTTTCCCGCCTTTGAAGACAGCATTTACGATGTCCCCGATGGCCCCAGGTTAAGAAATGCCTCATGCACCACCATTGCCCCTACCGGCACCCTGAGCATAATTGCCGGCTGCTCCAGCGGCATTGAGCCCCTTTTTGCCCTGAGCTACACCAGAAATATCCTCGATGGCTCCCAGTTAATAGAGGTAAACCCCTATTTCGAGGAAGCAGCCAGGAAAGAGGGCTTTCACTCAGATGAGCTGATGCAGAAACTGGCTGACGGCGCTCACCTCAGCGATATTGACGGCGTACCGGATAAAATCAAGCGGTTATTTGTCACCGCCCATGAAATAATCCCGGAATGGCATGTCAGGATGCAGGCTGCCTTCCAGAAATCCACCGACAACGCGGTATCTAAAACAGTCAACTTCCCTCATAAGGCTACACGGGAAGACATAGCCAAGGTGTATAGTCTCGCTTATGATGAGGGGTTGAAGGGGATAACTATTTTTCGGGATGGAAGCCGTGAAACACAGGTATTGACCACCGGCAAGAAAGAGAAATCTGAAGGCGCCGGGCGTACCCCCAGGAAAAGGACGAAGATAACCTCAGGGATTACCGAGAGGGTAACCACCGGTTGCGGCTATATCTATGTCACCGTTAACTCCGATGAGCAGGGGATATGCGAGGTCTTCTCCCATCTAGGCAAAGCTGGCGGCTGTGCCTCAGCCCAACTTGAAGCCACCTGCCGCCTCATTTCCCTGGCGTTAAGGTCAGGGATAGACACCGCCTCAGTGGTGAGACAGCTCCGCGGTATCCGCTGTCCCTCCATTGCCTGGGAAGAGGGCAAGTCTATATTATCCTGTGCTGATGCCATCGCCAGTGTTCTGGAAAAACATATCAGCGGTGATGATGATAATAAACCCAAGCTCCAGGACTACGGCCTGGCCAAAAACCTGGCCGGACAGTGCCCCGACTGCGGCAACCTGCTCGTCTTCCAGGAAGGCTGCTTCATCTGCCCCAGCTGCGGGTATACCAAGTGCTAGAAGAAAGGAGGTGAGAAATTCCAACGAAACAGGTAGATGGCAAGCATGAGCCCTTAAAAGGTTCTGAACTGCAATTATGCTCCTGTTTCTGATAATTCTTTCTTTATAGTATATCTCTATTCGCAATTTTCCCCCATAGTCTATATAATGTAGTCAACATAATACAAAATAGTACCGGAAAGGAGGTGATACTTGATGGATAAGACAGACAGAGTGATGATATTCATCGACGGCAGCAACCTATACCACTCCCTTAAGAACTTTTTTAAGAGAGCTGACCTGGACATGGGCAAGTTTGCCCATAAGCTCCTGGAAAAGCGCCGACTGATAAGAATCTATTACTACAACGCCAAGGTGGGACTAAAGGAAGAGCCAGAGCGCTACCGGGACCAGCAAAAATTTTTCGCCAGTGTGACGGCTGTACCCTACACTGAACTGCGTCTGGGACGTCTGGTTTACAACAACTGGCCGACGGCCCCGCCCTATGAAAAAGGCGTTGATATACAACTAGCCACCGATATGATAACGCACAGCTATAAAAGCAATTATGATGTGGCTATCCTGGTTGCCGGCGATAATGATTATGTCGGCGCTATCCAGGCGGTAAAAGATAACGGGAAGAACGTAGAAGTGGCACTATTCGGCAAGGAGCGAACTTCCATGCAGTTAAGGAAAGTGTCCGATAGGATAATAACCATAAACGCCCGGCTGCTCAAGGGGTGCTGGAAATAAGCGGATAAACTCATGAGTTGGGAGGAAATCAAAAAAGCCAGACAGCGGCTTTCCACGGAAAAGGGAACCATCATCAAGGACTGGGGAGGCAGAATCCCCATCGCCCTTATCTACCCCAACTCCTACTATGTAGGCATGTCCAACCTGGGACTGCACTTCATCTACAGCCTGTTAAATAGCTACAGTGAAGTTGTCTGTGAAAGGGCCTTCTGGGAAAAAGAGAATAGCACCAAGCAATTACCCGCCTTATCTCTGGAATCTCAGCGAGCGCTTCCGGATTTTGCCGTCCTGGCTTTCTCTATCACCTATGAGCTTGACTACTTTAACGTAGTGCAAATTCTTAAAGCCAGTGGCATACCATTATATGCCGCTGACCGTGATGAGACTCACCCGCTGGTTATCGCCGGTGGTGCCTGCATCACGGCTAATCCCATGCCGCTGGCTCCCTTCTTTGACTGCCTGTGTATCGGTGAGGCCGAGCCAATACTCCCTGCCATGCTGCCCATACTATCCGATGGTATCGCCGGCAGGCGAAATGACTTGCTTAAGACACTGGCCTCGTTGCCCGGCGTTTATGTGCCGAAGTACCACTCCGGAACTCCGGTAGTACGCCAGTGGGCGAAGAACCTGGACGACTTTCCTGTCCACTCGGTTATACTCACCCCGGATACCGAGCTGGGTGATTTATACCTTATCGAGGTGGAGCGGGGCTGTAAATGGCGCTGCCGCTTCTGCCTGGTCAGCAATGCCTTTCGCCCCATGCGCCTTCGCTCCATAGATAAGCTGGTAGAACAGGCCAAACTGGGACTTGAATACCGGAAGCGTATAGGATCGGTGGGGCCGGCGGTTTCCGACCATCCCCGGATAGAGGAGCTGTTAGCCGGGATGCTTCAGATGGGAGCTGAGCTATCCATCAGCTCACTACGCATAAGTTCTCTCTCCCGCAAAATATTGGAGGAAATGGCTGAAGGTGGGGCGCGGACCATCGCTCTAGCCCCTGAGGCCGGCTCCCAGCGACTGCGCCAGGTTATCAACAAGGGTATCTCCGAGGACGACATCCTGGAAGCAGTGGACATGGTTGCCGAGCAAGGGATAAAACGGCTCAAGCTCTACTTTATGATTGGCTTGCCTTCAGAGACCGACGAGGATATAGACGAAATCATAAGACTGACCCTTACCTGTAAAGATATCCTTGACCGGCAGCAAACCGGCAGCCGCCTGACGCTGAATATCGCCCCCTTCGTGCCCAAGGCGAGCACGCCCTTCCAGTGGTTACCTATGGCACCGCTCCCCACCCTGAATCACCGTCTCTCTCTACTCAAAAGCAGCTTACCGCCAAAAGGAATCAAGATTAAAAGTGAAAGCCCGGCATGGAGCCAGGTCCAGGCAGTTTTAGCCCGGGGAGATACCGAACTGGCCGAGGTGCTGGCCGACACGGAAAGAATCTCACTATCCGGCTGGCGCAAAGCTGTGGAGGAACACCGTTTAGATGTTGATTTTTATGCCCACCAGAGATGGGACACCAGCCAGAAACTGCCCTGGGCGATAATTGACTCAGGTACTAAAATTGAGCACCTTAAGCTGGAGCTGGATAGAGCCCTGTCTCAAGATAGTACCGTTCGCTCATAAACTCTGTGCGTGCGGGATGTAGTTACCACTTTAGAGAAAAATGGTATTGGCAGAAGGCTAGAGTAGCTTTTAGTTTCCCCTTGAAATGACCTCTATCACAGGTTCCGGTAATTGAACTTGTCCCAGTATAACTTGCTCAATCCGGGGATGCCTCATTGCCAGAATTTTACCGGCCAAATCCCTTCCTTTTGATAAACCTTTGTCTAAATCCACCTTATTGATGAAGGGGACAATTCTGGCCTGGGCAGGGTTCCCCTTAATTAGACCCTGGGGATGGGTTATCAAAAAGGCAATGGCCTCTGCTGAGATGACCTCGCCTAATGGCAATTTAAGCAATTGGGAAACGATTTCGGGTCTGAAGACATCTTCTTCAGTCAGGCGACAGCCTACAGCATCAATTCCCACCACTGGTATGATTAGAGATGTGTTGTCCGGGATTACTGGCTCGGTGGTATTTGGTGCCTTCAGGGACCTGCCAGCTGACCCATCTGACTCCACGATAATGTAAGATGCCTGATTTAGTTCAGCTAACCTGGCTATTAGCTCCGGGCTAACTCCATTTAGCTTCCCTGAAGCTAACCTTTCACTAGCCAGGGTGATATGCCGATACTTGTCCACATTCTGGAGAAGTGCTCTTACCATCTGTTCCTCATCTGCTTCCAGGAGAAGAAGCGGGGTTTCCGAGGATGACGGCTCACGAATCTTGGTGGTGGTAGTGGTTATGACGGACTCGTCGCTTGAAGCTAATTCCTGAGCCAGAGCGAACATAAGAGTCGTTTTACCACCGCCACCAACCAGGCTTATAACTTCACCAGGCTTGATACCTAAGGCTTCTTTGAGTTTCATAACTAAGGGTAGTATTTGTTTATAGTTTCTCAGCCCATTCTATGGCGTTCTGGAAAATCTGGAAGCCATCCCCACGCTTTTTGGCACCTAGTCTTGTCCATTGCGGGTGCTGGGTGCCCCGAATATGGCGCTCGGGGTGGGGCATCAGGGCAAAGATGCGCCCTGAAGAATCACAAATGCCGGCAATATTGCCTGCTGAGCCGTTGGGATTATGCGGATAGCCCGCTTTATTGTCGCCCCGCTCATCAGTGTAATACAGGACTACATTTAATTCGGGCAAGACGGCGGGGTCGGCGACAACCTTGCCTTCACCATGGGCAACGGGGAGATACATGCTGTCTATTCCGCTGGTGAAGACACAGGGGCTTTCCCTATTCACCGATAGACGTACCCACCGACACTCGAATTTACCCGAGTCATTGTCGGCCAGAGCTAATGGCGGCGTACCATCCCCGGCTAAACCCGGCAGAATGCCGGCTTTTACCAGTACCTGAAAGCCGTTGCAAATTCCCAGGATTAGCCCACCACCCTCGACAAACTTCGGTATATCTTCACCCAGCTTCAGCCTCAGCTCGTTGGCCAGCACCCTGCCCGCAGCTATATCATCGCCGTAGGTAAAGCCACCGGGAATAACCATTATCTGGTAATCGGAGAGCCGCTTTTCATGACGAATCAGCTGGTTTACGTGAACCAGAGAAGTTATCGCTCCAGCTTGCTGAAAGGCGAATACTGTCTCAGCATCACAGTTTGTCCCCGGGGCACGGAGTACCAGCACACTAACCTTGCTCATCAGCGTTTACCACCTCAGCGGCCTCTGCCAGGCTTCTTTCAGTTCATCGAGAGATACGGCCAGCACTTTCCTGCCATTCATGCCATATATCTCCAGCGCTTCGCCATCGGTAACCTGACCAATAACCGCCAGGCTTACCCCACTCATTATCTCCTCAAACTCGTCCTGGTCCTCTGGCGCTATCTCAGCCAGGAACCGACTGTTCGACTCAGAGAAAAGCACGAAATCATCCCTGTCCACAGGTTCACCGAGCGGCACAGATTTCAGATGAATGGTCGCCCCCAGTCCCCCGGCAAAAGCCATCTCGGCAATGGCGACACCGATGCCACCCTCGCTGCAATCATGGCAAGCCCTGACCAGACCCTTCTCCGTAGCCATGCTTAAGCTATCCATCAGCTTCTTCGCCGACTGTGGATTCACCTCAGGTACCGTATTGCCCACAAAGCCATGAGTTCGGAAATATTCGGAGCCACCCAGCTCATTCTGTGTCGAGCCAACAATATAAACCAGGCTGCCGGCTGCCTTAAAATCCATCGACACCGCCCGCTTCACATCTTCCATAACACCGATGGCCGAGATAAGGAGCGTATGGGGAATAGAAATAGTCCTGCCATCGACCTCAAACTCGTTATTAAGGCTGTCCTTACCGGAAATAAAGGGAGTCTGGTAGATAATCGCCATATCGTAACACGCCTGGGCTGCCCGAACCAGAGCCCCCAGCATATCTGACCGACCGGTATCGCCCCAGCTGAAATTATCCAGCAAGGCTACCTTCCTCAGATTACCGCCAACCGCTATAATCTGCCTCAGGGCTTCATCAATGGCCGAGGCCGCCATCCAGTAAGGGTCTATCTCTCCGTATCCGGGATTTATGCCATTGGCCACGATTACACCCATCTCCGAGTCTAAAACCGGCCGGATAATGGCAGCATCGCCGGGCCCGTCATTATTCTTGCCTACCAGAGGCTTGAGAACGCTGCCTCCCTGCACCTCGTGGTCGTACTGCCGTATCACCCACTCCTTGCTGCAAACATTCCAGGAGCCGAGAATTCGAAGCAAAGCCTCACCTAAATCCCGTGGCTGGGCAAAATCAGGCTCAATGTGCCCTGGCGGTTCCCATACCGCCTCTCTCTCTAACTGCGGTAAACCCTGGTGTAAAAATTCCATATCAAGGTCACATACCGGATGCCCCTGGTAAAAAAGCCGAAGTCTCCGGTCGCTGGCGAACTCACCAATGACCGCCGCTTCCACATCCTCACTGGCAAAAAGCCCCATCAGTTCTTCAATGCAGTCAGGCGAGACAGCCAGTATCATCCGTTCCTGAGATTCAGACACCCATATTTCAGCGTAGGAGAGCCCGGCATATTTCAGAGGAACTTTGTCGAGGTAAACACGCACCCCGGTTTCAGCCGCCATCTCGCCGACAGCTGATGAAAGTCCGCCGCCGCCGCAGTCAGTTATCCGACAATACAGCCCGCGGTCTCTGGCCTGAAGCAGAATATCTATAAGCTTCTTCTCCACAATGGGATTGCCAATCTGAACCGAACTATAGGAAACCGCAGTTGACTCCTCGGTAAGCTGTTCCGAAGCAAAGGTTACCCCGTGTATGCCGTCACGCCCCGTCCTGCCCCCGACCAGTACCACCAAATCGCCGGAGCTTTGCCGGCCTCCCTGAGCAAAGTTCCGGGGCATCAACCCCAGTGTCCCACAGAAGACAAGCGGGTTAGCCACGTACCTTTCATCAAACAATATGGCGCCGTTAAGAGTAGGTATTCCCAGGCGATTACCATAGTCAGCCACCCCGGCTCGAACTCCTTTAAAAATATGGCGCGGATGTAAAACCCCCCTCGGCAGCTCATCATAGGGGAAATCCGGAGGGGCAAAACAGAACACATCCGTGTTCAAGATTGGCTTGGAGCCTAATCCGGTGCCGAGCGGGTCGCGAACCACCCCGCCAATCCCGGTTGAAGCCCCACCATACGGCTCAACCGCTGAGGGATGATTATGGGTCTCAACCTTGAAACACAGCGCCCAGCGGCCATCAAAATCAATCACCCCGGCATTGTCTTCAAAAACAGAAAGGCACCACGGCTTATTCAGCTCCCGTGTTGCCTTCATGATAGTGCTCTTGAGCAGGTTATCTATGGTTTTTCCGCCAAACTTGATTTTGCCCTTAAATGTTTTGTGGACGCAATGCTCGGACCAGGTCTGGGCTAATGTCTCAAGTTCAACATCAGCCGGGTTCCGACCCTGTTTCTGAAAGTAGGCAACGATAGCCTGAAGCTCATCATGGCTAAACCCAAATTGCTGCCTGACTTTTAAAAGTCCCTCCCGGGATAACCCCAGAATGTCCTGCTGATTCAACCTGAAGCTATACTGAGGACTTTCAGGAAACTCTACTATCTCCTCCTTGACTACGTGCTGGATGATGGGGTTCACCAGCAGTCGGCTGCATATAACATCCAGCTGGCGCTCGTCCAGTTTTCCTTCGATAAGATATCGTTTTGCCGTTTTAACCGCCCTGACACCGCTCACCCCCAAATCCCGGAGCGCCTTCATAACACTGCCCTCAACCGGGTCGGTGACGCCGACATTGTAAGCCACCTCAACGGTATGATAGCCATCACCAGCGTCGACTTCATGCCGGGAGGTCTGCCCATACCAGTAATCTTGAGTCACGCCATCAGCCAGCAGGCTGCGGCAGATAAGGTCCAGCGTATCAGGTGATAAATCGGCATCCAGCCGGTATATATCCACTACACGAACATCGGAGACGGCGGTTATCCCAAGATCGGATATATCCCTGACCAGGCCAAGCCCTCTGGGGTCAGGCAGGTAATTCTTAAGACGAACTTCTACTCGATGCATTAATAATCCTCGGTGACAGCTAAATAAATGTTAGCAGAAATTCCGACCAAAAGCCATTGATGAGGGAGAATGATATGCAGCAGCATTAGAAGAAATAAAGAAATGCGAGGAATCTATTCTCACTTGAGCCAGAAGATAGTTATGAGGTGAGCAACTCAGTCACCACAGAGTAAACACAATATAACACTGTCTGTTCCCTTTAGTATACCTGTTAGCGGGGTGGTGCAGAAATGACCATAGGCGGAACATTGACAGTTTGGGCAAAGCCGATTGAACGGGGGGATTTGCGACTTGCCCCTGGAGATATTCAATAAGCCATTACCTGGTTCCAGGAAAAAAACAGGGCAATAGCCTAAATTGATTGCGCTTTATCACAAGAATGAGCGATTTGCCAATGAAGCGCGTGACGGAATAAGGGTTGTGACTTCCAGGTCTATCAAGGCTTAACTCGTGCCCAGGGGAGGTGACAGGATGAATAAATGTGCATGGGGGAAGCTGCTTATAGCTAAGCAACTTCCCCCCTCCCAGAAGGGAGCAACAATGAAAAGTAAGTTTATTCTAAATCACTCTTACATAAGGGTCAATACATCAATATAAGTATTTATCAGGAAAAACCTTACTATTTGGACATAGTAATAACGAATGATAGAATAATGACAATGGCAAAATGACACTGCCATACAAAGCAGAATAAGACATAAAAAGGAAAGCTTATCAGGAAGCTAAGATAGGGGTATTTTATGTTTGACGCAATGTATGGAAATAGCAGAAGTGGGGTATGTGGGAATCAATCAAAGAATATGTCCCAATATCGACAATTCTATCCGGCATCAAGGCAATAGAAAAGGTATGGGTCGACAGGGAGGATATAAGAATTGAGGGGTCTATCCCAATAACTGATGGTGGTTATTGCAACAGCTCAGTCACTACGGCGTTTATCTCCCGCCCATCCGCCTTGCCCTTAAGCTGAGCGATAAGCCGGGGCATGACCTTACCCTTGTCACCAGGCCCCTGCGCCCCTACCTCCTCAATAACCCGGCGAGCCTCAGTTATAATCTCCTCCCGGGTCATCTGCCGGGGTAGATATTCGTTCAGGATAGCTAACTCAGCCTCCTCTTGAGCCACCAGGTCCTGGCGGTCCCCCTGCTTGAAGGCTTCAATGCTCTCATGCCGTTGCCTGACCTCCTTGGCGATAATGCCCAGAATGTCGGCATCCTCCAGGGCAGCCTGCCGGGCAATTTCAGCATTTTTAACCGCCGCCAGCACCAACCGGATAACCGAAGTCCTCACCTTATCCCTGGCCTTAAGCGCCTGCTTACGGTCATCCACTAGTTTCTCTTTCAAACCTGTTTTCATTTTAAACTCGAACCCACCACTTTCTAACAGAGTTTAGATATATTGCCACCATCACATTTTAGTTAACTGTAAGCCACCCTGTCAACCCTATCCACCCCCAATAAAGAGAAAAATTATTTTCGGCCCCTCCAGACTCCCGGCTACAGCGAGGGAATAATAGTTTCCAGGAGGCACAGCCCTCTCATACAGTTTTAATGAAATTTTAACATGTTTTTTATAGCTAAATAATGTCGGCAGTTTAAAATAGAAGTATGCACATGGAAAATCAAAACCAAAAGTACTAGATGACTCCAGTCAAAAGTATTATTGACATTTGCCAGTTGGCGAATTATAATTAACTTAAGGGGGGTATAATCATGCTCAACAATTACGGGAAAAACCTGGGCAGAATAATCAAGCAGCAGAGGCTCATGGTGCCGCTGACACTACAGGAGCTGGCGGCTACGTCAGGCGTATCACCATCACACCTGGGGCGCGTAGAAAGAGGGGAGCGTTTCCCTTCAGCCCAAATCCTGCGCAAGATTGCCAAGCCTTTAGGCTTTGATGAGGATGAGCTATTTACTTTAGCCGGCTACCTGTCTCCGCGCTCCGCTATGATAGCTGAGAAGGAGCCAGTCTATAGT
>SDBU01010715.1_pt1 | contig 10135 bp, 9 predicted proteins | sample 2277071 | NCBI WGS metagenome assembly SDBU01 (sample SAMN10397929, study PRJNA504765) | marine sediment metagenome | isolation source: marine sediment core GS08_GC12, 126 cmbsf | place: Arctic Ocean: Gakkel Ridge, Loki's castle | collected 2008 | reverse complement strand
TTGTAATCCTGTCTACACCGCTCGAGAGATGAAGCACCAGTTGAGTGACTCTGGGGCGGAAACCATCATCACTCTGAGCGCCTTTTACCCAACCATCAAGCAAATTCGAAACGAAACTAAACTTCGTCGAGTCATTGTCGCTAAAGTCAAAACCTACTTTCCACCCTTCCTTCGATTACTTTTTACTCTGTTGAGGGAGAAAAAGAGCGGTCATGTTGTTGACATATCAGGCGACGATAATACCTTTTGGTTTTCAGATCTGATCGCGGGAGCACCGCAGAAACCCGATCCCGTAGAAGTGACCTGGGATGACTTAGCAGTCCTTATGTATACTGGCGGAACGACGGGCGTCTCAAAAGGCGCACAGCTCACGCATAAAAATATCTTTGTGAACGCCTATCAGGTCGTGGTTTGGGTGAATGCATTGGATAAACAATACACGATGCTTACCTCCTTACCGCTTTATCACAGTTATGCAATGACATGCTGTATGAATGTTGGAACTATTACGGGTGGAACATCAATTCTCGTTCCCGACCCACGAGATTTGGATGATGTGCTGAAAACGATCCAAGCACATAGACCCGATTTTTACCCCGGCGTTCCAGCACTTTATGTGTCAATTAACAACCATCCTGATGTTGGGAAGTACGATCTAACCTCTCTTAAGGCATGCAATAGTGGTGCTGCGCCGCTTCCTGTTGAGGTGCAGCAACGTTTCCAAGAGATCACAGGGGCCAGGTTGGTTGAGGGCTATGGCCTTAGCGAGGCATCACCCGTAACCCACACAAATCCTGTATTTGGTGATAGCCGTCTCGGTACCATCGGCCTTCCATATCCTGACACGGAAGTTAAAATTGTCGATTCTGAATCGGGTGAGAAGGTCCTTGGAGTTGGAGAAGTAGGCGAGTTATGCATCCGTGGACCCCAGGTTATGAAGGGGTATTGGAATTTGCCCACGGAAACGGCAAATACGCTTCGAGTGGGCCCCGAAAGTGGAGACCCCTGGTTGTATACCGGTGATATGTCCGTAATGGACAAGGACGGATATTTCCAAATCGTTGACCGTAAGAAAGATATGATCCTTGGTGCGGGTGGTTATAACATCTATCCTAGAGAGATCGAAGATGTTCTATTTGAGCATCCCAAGGTACTAGAAGCAGCGGCGGTTGGCGTTCCTATTCCAGATAAAGGGGAGCGGGTGAAGATTTACATCGTCCTCAAGGAAGGGGAAACAGGAACCGAAGAGGAATTCATCGAATTTTGTAAGGAAAACCTAGCACCCTACAAGGTTCCTAAGTATGTCGAGTTCCGTGAGGAGCTTCCGAAAACTCTGGTCGGAAAAGTCTTGCGCCGCGTTCTGCTTGAAGAAGAAAAAAAGCGCATGGCTGAGTAAAGGAAAAAATGTAGCACCATCCAATACATCGTAGGCTGGGTGCGTGAACTTCGTTCAAGGTGAGCGTAGCTCACCCTGAAACCCGGCCTACGAGGACCTCTAAACCGTAGAGACGTCCCGGTGGGGCGTCTTAAATTTAAACCTGGAGTTTCAAACGCCGCCCTTCGTTCTTAATTACTCAAGCCCAATTGCGATCAGCGCAGCACCATAGGCGCCCATCAATTGAGGGAAATCAGGGATAATGACTTTCTGGCCTGTTTCCTCTTCCAACATTTGAGGAATTGCCCGGTTCCGAACCACACCACCTGAAAGCATCAAGGGGGGGCGCATGCCAACGGTTCGAACCATTGCAACGATTCTCTTTATCAGCGAGCGGTGTAAGCCCTTAAGAATCGGCTCTAATTCAACCCCATGCGCCAATAATGAAACAACCTCCGACTCAGCAAAGACAGTGCAGGTACTTGAGATTGATACTTCTGTATCTGCGGCAAGGGTGACCGCACCCAAATTATCAAGAGGGACACTCAACCTGGCAGCAGTATTTTCTAAAAACCTTCCGGTCCCAGCAGCGCACTTATCGTTCATGGCAAAGTCGAGCACTTCACCTTTTGTGCCTATGCTAATAACCTTGCTGTCCTGCCCTCCGATATCCACGAGCGTACCTCCATGCCGAAGAGACTGAAGGACTCCTCTAGCATGGCATGTGATCTCAGTAACCTGGCGCGTCGCTTGTGAGACGAGCTTACGTCCGTATCCTGTTGCAACCAATGGAAAGCCATCTCCCGGCGCAATTTCGCGTGCCAGATTGAGAAAGCGATCAACCTGGCTTTCCACCCGAGGGTCTGCAGGTTCTAACGTATGCCAAACCATCTTGCCCGTGGCACATATTCCCACAATCTTTGAAGTTGTCGAACCTACATCGATGCCGAGTGCAGATATATCGTCCATTATTCAAGCATCTCAACAAACGCCGCCAGCCGATTCGCAACCTGCTCTTCGGCATACGCTCTGGAATCATTATGGTCAGCTTCAAGAAGGAGCGCAGGGGTATTGTGTTCTCGAATTAGCCTATCGCGTTGGTCCATTTGCCCGATCGAATAAGGCTTACACGACCGATCGGAGTGGAGAATCACTCCGTCCAACTGATATTCATCGATCATCCTAGTCATTGTTTCGAGCTTGTGCCCTGTTCCACGATTTAAAATCGCATAAGTATATGAGAGCGCTATTGAACGTAGCCCCTTAGAAGGGTCAATTAAGTGCGCTAATTCACCCCACGCGTTGGTGTACGTTGACGCAACAATGGCTATGCCATGCTGGCCCAACAATTCAGCAAGGTAGCGCAATCGATACCAGATCGGTAGATTATCCCAGAGTAACCGCTTTCGCTCCTCCACCACTGCTCCAATTCCCTTGGCTATCCTATCATCAACCTCCTGAAGCATGGCGGCGTAGAAATCTACCGTGATGGCATCGCCCCGCATCTCTACGATCGGCGCCATTTGAATAAATTGATCGAACACAGAAATCGGCGCAGGACGGTGAGTGTTCCGTTTCATAATTTCCATCCACAATTCTGTCGCCTGCTGACTAAGTCGCGCCACCTCTTCTAACTTCGATTGCTCCAAAACTTTTCCCGCAACTTTTTCCGCGACAGGAATTGCATCCTCCAACTGCTTGATCACGTATTCGATCGCGTGATCGGCAGCTTCGCGATGATAAACAAAAGGAGTGTCGATGATGATAAGGGGAACATCAAAGTGGTGAGCAAGAACCCTGTACCATGAGAGCACCGTCTGGCATATGTTCGTACACGTCACGAGCAAATCAGGCTTGGGGAGCTTTCCAACAGGTGTTTTTCCAGACAACATGGAACCGAAGTCTGTCCTGGCATACGAGCAGATATCGCGGGAATATCCCGCAGATTCAGCTTCGGAGCAAATATCCACCGCCACTCTGGCTGTCCCACAAATGGCAGCATGGTTTTCTGGGTAGACCACAAAATAATCCAACGCTTTGAACAACTCAACCGGCGCTCCAGAGGTAACCCACACCACTTTCTTTCCAAGATTTGCATAACGCCCTTCGAGCCAGTGCATGGCGACGAGCTCTTTATTTCGATAGGAAATCTTCAAGGGAGGGGACAGAATCTCCTGATTCCAGCGCGTTTTTCCTTTTTCTCTTCTGGCAATGAGCCATAAATTCAATCGAATGAGAAATGGGCCGAACACTTTCGCATTCCACAGGTAAATCAGATATCGCAGAACCCTCATCCGATCATCTCCATAAAGGCTTCAATCCTGGTCAGCGCCTGATTGGTGAGTGGGTCATTGATATCAAACTCGAGTATGAGGGAAGGAACTCCTTTTGAGTGAAGCGCCTTTCTGAGTATGGGCAAATCAAATAATTCAGGCTCACAAAACTTCACGGTATGAAACAATATCCCTTTTGCTTTCTTTCGATCAATCATCTCAACCAGATAGTCAAGACGCTGTCCGATCGAATTACCTTTGTTCCAATCCGGTGGACCGCTGAGAAGCCGCTCCGCCATCCGCTTAAAAGGATCTTGGCTTCTTCCGGCAGAATAGCGCCTTCTCCCACAACATGCCAAATCATCCGCGACTACTCTACCCCCAAAGTCTTCAACGGCATTAAAAATTTTCATAGGTTCTGGAACGATGCCGGAGATGATGATCCTAGTATATGAATTTTCAACATCCGTTCTCTTGTCCAATACACCATCTGAAAGTTCAACAAAATCCTCTCCCGGAACGTATTCACGCGATCTCACCAATTTGTAAAAACTCTCAGTTGATAATGGCAGTTCTTCTCGAGCGATATAAAGCTCGGAGAATTTTTCATCATAGCGTTCTTCATGAACTATTGCGTCTTGGAGGTCGTCGTCTGATGGGGTCTTACCTGTAATAATTTTCAACTGAATGTAAAGGGTCTTCAATTCAGCAATCAGGTATTCTTTGGCCACACCACCATCAGCTCGCGGCAGGTAAAAAGGGATGACAGGCTGTTGTGGTTGAATGAAATCTAGCAGGACGCTGCCCAGCCCCTGGAGGGAATCGCACGCGTGCGGCACCAGTAGTAGATCGACGATATCCAATCCGCCGGATTGTTGAAATGCCAGCGCGTTCCTAACAATGGAACAAACGTAGGGTTGCAGGTGAGATACACCCGCGCTGGGGTCAATCCTTGGAGGACCCCAGATTTCGATCGGATGGATTCCGAAAGCTCGCAGCAGCTCACGCGGGTAGTGAATCGGGAATACACCCGCGATAAGGTCTTCGCGTTCCTTGATCGATTTTATAATTTCCGAACGAGGTGGAATTTTAATTGTCCGGCCTGGGAGAGTTTTATCGATCATTAGTATGATGGTAGCACAACAAGTTAAACCAAGAAAACTACAATATGTCCTCATTTGCAAATTAAATAAGATAACTGCACTTAAAAGGGGCGACGCGTGAGCAATCACGAGCCACTCGTCCACTCGAGGAATGGAAAAGCCGTTCCAAGAAGATGTGCCATCGAAATGCGAAGGGGCAACGCACGCCATTAATTGACTTGGTCGCCCCTTCAATAATTAGCAACTGAGAACAAGGGCAGGATATGAATCCTGCCCCATAAACATTATTCTTCTTTCGATTCTTCGTCCTCTTCACCTTCAGGTTCGAAATCCCAAGGGCCGCCATAATGCATCGCTCTCATCCAGGCCATGGGACCAAACCCAAAGGGTCCTCCCCGCCTTCGATGTCGGCGCCAATGTTTCTTGCCACCAAAACCATGCATGAAGGCTTTCATCTTTTCTTTATCGCCCTTGATCTCGATCCGATACCCATCATCGGTTTCGATTACTCGGAATTCTTGGATAACTTTTTCCATTTTCTCACCTCCTTTTTCTAGATAGTATTCAACCTTGAGTACACTGAAAAAACTACCAGTTCAACCATCAAACTACTCTTCATCAAATTGAAGGTCGTCTGATAACTCACGTAACACACATATTGCCTCTTCCAATTTCGGTCGCATAACTTCCTTTATTCGCACCAACTCATCTTTTCCGTCAGGCGTAATATTGTAAATCCTTCGGGTGCGCTTGTCGGAATCTTCCCAAGCCCCCTTCACCATGCCGCTCTCTTCCAATTCGGTCAGAAGAGGGTAAATTGCGCCAGGATTCGCTCCCCAACGCTTTTGCGTGCGCCTTTCGATCTCACGCATGATGTCATTGCCATAACGCGGCTTTTGAGACAGCAAGTGGAGAACATACAGCGAAAGTAAACCCCCGCCACGGCTCATGATCACTGCGACAAAGGGGTTAAACAACCCTGGAGAGCGCCATCGTCTTGAAAACCATGGTTTAAACCTTCGCCCCCGAAAGAGCCAATGTTTTTCAGGGTCCACACCCATGAAGGCTTCGAAGTGCTGCATCCAAGCATGCCGATGTTCAAAATCTGTTCCTCCTTCGCTTCCATCGAAGGAATGTTTTGCATCAGCCCACTCCTGCCAAAACCTTCTGCGCCTCTTATGTCTGCTCAATGCCTCATCCTTTCAACTGAACTATATTGATTTCAATATAATCCAGTTGAATGTTATTGTAATTAATAGTGATTGTCAAGGATTAATTCGGCCCTATAGGGCAACTTATCCCTTGCGAAGGTTTCATAGTTGAAGCATGGTACACAGATAAAACCTTCGCAAGGGCGCACTTATAGTGGAATTGCTCTCACATCCATTCTCAGTTATGCTTGTCGATGCCGAAAGGATCTTGATGAGACGGAACTATTTATTATTTTTCATCATTACTTTACTCATCACAAACTGTAACCCGCAGCAATCCTCGCCCACATCAGAGCTTGTGTCCTCCAGCAGCCCCGAAACAAACGCAATCCCTCTGACAGATTCTCAACCAGATCACACGCCCGAAGCATCAATTACGACGACGCCTGAAGTGCAAGAAACGCCTCAACTGCCGACGCAGCCCACCAACGAGGTTAATATTCTCCACCTTGTTGTAGGCCAAGCCATCACAATCAAAGATGTCACCATGCTTGACGCCGAAGTTGGGTGGGCGATTGGCAGGACTTCAGGCGTCGAGGATCACATTCTCTTCACCACCGATGGGGGTCGCATGTGGTCAGATCGGACACCACCTGAACCTGCCGCGCCCATAATCGGCGATCCGAAAACAGCGTCTGCGTTCTTCTTTGATGAAAACACTGCATGGATCCGCTATCTGGATTCGAGATCCGTGTGAAGAACGACAGATGGTGGATTAAATTGGGATATGGGGCCAAGCCTCGAGGCCGATATTCACATCCCCATAGAAATTGTTCCACACTCACTACAATTCGTCGATGAATCAACTGGCTGGGTGATGATTTACCTCGAATCGGGGATGTCGCATGACTGGATCTCCCTTTTTCAGACCCAAGATGGTGGGCAAACCTGGGAGGAATTGATCAATCCGAGCGACACAGCTGATCTTTCCGGCTGTTGTAAGACAGACATGCATTTTTTCGACGAGTCTCTGGGAATTGTCAGCTTTGGCATGGGCCCCTACACCGCACCACATTATGCAATGACAACCGATGGTGGGAGATCTTGGGACTTCATTCCTTTAGACATATCCCAGATTGAGCCAAGCGAGGCAGATTATACCAATTGCGAAGCTCATTCTCCACAAATATTTGATCCGAACACGATCGTACTTGGCATGAGCTGCACGACGTACAGCGAACCCACGAAACTTGGCAAGTACTTCTACTCAAGCGATGATGGCGCGCAAACCTGGACGATCAACACCTACCCAGGCGGCGATCTCCTTTTTTGGGATCGCGAAATTGGCTGGGCTCTCGGGCGTGAAATTTACCAAACCACAGATGGCGGTACGACATGGCAGTGGATGGCAAATGTTAATTGGGATGGTCGTTTCAACTTCACTGATGGAAACATTGGCTGGGCTATAGCCACCTCAGCTGAGGAAATTGCACTCGTACAGACCCAGGATGGGGGGAAAACCTGGTCACTGATCGAGCCCGAAATAGGTGAATGACATACCAACTATACGGTCCTTCAAGGCATATGTTTATTCACATTAATTATTTTCAGGGGAACACTACTCAAATCATGATGATCGCACTTTTCAAAATAAGGGGTATTGATGATGCAGCACAATGATCCTCATTCGTTCTCGAACACTGGTCAGGGGAGAATCCAACACATTGATTTCCGTATGGAAGTTTACTTTGAAAGTAGAACGATCAACGCCCAGGCAGTATACAGCTTCGAAAACCCAATTCAAGGATCACTATTCCTGGATACACGCCAATTAGACATTAAACGTATTCAAATGGGGGGCAGGCCGATTGATTGGGAGATCGATCAAAAGGATCCAATTAAAGGAAGTCGATTGCATATCAAGGACTTAGAGGGAGCATCATCTTGCACCATCGAATACAACACCACACCCTCTGCAAGTGCGCTCCAATGGCTGGCTCCCGAACAGACCTCTGGTGGCGAACACCCCTTTCTGTATAGTCAATGCCAATCCATCCACGCACGCAGCATTTTTCCCTGTCAAGATACACCCTCCGTTCGTTTCACCTTTTCAGCCGAAGTAGAGCTTCCAAACCCACTCACCGTTGTCATGGGTGCTGCTCTTGCTGGCAGCCGAATCAATGAAGCCACAAGCGAGTTCCGTTTTGATATGCCCCAGCCCATTCCTTCGTACCTATTCGCAATTGCAGCGGGCAATATTCAATTCCGCTCGATTGGATCACGTTGCGGGATTTATGCAGAGCCAGAGCTGCTTGAAGCGGCTGCATGGGAGTTCGCAAAAACAGAGGATATGCTAAATACTGCAGAGCGGTTGTTTGGCCCTTACGTCTGGGATCGCTACGATATTTTGATACTACCACCTGCCTTCCCCTACGGCGGCATGGAAAACCCTCGCCTGACCTTTCTCAATCCAATATTCATCATTGGCGATCGAAGTGAAACCATTATCGTGACACATGAACTCGCTCACGCGTGGACAGGCAATTTAGTCACAAATGCAACTTGGGAGGATTTTTGGCTGAACGAGGGCTGGACCACCTACGCGCAGAGCCGCATCACGGAGGAATTGGAAGGAAGAGAGTATTCTCAATTTCGCGCAGCCTTGAGCCGGAGTTTTATGTTTGAAGATATGCAACGTTTCGGCATGGAATCACAAATCACCAAACTCAATTTCCCAATGCAGGGGATCGATCCCGACGAAGTCTTTTCTACGATCCCCTATCACAAAGGAAGTGCATTCATTACACATCTTGAAGAAATCGTAGGACGAGATAGATTTGATGAATTCATAAAGACCTACATCGAGAAGTATCAATTCAAATCGATTTCGACTGAAACTTTTATCGACTTTCTCAAAGAAAAATTTCCCGATATTGAAGAACAGGTGAATATCCAAGAGTGGATTTTTGAACCCGGTTTCCCACAAAGTGCTCCCATCCTGCATTCAGACATATACACAAACGTTGTTACCGCTGTGGAGAAGTTCAAAACCGGTGAGTTACCCAAGGGCGAAGATGTATCCCATTGGAAACCCGCCGAGATCACGCTCTTCTTGCGGTTGCTACCAGAACGAGTTTCAATTGAGCAATGCAGGTTCATTGAAGCTTTATTCGACTTTAAAACTGAACAAAATCCCACCCCCCTTACCGCGTTCTATGTCATCACATTAAGGAACGGCTATGAAGATGCCTGGTCGGGAATTCAAACCTTGGTGGCACGAATCGGTCGAGGCTTCCTGCTAAATCGAATTTTCAGGGCCATGGTTCAATCAGACTGGGCACGCGATCAGGCGCGCAACTTATTTGAAAGCAATCGCCCACGATACCATCCCCTCACCCTTTCGAACATCGAAAGCATTCTAAAAGATGCTGGCCTTTAAGCAAGTTGTTTGATGGAGTTTAGCACACCAGCATTGACCAAAAGAGATCAGTTTTCAACTTTGTCAATTTGTCAACTGGTCAATGGGGTCGAATAGGAAACAGGGATAAGGAAGTAACTTACCTGGAAACTCAACAAAGGAAACTGTCCTATCTGGGACATGAAGGATTTCCCCATTTACACATTGACAGAACAACAAGTTGACTAAAGTTGCGAATACTTCGCCCCTACAGGTTCTTACTCAATGTCGAACATTGTACTTTTCAAGGCTCCTTCATTTCGAAAATTACCTCATTGTATTTATCTGAAACGCTCACCAGCAATTCACTACTTACGCCCTTCAACTGCTCATCAAAAAATGCCACCGAATAAGCACTGATAATTTCCATTACCCGGCGGCCATCGATCGGACCCTTTAATCCGAGCCACGGGCTCAATGGAGATAACAAAGGAAGATCACTGAAATCGTAATGGCGCGTGCCCGCAATGGTGAGGCTGTAACCCAGCCCGCCTAGTCCTTCATAGACATCATTAAAGATCGCCTTGTTCTCATCTGACCCCCAATCTTCGCTCCACAAGAACATAAATGGTTGATTCACAGAATCCTCAACCACGGCCTCGGCAACAGGCTCCAACCAGGCATCCATCGCAAGGCCTGCGACGCAACGGGTGTCTGCCCAACAGGATTGAACCGCATTTCCTCCGCCGGTCGAATGCCCAAAGAAACCCACCTTCTCAAGGTCCAAACTATTTTCAAACAAATTCCCTTCGCTTGAAGCATTCATTGTCTCAAGT
>SDBU01010714.1_pt1 | contig 10136 bp, 18 predicted proteins | sample 2277071 | NCBI WGS metagenome assembly SDBU01 (sample SAMN10397929, study PRJNA504765) | marine sediment metagenome | isolation source: marine sediment core GS08_GC12, 126 cmbsf | place: Arctic Ocean: Gakkel Ridge, Loki's castle | collected 2008 | reverse complement strand
AAAACTCTCGAAGAGATTGTTGCCGCGGATCCGACGGTTGGTCTCTATGGGAGAGGAAGTTCATGGCTTCCCCCTAAGCTCTTTATCGTGTCCGTATACGCAGATCTCACCAGGTGACACTCTCCATAGCGCCAAAGAGATCGTTGTGTCTGTCAAATGACCACTAAAATTTTGTCACCGTGGTGTCACAGAAAATGCCTAAAATCGCCTAGTTTTGCCTACGGATGCCTAAGACAGAGAAATGGAAAAGTTGAACTTTTTCAGGGGAAACCAGGGGAATAAGATGGTATCGGGGGTTGGATTTGAACCAACGACCTCCGGGTTATGAGCCCGACGAGCTACCTTGCTAATTGACAGAAAACACATTGTTTATAAGAATCCCTTTTTCTTTTGTCACCGCGGTGTCCCCGCTCAGTACTTTTTCATGATCCAGAAGAGCAACAGCATTTCGTTTTTGTTCCTGGCTGGACATGGTATAAATCTGTGTGGTCTTAACTGATGTGTGCCCCAATAATTGTTGAACAGTGATAATATCTGCCCCGGCTTCTATGATTCGTGTGGCAAAAGTGCGGCGTATGTCTAAAAGATTGAGGTTTATTATCCCAGCTCGTCTGCAGGCACTTTGGAATGCTTTTCGAATACATACAAAGCCCTTCCCTGTCTTGGGATTCCTGAAAACCAAGCCTTCATCCTTCCTAGACCAATGAAGCTCTTTCAGTTCATTGTACACAATTTCATTCATTGGGATGTACCTACTTCTTGCCGTCTTTGTTTCTTTGATGAGGAGATGTTTTCTTCTAAAATCTACATGCTCTTTCCAAATCAACTGAAATAATTCTTTTCTGCGAAGTCCGGTATTCAGCAATATTTTGAGCATAGATTTCAGATGGGTCGGAATCACAGCTTTCATTAAACGGGATTCTTCTTCCCTACTAAGCACCCTGGAGCGACGGAACGGCTCCTCAGGATATTTTCTTACTCCTTTGCATGGATTTTCCTTGAGATACTGCCATGAGATACCGCAGTTAAAAAGCTTTGACAAAATCTGGATGTGCTTGTTTATTGTAGAGAGCTTGAGTCCATCTTCTCTTTTCTTGGTTTTATACTGCTCAATGTCCTGAGAAGTAATTGAATGTACATACATCTCTTTAAAGAAAACCTTCATTCCTTTAACTCTTCCCTCATCTGTTTTCCAGCTTCCGAGCTTGTTGTTTTTTGCCCAATCCCTGATGTACATTTCAGCCATCTCGCTGAAGAAAATTGGCTTTTTCTCTTCCTTGACACCATGTCTGTAGAAAAATTCTTTTCGGACAGCACTTTGAAGGGCTAACACTGCTTCCTCCCAATTAGATGCATTTTTTGAAAGACTTTGTTTCCGATTTCCTTTTGCATCTCGATAGTCAAGATAGAATCTGGATTTCCCTGATTTAGTTAGTCTTATATACACTGAACCAAAACCACAATTGAGGCGCTTTTTATTAGCTTTCGCCATCGCGCCTTTACCTCCGGCCCTAGACATATCAATTGGAGATATACAATGCAAGCCCTTTCGATATTCTTGAGGAAGAGTCAGGTCAATTCGTTTATCTTTTGACAGCCATTCATCGAGATCTGACTTTCGGAATCTATAGCCGAATCCTTTCCTTATGAATGGAACCTTATTCCTAGAGACATAACGGTAAACAGTTGATGTAGAGACGTGGAGGAACGCTGCAGCTTCTTGGACCGTGAGTAGTTTTTGCATCGTATTTGGAGATGCTTGTGATGCCATATTCAGTTAGCTCTGTGTAAGTTTCTGGTACTTGTCATTGTCCTTGGATCAAATTGAAAGCATTATCATGAAATATTGAGAGAAAAACCAACGTCACAACGTAACGAAAGTTCTGTTGCGTAGTAACAAAATTCAAGGATTTCAGCGTTACAACGTAACAAAACTGCAATTTGGTCAACGTCATCACGTAACGACCTATATATATATTTACCATGTTCTACCCCCAGCCCAGTCTCACGGCTTTTTTTCGGAGCATTTCCATCTCCATCCGCTTGTCGACATGGCCGGGCGCCCGTTTCAGTTTCTCAATCTGGTCGAGGATTACTTGGATCTCATCGAGCCTCTCAGGATGTTCATTTATGCGCCGCCATCGATCGCTTATTCCATAAATTGAACAGTTCCTCTCCAGCCTTCCTGACCTTTTGACATCAATAAAACCGAGCCCGATCAACTGCCAAATTGATCGTGAAAAAATTAGTGTTGACATTTTGTGACTGACTTCTTTGTAGGTGAGAGATAAATTTGATCTGTTAAAGCCATTAAATTTTTTGTAAAATTCCATCAACACCCAAACGGAAGGAACATGTAATCTCGAATATCCTGCGCTCTCGATCCCTTCGACTTGTCTAAAAGGCGGCGTTGCGGTATAGGCTGGTCGATATTTATTTTGAGCCTTGATCTCAGATTTTTTTCTTTTCGGATTATTCTTTTCATGCCCCATCGCCACCTCTTCACTACAACCGCTTCTTTCGCTCAGATTACATCTCTACGCCTCTCGCGGCTTCCCAAGGTCGGTTAGAATATGTCATGTTGCTTATGTTTTTTTAATATCTTCTCCGAAATTAATCCGTAAGTTCATGAAACTCTGTATTAATAAATTCTTGCCCCATCTCTAACTTAATCATTTCTTTCTCGATGTCGTCACACTCCCTAAGGAGCAATTCGAGCTTACAAATTACGTCTGATCTCGTGGGTTCCAACTCAGTGAGGGGCTCCTGTTCCTCAGTTAAAACGTCTTGTTGAATTGAATGCTTTTCGTTCTTATTTGTCATAATACTTCCTCCTAATATTTTTAGGCCTTTACGACCTTCTTTTGCAGTTATTTGTAAAATGAAATTATGTTCAGCTGAAGTGTCTTAATTTCCGGGCAGGTTTCGTCTCTCATCCTGTAAAGTACATCGAGCTTTTTGATTGACTCTTGTTTCTCCGATTCCAAGTCTTTGATGATCTGATTCTCATCACGAAAGAGATACTGTTGATTGTCAGATTTGTTGTTTTCTTCTTTCATTGTTCCTCCATAAATGATCGGACCTTTGCAGCCCACTTTTGTAGTTGTTCTGTAAATAGGGATATATGTGAATAAGCCAAAGTCTCAGAAACTGCCAAAATCTCAAGGTTCGAGCAAAATCTACCCCTGTAAAATGTAACAGCAAAATGGGGGGTGCGTATGATTGCATTACCATGGCTTTTTCCTGTTACATTTTTTCATCGTCTAACCACCGAAAAACCTTTGCCGGAGGGTATCTAAGTCCCTTCTCAAACTGGACAATCGCGACATGATTTTTGTAACCCAAATGCTGTGCAAGTTCTTGCTGGGACCAACGCTTTTTCTTCCGGGCTTTCTTAATCCTTTCACTAACGGGTTTTCGCCTAACTTCATAGCCATTAAGAAAGTCTTCTGTTTTTCTTTTCATATCCCGTGTACATGTGAATGAGGATCTGAAGAATTTTTCCAAATATTCTACAGCGCTAATTCTCCATTGTGTTGAAACCTGATCCATCGGATGGTCTGGATTATGTAAAATCTGGGAAAGTTTTTTTATTTCGTACCGCTTGTCTTTCAGTCTTTTATAATCGACAGCAACACCATGAACGATCTTAATGGGATCTTGTGCTATCTCTTTTGAAGAAAATAGAGCTTCTAGGGGGTTATTCTTCGAGTTTAGGTGAGATTTGTTCATGTCATCCTACAAATAATTTTTCATATTGAACGGTTATCAATGTTGACTATCATGTCTGTTTGAAAGCTGTTCCGCTAGATCTGCTCTATTCAATATCCTTCTTCATTATCCGGTTTGGCAAAAGCTCTGACTGGCGTAAAATTAACTAACCTCTCCCGGATAGTTAGAGGATCCTTTCGATCCTTGATATGAACAATCTCTGCCTCAAACTCCACTCCAACTAAATCAATATCACCTAAATCAACAGCTCCCTTATCCTCTTGTTTTCCCCCTAATGCTAAGAGAAGATTACCATAGCGAACTTCCCAAGGAACAATGATCTGATTGAATTTCCTAGAACTACCGTCTTCAAAATTAATAGCTAGTTTGAAAATATAATACTCACCGCCCTTCAGACCCTTTCGTTGCTCAGGATCATCGATAATCTCAAACAGATATCTGCCCTCCTTCATCAATTTTTTCTGATTTGGTTGGCACCGTGAAAGTTTCATTGCTTTCCTCCTTTAATTTTTTCTTATATGCATACGCTTAACCATCATTCTTTAAACATCCCAGTATTTTCACTTCATTTGAGATTATCATTCTCAGGAAACAACCAATCATCCTTAACTTCTAGTGCTGCAGCCAATTTTTTCCTTTGCTCTTCTGAAGGATTTAAATATCCAGATTCAATTCTCGATATCGTTGAATAATGAATTCCTGTTTCCAACCACAATTGAATCTGAGGTTTATTCTTAAAAAACCGCGCTTCTTTCATTCTGTTTTTCATAATAATTCCTCTTAATCATCATTGAGTATGTTAGAATTCTAAGGCAATGTAATAAGATTGTCCGTCACCCTTATTTATTTTTTCAAATCCAAACTGATACGGATTTATGGAGGGAGGAAATGAAACAGGTAATTGAGCTAAATTTTAAAAAAGATGAAGTAGATTCTTTTCTAAAAAATAAATTTGGTTATGGTATTTTGGAATTTGAACTAAGTATACTACAAACTTACATGACCTTCTATTACAAAAATGGTGTAAAAGTAGGAAGAATTGCTGATGAGAGAGTAAAGCAATTAATAAATCTGAAAGGAAAAAGAATCGAATTATTCGATGATTTCTTCACAGAAATAAAAATGTATAAGCATTTCAAAAATATTTTTCTTAAAATAGGAATTTCAAAATGGACTCCGGCGAATAAAAAAAAGTTCATAACTGAGAAATATAAAATAGATCAAGTATTTCAGATTATAGATGAACAGATAAAAAATTATTTAACAATTGATAAAAATTTAGATACTCACAGCGCACTTTGGGGAATTGAATCAATGCTCTATATTAAACCAATAAACTTTTTAGTCTTAATATGGAGTTATGCTATGAAAAAAGGGAAAAATATTGACTGGATAAATATGCACAATCTTATGCATTGGTTCTCAAAAACAATTAATGAGACAACTTTATTAGAATTTTTGGAATTCCGTGATAAGTGGGATCAATCATCTGAAACACTTAGATCCATAAGCAACAAATATCAAAATACCAAATATAATGAGTTAGCGTATTATATATATTTAAATTTTTTTGAGAAAGCAGATAAAGAATACAAAAAAAAATATCCCCAAATGATATCTACATTGAAAAAAAAATATGTTGGAGAAAAAATTCTATCGGTCAATAATTGGGCTACTTATAATGATCTTATTGCATGTTTGTTACCACTATTGTAGATGGTCGTGAAAAAATGAGCCACTTTTGGCATGAAGATGCTGGGAGAAAGAAATATAATACGATTTTTTATTCCAGTATAAGAGAGGTGCTCGATTTGAAAAAAAGGAGACCATTTTGGACTTACTGCTTTTGTAAAGGAAAGAACTGAGCTGAGATGGTTGGATAAATTCATCAACGAAGCGTTTAGTATGAAGAGAATTACCGAACCCGATATTAAGATGCTCAAATCCATCAGGCGTAGATTACGAAATAACTTAGAGAGCCGTACGAAACCTTTCCCTAGAAATTGAACCGGAAACAATTCCTGAGAAAAAGGGGGAAGATGGATCTCAAGATCGGGGATGAAGTAGCCGTCCCTTTCACCAAAGGACGTATCTCAATCCTCCAATACACCGGAGCCGTAATAGGAATCATGAGAAACCTATGCAAAATCAAAATAATCTTCGGATCCTCCTCAAGAACCTGGGTGGGAAAAACCTCTAAAATATTGAAAGTCTCTAGAAAAAAGGGGGAAAGAAACTTTCCAATATCCTGAAAAAAAAATCTTTAGAAGAGGAGCGAAAGAAGGTTTTCTGAGAAGGAGAAAGAACCAGGGGGGAAGAATCGAATTCTGAGAAGCAGGAGGGGAATCCTATATCATAGAAATTTTTTTTGAAGTGGGAGCATGTAATGTATATAAAGAGGGGGGGCGATTTTAAAAGCCCCACACGCCCCTCTTCGAGTTGAAGACAACATCCATACGCCTGGGGTGGTGCCGGATGGTGCGGATTTTGCCGGATTCAGGCCGCCGCCCCTGATTATCGGTGCAGATTTTGCCAGATCGGTACCGACGCCCCTAGTTAGTTGACATAATATCAATTATGCGACACAAGTATAATGTTTTCAATGGTTTACGCCTCTTTACAAAGTAAAGAGGGGACAGGATCGCGCGCTATCGGATCAAAAGCCGGTGATCCTCGAGCGCTTATCCCTCCCTCCCTCTCCTTAAGATTATTACTCTTCTTCATAAGAATAAAGAGCTCTTCCTTCCCCTGCTTCTTAATTGTTCCTCCTTCATAAGATATCCTCTCTCTTCTTTCCTTGTTCTGAATAGTCTTTGTTCTGAATAGTCTTTGTTCTGAATAGTCTTTGTTCTGAATAGTCTTTGTTCTGAATAACGCGCGCGCGTGTGGGGTGGCTACAATCCGGCATGATCCTTGCCCACCATAGACCTTGACCGGCTGCTGTTCGGCGCTCCTGTGGCCTCTCAGCGCTTCGGTCTTTTTGGGCTTGTGGTTTCATCCCTTTTTCTGCTGCTGGTGGTGTGATCCTTTGCTGGTGGCGGTGGTTTCTGCTGCTTGTGGAGGATCTCCGGCGGCGGTTTCAACCTTTCTTTTTCCTGATCGTTTAACCCTATTGACAGGTATTCTTTCCATGAGAAAATATAGGTGAGAGCGCGACATGCCTTTACAATCTATTCAAAAAGAATTTATCAAATGAAGAACATTGAAAGGGAGAAGTCTATGCTTCTCCAGGGCTCCCCCTCTGTCCCCATGCGGATAATGGAGATAAGAGAAATTAAGTTTCCGGTCAAGCTGGCAAGATCACAGGATGTGCTTGATGTTGTCAATGACTTGCGTCTTGCTGATCGGGAAACGTTCACGGTTCTTCATCTCAGTTCTGCAAATGTCATCATCAACCGTGAAGTCGTTTCAGTGGGGACAATCAACTCAGCCGCCGTCTATCCTCGGGAGGTGTTAAAGTCCTGCATCTTAAACAATGCATGCGCCGTGATCCTTGTACACAATCACCCAAGCGGAGATTGTAAGCCGTCTGAATCGGATCGCCGGATCACACGGGAGTTGATCGCTGCACTTTTGATCTGTCAAATCGTCGTGCTGGATCACATCATTATCAGTGCTTCAAGTTCCTTCTCTTTTGCTGATGCTGGCCTATTGGGGATCATGACAAACCATGTCGAGGACGTGCTCAAGCAACTTGATCTCGACAAGGGGACATCATGAGTGATCAAACTAGAAAGGCACTCAGAAGGGAAGAGATCAACATTTGTTTCGAACGTCTTGACCTCGTGCTTAAAAGTGTTGACCTTCCAACTGAATCCCAGGGCGTGCGCTCGGGTGTCTCTGCTGCTGAATTCATATCGATGAGTTACACCTTCGCAGGCCATATCAGGTTTAAACATATCGACACCAGAAACTATCTCATCTTGAATCCTGATAACACGCTCACAATTCCAAAGGGAGGGCCTTTCTTTTTAGGGTTTTTTGATTCATCTCTTGGAGCTCAATCATGACAGACTTAATCAAACTTGAAACAAGGGCCGACGGTCTCTACATCGGAGGGAAAAAAGTCCTGGCTGGCTGGGAAAGTTTCACTGGCTGGTTTTGGTTTGGAGTCGAACGCTCGCACACTCAGGACAGTGTCTTAGGTGATGGCCAGGTTATCGAGGGTGATCAAATTTGGTATGGATTAGTCCAGGGATTCGAGGATGAGTTCGGGTATTTCTCGCAAGGTGAGATTGAATCGCTAGGGCCTTACAAGGCATGGCCGATCAAGGCGATCGACCTCCCCCATGCCGGGCGGCGATCATGAATACCTTCAGACTGTTGGAGATCAGCGAGCCCAAGTTCCCGTACAAGTTCGCGAGTTCTAAAGATGCGTTCGAGGCGGTGAAGGATTACGGGTGCGCAGATCGTGAAGTATTCCTGGTGCTCTATCTCAACGCTAAAAACCAGTTGATTGACTGCGAGCCTGTCAGCGTCGGAACAATAAGCATGGCGGCGGTTTGGGCTTCTGACGGTTGTCAAGGGTGCGCTCTTGCGCTCTGCTGTCTCTGTCATCCTTGCTCATAACCATCCAAGCGGAGATTGTACCCCAAGCCAAGCGGACATTGACATTACTTAACAGATTGGCTTGGCGTGTACATCTGTTGAAATTAGAGTGCTCGACCATATCATCATAGGCCGGGACTGCTATCTGTCTTTTACAGACTCCGGGAAGATGGCCGACGTCAACGCCGCTGTTGATAAGGCGATGTCGTTTATCGGGGGGAAGTCATGAATAGGTATGAAATCGTAAAATTTCAGCATGAGCCGGAAATGCACCTAATCGTTGACAAGGGCGTTGTCCGGCATGGCGCTCACGTTATCCTTTTTGAAGGTACGAAAGAAGAGTGCCGGGATTATCAGATCAAACACAACCTATTTGAAAATCTAAAAGAGGAGGTCAAATGAGCGTAATACTTGAAAACAATCAAAAATATTGTGATATCTTCGAGGCGCTCCGACGCCGGGAAAAAATCTTGAAGTATTTCTTTTATGAATTCGCCGGGACGGATGAAATTCCCCTTGAGTCCCGGCTGGCTTTATTTGTCGGCCAGCTGCATCGGGCCAACGTCGCGAGCTATAACGAGCGCTACGGAGCCGTGGAGCCCGAGCGCGTGTTCGATCTGATCGGGACGGTCAGCACCGGGGCCCGGTGGACTGATCTTGAACTGATCAAGGCACTCCAGTCTATCAATTATCAAAATTCAGAGGGTGAAGTTATCCCAGAGCACAAGGCGACCGGTGAACGGCTTCGAGAGTTGATCTATGCGCTGATGTCTGCCGTCATTGACAAGATGCCGGGCTACGATCAAGCAAGGACGTGGTAAAATGAAAAAATATCCAATCACCCATTTTATCGACAACCACAAAAAACTCTGGTTTCTTTTCAGCTGGAAAGCTGCGGTGCATAGGGCGTTGGCTTGCGTGTTCGATTATAAGAGTTGGAGAGTCAACAGGTTAAACTAAAAAAATTTTCAAGATCATGTACGGCCGGAGGAAAGGCCGATGATGTGCCCGGCGTGCGGAAGTATCGGAGTTGAGCTCGGAGTCCTCGGCCAGTTGACCTGGTACCGGTGCGAAGACTGTGGTTTTGAGTTTGCTTACAATCACCAAATCTTTGAGGAGGAGATCAATGGCTAAAAAGAAAGAGATCGCTGTAACTTTTTGGAATGGCTGCATTGAGTTGGTCGAGAATATCCCGAGAGGTCAAACTGTAATTACCCTGGACATCGACGAGGATGGGGAGGAGCGTGAGATAATCCGACGCTAGTATCCGGACAGGACAAGTGAACGGATCACAGAGGAAGAGGTGGCGTATGGCCAAAAAAAGGACGAGGTCGTCTCTACTGGCTTTACGTATCCTGATCCTGATAAGGCATAACAATGCAGCAATTTAAAAACACTCTCGTCCTCATGAACCTGAAGGACCTCGGCGCCCTCCTCAAGTACTGGAAAGACCGCCTGAACAGGTGCACAACAGAGCAGGGAAAAGGGATCGCCGCCTGGATGATCCATCAGATAACCATGGAGATCTTGTTTAAAGAAGTGGTGCGCGATGGCCTGGAGATGATACGAGAGGAAGAGGATGCTCAGTTCATTCAAAAGCTAAAGGACCTCGGGATCATATTCGGGAAGATCAGCAGCAGCAACAATTAATTCTGGTCGCCGTGTTGCAGTCTTGTAAGTTTTTTTCAGCCTAGCGCATCTTTCTATGGAAAATGGAGCGTATCGTACGGAACAAACTACCTTGAAAATAAAAAATACTTAGTACTCTAGTTCGTAATTTCGGTGACGTATTTTTGATGCATTAGATTATGCAGCTTTTCTTTCGCTCATTGATTGATAAGAGAGTTTTTGTAATG
>SDBU01010713.1_pt1 | contig 10136 bp, 20 predicted proteins | sample 2277071 | NCBI WGS metagenome assembly SDBU01 (sample SAMN10397929, study PRJNA504765) | marine sediment metagenome | isolation source: marine sediment core GS08_GC12, 126 cmbsf | place: Arctic Ocean: Gakkel Ridge, Loki's castle | collected 2008 | reverse complement strand
CAGGGGAACGAGTTTGAGTTGTGGCCTAGTAGATTCCAGAAGCCGGGAGACGACAGCGAAGTTGACAAGCAACGGCGGTGGTGTAATGAATGTAACGCACCAACTCCGCACCGTTTACCCTTTGGGTGTGTGGTGTGTAACGAAGCAAGGATGGCGCAGCATAGAATGAAACGACTGGAGGTTAGAAATGCTAATAGGTAGAGGCAACGACGAACAATATGGCAAGGCGTTTGAGCAGTTGAAGGTGGATGTTGTGGATGCACTTGTAACAGGAGGATTGGCGGCTGTTCATAGCGAAAGGGGAATAATCACTATTCCGCTAAAGGACAGGGATGCAAAAATCAATGTTGATGTTGAAAAATCAACTAGCAATCGCTATCCCTACAACAATTCGGGCACTCGTATATCATACAGCGGGTATGCTCTGGGTTACGGCACTGGCTTCAAGAAGTATCTAAAGCCTGCTTACCGCAACGGGATATGGGGGTTTGTCGGCAAGACGCTGATTGCCAAGACGCAGGAAGCTATCGACTACGCTACCCAGCTTTATGATTGGCGGAAAGAATCAGAAAGCCAGCAGGACGCTCTGGAGGCCAAGACGCGGGAGGTGTTTAAGAAGTACAACAGTGGACAAGGCAACAACCTATGGAGCAACAGCTTGAGAGTCAATGGCAATCGCGTAGACATAAATACTGGATGGGGATCATTACATCTCATGGCAAGAGATGGTGGGGTATCGTTTCAGCCACAGGGGATAAGTTTCCAAACATCGTCAACCAAGACAGCCTGTTTAAGTCCAGAACAGGTAGAGGATTTGATAACCAAAATAGGTGCAATAGTAGAACCGGCAGGTGATGTCAAGGAGGATAGCAATGCAGAAGGATGAGGCGAAGGCATATCTGGAACGACGAATTAGGAAGAAAAAGGAAGAACTTAGAGAACGCGGGGAGGGATTGATACTGAGTCTGCAAAAAGTCAATCGCTCGATTACAAGGGAGTTGGATAACCCAACTGCATCAGGAGTCAATGTTCTAGGAGAACTACAGGCTTCGGCCACGATATTTGAAGCCGCTTGCGGATATTTAGCCGGTTTGGTGCAAGGATATAAAGCCCTTATATCAGGTGACGGCGATGGAGGTGATAGTGAATGAGTACAAGACTACAGAAAATAGAGAAGCTGGAAGATAGTATAAATGTCCGACTACAGGTGATTTTATTCACCAGCCAAAACGGATTGATGGCTTATAAGCATCCTATTACTTATGATGAATCAATCGCTATTCACAAGGTTTTACTATCAATCGAAGATAACTGCAAAGGGCTTGCAAAACTAACTGCTAAGGCTATCGGTATGTTAAGGGCATGTAATATGCTTGTGTCAGGTGATGTCGATGGAGATTGAACATCTTTCCTCTTCCCGCGTAAATATGTTTTTGCGCTGTCCACGGCAATTTTTCTACCGTTATTGCGAAGGGCTGGTAGTGCCGCCGTCGGGTGCTATGACGCGTGGTAGCAGCTATCACCGTGGCGTCCATGCTAACATGAGTCAGAAGATTGAAACACATGAAGATCTGCCTGTTAATGACGTGCTGGATGTCTTTAGCACAGAATACGAGGCGAGGGCACATGACACATTCTGGCTAGACACTGAGGATAAAGGGGAGATAAAAGATAGTGGTATCGTGTTGCTACGTGAGTACCAGAATATCATTGCACCTACCATACAGCCTGTAGCAAGTGAGCAGGAGTTTGAGCTACAGTTGGAGAATAAAGAGTGGGCATTTACAGGAATCCTCGACATAAAGGACGACGAGGAGGTGATCCATGAAAACAAGACCAGCAGCAGGAGCTTACGACAGCCACGTCAGGAGCATTTGCTACAGCTTACGGCATATCTTACAGGCGCATGGCAGGCAGAGGTCGTAGGCAGGCAGGGAAGGCTCACCTACGCTGTGTCAAAAAAGCTGCCTGAGATAGTGAGTCATGATGTTATCATGTCTCAGGCGGGGGTGCTTTACTTTCTGACTATCATAGCTCAGGTAGCTAACGCTATAGAGTCAGAGATATGGACGCTGAACCGCAGTCATAATCTTTGTAGCAAGAGGTATTGTGGCTATTCGGGAATGTGCCTGAAGCAATTTGGTGGTTACATACGAGACTAGGAGGTAAAGATGGCGCGAGCGCATTTTGTAAAGAAAGCAAGAAAAGATAACCCGGCGGTAAAGGCTGGTGAAAGCTATTGGTGGTGGCAGTTCGCTTATAGGGACAGGCAATACAGCAAGACACAGCCCAAGCAGAGCCAGCTTACTCAATCGTCGTTCTTGTCTGAGTTGTATTCCATTCAGGGAGACATTGAGTTGATAGTGAATCCTGAGAATCTCCCAGAGATAATGGACAGAATAGATGAACTCAGGGACGAATGCGAGAACAGTTTGGAAAATATGCCTGAGCAGCTTCAGGAAACCAGCGATTCAGGAATCATGTTAGATGAACGGATTACTGCTCTTGGTGACTGGCATACTGAACTGGATGGTATAGATATTGACCCCGGTGATCTGAAAGATGAAGATTTAACTGAATGGCTAGAGGAAACGCTTGATGAGATAAAGGGGTGTTCCGTGTTTCTATAAGGAGGTGATTACATGGGTGATATATGCCCGATACTACATGCGTCTAATACTGTAGGTAATCTATGTCTGGAAGGGGAATGCAAGTGGTGGGTAGAACCAGCCAAGAGTTGTGCTATTGTCATGATACATGAGCTACTTAGACACATACAAGCTGGGAATAAGCATGAGATGACAGCGGAAAACCTAAGATGAATGGGAGCGAGAGAAGGAGGTGTAAGGTGAAGAAAAGTTGGGAAACTTTTGAAGAAATATATGACAATCAAAGCCCTGAAGTAGCATTGGATTATTGGGAACAAGAAGAGAGAAAACCCCGCGACATAAACTGGAGAAGAGTATATGTCATATTCTGGATAGGTCTTTTATTGGCAAATCTCTTCTTGGTCTATTTAGGACTTAAAAGCCCGTCTGGAGTACGCCCATTCGGGAGGAGTCTTTTGCTGTGGCCTATAGACCCAGAGAATATAACTTATATTCATCTGCTAATATGCGTAGTTAAAGGCATTCCGCTATTCGGGATATTCATAGCAGACCTAATGTTAGTGTTATGGGGAATAATACCTATCCTTGATGGGGATGATTTTTTCTTATAGGAGGTGTGCGGTGGTATATGTTGACGAACTTCAAAGACGGGCAAGCTGGCGGTACGGATTGAGTTGCCATCTATTTGCAGATACAGTGGCAGAATTGCATAGCTTCGCAAAGAGCATGAAGCTAATACAAGCATGGTTTCAAGATAAAAAGGTTCCGCATTACGACCTGACAACCAGCAAGCGAGTACAAGCTGTTAAATTAGGGGCGAAAGAAACCACTACGAAGGATTACCTCCACAAAATAAGGGGAGGTTCAGTATACTCAGTATACGAGGCATTCTACAAGGATACATAGAAGGAGGCAACATGAGCTACATACTGTTAGTGCTGTTGTGTTTGGCAGTTGTTTATATACGGGCTCTACGCGACAAAGTGAAGGAAAAAGAATCGTGTATCCAATATTACATGAAGCGTGATAACGAAGCGATGGCGGCACTACAAGAAGCGCAGAAGGAAGTTGTTGGAAGTAAGGTCATAGAGGCATTGTGCAAGTTATATCATCATGGGGAGGAATAGTATGGGTAGGCAACCTGGAGTAGCAAAGTTGTTGGAAAAGCATTGGCTAATACCGAAAGACCAACAGGACGTGAAGTGTCCTTATTGTGGCCGGGTGTGGATGGATTCACACCCATTTATAACACTCCACGGGGAAGAGCCGCCGGGGGATATAGATTGCCCCGATTGTGGCAAGACGTTCCTCGTAGAAGAGCGCGTTGAACGATGGTTCCATATTACCAAGAAGGGAGAGCAGGATGACTGAGAAAAAGCAGAAGCAAGGCAAGGCTGTAGAAGCGGCCCGCGTAGCGGGTATGAAGGTTGAAAAGGTTGTTGATGCACAATTCGAGATGGTGGAGGTAGATGACGATACACAGATTGCATATCGCATTCTTGACAAGCACGTAACTGACGAGATAACCAATAGGCTTTCAGGACACTTCGACCAGGAACTTATTTATAATACGCCGCGCAGAACGGCCAGTGGAAAGCTCTCACACCCTGAGTGCGACCTGATGCCATACGGCTGTTCCTACAAAGGAAAGGATAAGCATATCCACATAGTAGGTATTGGCTATCAAGGCGCATTACAGGCAATGAGGGCGTATGGAGGAATTGAAGCAACAGTACCCAATATGCCGGAAGTAGTAGACCAGGGCGGCAAGCTGGTCTGGGCGGCTTATGCCGAAGCTGTTGATATGCACACCGGAGTAAAGCTAGGGAGATGGTACTTCCAAGATTACGAGATGAAGTCAAAGGGGGGCAGGATGGAGAACCCCTTTGGTGCAAGTATAGCTGAAAGCAAGGCGTTGAGAAACGTAATTCTCGCACTCCTGCCAAAAGATTTGTTGCAAATATGGAAAGAGGATTACAAGTCGGGTGGCAAGCAATTAGACCACAAGCGCGCGGAAGAATTAGGATACAAAGAACCGGTTGAAAGAAAGGCGTTAGCTGCTGACACAAAGAAGGAGGTAATTACTCCGGGTGCTAAGAAGGAATACGAGGAGGACGTAGACCAGTTGGCTACTACAATGGGTCTGGCAACTAGCGATTTATCGAAGTTCATGGCTGATCCCGCCAACTACCCAACTCAGGCCAAGCGGTTGGTGAATGTTAAGCAGGCATTAAATAATGAAACATTAAGGCAGTCAATTCGATCTGCTTATGACACATGGTCAGCACCGCCCGAAGAAGAACCGCCTGACTCGGAGCAACCGGAGTTATTGGATAAGCAGGGGAAGAAGCATAACCCACCAGAATAAGGAGGAATAGCATGGTAAAGAAGAGGAAGCAAGTCTATGAGCTACCTGACGCTGCCAAAAATCGGCTACTGAATACAGGCGAGTTAGCGATATGCTTGCATGTAACCAGGCGTACAATTCTCAGGACGTATCTACCAGCAGGTATGCCACACGTCATTAAAGTGCCGGGTAGCGGTGGGTACAGGTGGGACATAAAGCGCGTGCTGGAATGGTTTGCCGCAGGGCAGCCTAGTGCAGAAGAACAGGAGGTAGAGAATGCCAAGAGTAGTGAATAAAATAACTGATCCCTTGTTTGCGAGCAGTTGGAATCTAAAGCTACTCAACGTTGCCCCTGCTTGGAAATATAGTACAGGAGAGGGCGTTGTTGTAGCCATAATAGACTCAGGAGTCGATGGGAGTCACCGCGACCTCGGATGGAGCGGCGTGGATATACCGCTGTCCACTAACAATGACGAGAAGTATAACGATGCCCTATACAATCCTGTTACGAGCGCAATAGCTACAGGCAAGCATCCCAAGATAGTACCGGGCTGGAATTGCGTGGACAATAACGGGATCACGCGTGACAAGTGGCGGCATGGGACGTATCTCGCAGGCACGGTAGCTGCTGAATGCGATGGCTTCGGCATGGTAGGCTTTGCGCCGGATGCCAAGCTAATGCCTATTGTGGTGATTGACAAGTATGGCAAGGTTTCCCCTGAGCGGTGTGCCGTGGGCGTCAGGAAGGCCGCTGACCGAGGTGCTGACGTAATCAACATCAGTATTGGCTGGTACTCGCCATCAAAGATTCTCACTGCTGCTATAGAACACGCTCTTGACAAGGGATGTATCGTACTCGCAGCAACCGGCAATCGTGGCAGAAGTAGTATGATGCACCCCGCGGAGTCGTCGGGCGCACTGGCTATTGGCGGCACTGACCCAGTAGGCTGTAGGTGGGCGATGTCTGACTATGGGGAGAATCTAACTGCTGTTGCGCCGGGATCTAGTCAGCATGTTACCTTCTGGATGCGACACAGGTTCACGCGTGTTGAAGGTACAAGTCAGGCGTGTGCCAATATGTCGGGGGTAGCGGCGTTGGTCAGGTCGGTGGATCGCGGCGTAGGGCAGGCAAGCTTCATGCACTTGCTAAAGAAGTATGGCAGTAACGGTGGTGTGAAGCTACTAGAAACTGGCTACGGATACCCCGATGTTGGTATCATGCTGGAAGCAATAGGGCACAAGCCTACGATGGATGAAGTTATCCGCGGCCTGATGCGGTTGTCTCGCAATGCAGAAGAGTTTGGACGCGAGTCTTTAATATTAGCGAAATTGCTTACAGAAATGGAGGGAATATAATGACGTGGACTAAATTTGAAAAGCGCATTGGTGTTGCGAGAGTTCCTGCTCCCCCGTTTGTTAATATATCAAATATGGGCTACATCTCTTTCTCGGTTCGATGTGTTAAGGAATATCATATCTCCGAGTATAAATATGCTGTATTGTATTACGATACTGATGGCCGTAAAATTGGAATCGAGTTCACAAATGATAGCAGCGGTTTGGGAGTGAGAAGACTAAGAAAACGAGTAAGTCGAAATAATAATAGTGGGTTACAGTTATCTGGATTAGGGATGTTGAACTATTATGGAGTTAAGCCAGAAGTTTCGACCAGATATACCCCTTCCAAAGAGGGAAACCTGCTGGTAATATCTCTGGAGGAGGACGCATGAAAACATACCCGATAGCAGAGCGTGAGAACAAAGTGTCTATCAATAACTTTGGGAAGGTGGAACAAATTAAAAACACTTTGCATCTGGTTACGCGGTTTCCCTACATTGGGACTGCAAACGATTTCAGGGATATTATCTATGCCATAGGGGATGCACGGGAGAAGCAGAAACCCGTAATTGCAATGATGGGCGCGCATGTAATCAAGTGTGGCTGTAGTCCATACATAATCGAACTCATGAGGAAGGGAGTAATCACCGCTATCGCTATGAATGGGGCAGCTGCTATCCATGACTTTGAGATTGGGATGATTGGTGCTACGTCAGAGCCAGTTGAGAAGTACCTGCCTGATGGAAAGTTCGGCATGTGGGAAGAGACTGGAAGCCAGATGAATGCCTGCCTTGCTGAAGGAAAGAGGGCAGCAGTAGCTTACGGAGAATATTTATATTCGTCAGGCTCTGGCGCAGAGAATGTGGAATACAGCATCCTTGCACAAGCATTGAATCTGGGTGTCGTTGCTACCGTTCACCATCTCTTCGGGGCAGAAATAATACACCAGCATAACAATTCTTCGGGATTTCATACTGGACGCGCTAATTACTGGGCATTCACTGTGTTAAAAAACACTCTTCCCAAACTAAACGATGGCGGAGTGTTGCTAAACTTTGGATCTGCTGTGATCATGCCAGAGATATTCCTGAAGGCACTGAATTTGGCAAGGAATGAAGGTAATGAGGTAAAGGACTTTGTGACTGCCAACTTCGATATGATTGCACAGTACCGTGCCATCAAGAACGTGGTAGAGCGTCCGCATATTGGCAACAACGGACGGGGATATAACATCATAGGTATGCACGAAATAATGATACCGCTATTGACTTATGCGGTACTTGACAAGATGGAGGAGGAATCATGAAGACCATCATAGCGACACTGGTTGTTATTGTAGCAGGGATATGGTGTGTTGCTACCATCCTGCTGTCAATAGCGAGAGACAAGGAGCGAGAGAGGAGGCGCAAGGATGATACTACACAGGGATGATTTACACGCCTTGTACGAAGGCATCATGGAGATGTTCGACCCATGCACCGGAGTCATACAGTTCGCCGTGCATGACGGAGACGTGTGCAGGATAGAAAGGGACGGCGACTTTATATGGTTCTCGCTATGGGAAGGCAGTTTGGATCGCCCGGATTTAGAGCCTATCGAGCTTGGGCAAATGGCGGCCAAATTCGAAGACAGCGACTGGTGGACAGATGCCTCAAGAACAGATGGGCTGGAGGCCATTAGAAAAGCAGGCCATTGGTACGTGGCTTCCCAAAGCCGTAACAACTTTATGAAGCTATGCCATGCTATTGTGGCGTACTACGCGGAGCATCACCACAACGACCCTGATCTGTTCCACTTACATGACCAAGCACAGGATTTCTTGGGGCTGGCAGAAGCGGGGGAGTTGGACACAAAGGCCGTTGAGATGGGGTGGTGGGATGACGTGGATTGAACACCTGCTAGGCGTGTTGGCAATGGCGTTTTGCTTGTCTCTGGTAACAGTATTGCCGATCATATATGCTTGCGTGGTAGTTGGCAGCCGTAGCGATAATATAGGGATGGAAGGAAGATAACGTCATGCTATCGAAAGCACAGAAGAGAGCATACCGTAAGTTGACTGTCAACTGGCAGTCTGCGCGCACCCTACATGAGCGGCTGTCAACTTTGAATGTGCTGGTTGACATGGGTTTAGCAGAGAGGGACTACAACGTTGATTCACACTTCGCAGATGTAGTGCGAAACAAATACAGGCTTCCACAACAAGTCTATCAATTTTGCGCAAATGACATCATGGACGTACTTGCTGATAGCTTTCCAGAGTGGACGTGGACAGTCAGACAAGGCAGCCTGATATTCACAATCATGGCAAAGAGTGGGATTGTGTCTTATCCGCTTAATGTTCCATGCGCAGAGCTTCGCACAGACGCCGATATTAAGCAAGCAGGGCGTGAGGCTGTGGCTGGATTAAAAGAGGCGTTGTGGCGACATGGAGAAAAGCCTTGACTGAATGGTGGAAGGTATGGTAAAATATAAGTGCCAGTCGGCCAACTGGTAAATCCAGAACATCTGCTATATAATATTGGTGGGCGGTGTGGCGATCCCATATCGTCCGGTAGAACGCCGCCCAACCTCTTCTACCGGAGGATGCTATGAATAAGTCAGACCGCGATGAACTTTACGAAGAATTCCTTGACAACTATTACAATTCAGATTTTCCAAGTGTTGTAAAAGCCCCTGCCAGTAACCTATTTTTGACAATACTACATCGGGCAGCTACGTTTTATTTTCCTGTCACGTTCACTATACAAGACCACGATCTGATACGATCATCAGGCACGAAGCCCAAAAGATTCCATTTTATTAGGAAGATTCTGGCGTCAGTGCTTGTTGACGGTGTTTCGCTAGTAAAATATTCCCAAGCTAGAGATGCTACAGAATATTCAATTAAATATCGTTTACTAAAGAATGAACACGCAGGAGATACTGCTATTATTGGCGATGCAAAAGTATTAGAGGAAATGGGATATGTACCGCTATCCCATTATCAAGAGACAATGATCACGTCGTTGGTTTTAATGTTAGGTTCTCAACACCGGCCATATAGCAATCCTAATCATGGGTTATTGTCAAAGATCAGAACCGAACTTGATGAAGAAAATCCTAGATGTGCCGTTTGTGACAGATTCGGAGACCTTCTACACCACAAACATTACAAATCATGGCGAAATGAGAAGTCAAAAGATTTAATAATTCTCTGTACCAGATGCCATTCCCTTATTCATAAACCCTATTCAAAGGTTTGGTGATGAATAGTGGGCAGAAATGGCTATATGAAAGCCTATCACTGCATTCTGGACATCGCCGTCACTCACCTAAAATCAGCAGAATTTTTGCTATTTTACTACATATACAGGAAGACATTGGGCTGGAATAAATTTGTAGATCGCATCTCTCTCGGTCAATTTGTGGATGATACAGGACTCACTAAGCAAACAGTATTTACTCATTTAGCATCTCTCGAAGAAGCAAAATGGATCCATGTCATGAGAGAAATTACCGAGGGAGGGCTACCTTATAATAAGTATTCTCTGGGTGAAGTGGTCTATAAATTATACTGGTCTAAAAATTATACTGGTCTAAATATTAGACCAATACCTGTCCAAAAATTAGACCAGTCTAACCCAAAAGTGGTCAAAAAATTAGACACACAAAAGATAGTTCTTAAAGATAGATCTAAAAATAGTAAGAGTAAGAGGAAAAGTAACGTTATTGATCCAGAGGATCGTGTACTTGAAAACGGGATGACTTGGGAAGCTTTCAGACAACTTTTAGAATTCAAAGTAGGAGTAATCAAGATCGGAGTGGAAGAGAATGATACATACAGAAAAGCTCTTGAGCTGGAG
>SDBU01010712.1_pt1 | contig 10136 bp, 10 predicted proteins | sample 2277071 | NCBI WGS metagenome assembly SDBU01 (sample SAMN10397929, study PRJNA504765) | marine sediment metagenome | isolation source: marine sediment core GS08_GC12, 126 cmbsf | place: Arctic Ocean: Gakkel Ridge, Loki's castle | collected 2008 | reverse complement strand
CAATTAGAACATCCCCAACGCACATATTTTTGCTTTTTAATATTGAATCCATTTACAGGATCCTCTTCTTCACTTTTTACTTTGATAACCGCTAAATCAGGAGCCCTATCAACTCCAATCAATTTGCAACTAACCGGCCGATTTAGATTCATTTCACCATTCAGATTAACCGGAGTTGCCAATAATCCTTTTCTAGGTATACTATTGGGCAACGCACCACCATCTTTTAATACTACATGTGCATTGGTTAAAATTATTCCGCGTGATCTAATAAAACAACCACTACCACTAGTTCCATCATCTGCTGTTATTGTGACACAAGCACTAATGTTTTCTTTAACTATTCGTTCAATAGATTTATTTTTATATCTGCAAAAATCACCCATTATTAAAATTGATCTTAAAAGATTATTTTTATATATAAAAATAATCTTTTATTATTCTATTTATCAATATGGGTCCAACGCAATCTGTTACTTCGGGAGGGGATGGTGTTAATGGTAATGATAATGATGATGGTGGTGCAGTATCAGCGAGTGGTTCATCAGGCCTAGATGGCGATTCGAGTTAATTTTTCCAATGATCATTTTTATCGTGTTTAACACGATGAAAACTGTATATCCTTTACAAAATTTTATTTGTTTATAAAATAATCTTATATTTAAAATGGGTGGTAATCAATCAACATCTAGCATGACAAACTCGATATTAATAATTTCGAGTTTGTCGGTAGTAGACATCGTAACCAGTGGTTTATTACCATCCATAATCTTGGATTATCCAGATATAGATTTTACACACTTATCTATACTTAGAAAAAATCTTCGTCAGTATCTAGGTCCATAAAATCGTCCATGATTTTTATAATCATATTATTTTAAGCTTCTGTGTTGGATATGACAGGCATAATGAATTAAAATACATATTTTAATTTCCTGTAAGTCTTTTTATCATTCTAGATATTTATAATTTAAACTAATCATTTTTGAATCATATCTGTCTTGTGTAATTATATAAGAAATCCATATAATTATTTTTATGTACTCGTAATATTACGTCTCAGGAGTAATAATAACTCCTTGAGAAACACTAACTTTATCTACTTCGTCACCAATATTCACAAACTTTAGATTTATAGGTTTAGTAAATACTAATCCATTCATCCATGCCCGAAATTCGCTGGTAGTCATTTCCCACTGATGGTCATCATGACGAAAGTGTTGTTTAACTGGAGTATCTTCTATTTCTAATACACTATTTTCTGAGGAGATTTCGACTGGATTAGTTTGATTTCCAAATGATCCCGATTTTACGGGATAGTGTTGATTAAATTCAGCATTAGGAGTAGTCACTATTATACGAACAAAATTTAGATTAACCAGTTGATATAAAATTTGACTAGCTTCCTCTAGACTGCAATGCTCTATAACCTCACAAATTAAGATAATTAAAGGTTGACTATCATAAGAATCCGTAAAGGATTCCCAATTAGTCATCGGGATAACTGTATCTAAATCGTGTTTATTAATCATTTTCACAACTTTACTTACACATTTTTCATTAGTATCTAATGCATAATATGTGCGAGATTTATCGGCTAAGGTTCTGACCATAAACCCTTCACCACAACCAAAATCTAAAATATTCGATCGTGGAGCTATCAATGAGCTAACAAAATTTCTTCGTTGAACTGCAGTATTGCCATGGACCATGTTTATGCTATCGGAACCTTCTAATTCTTTTCTATATTTGTTGAAAATACTTGGACTGGTCACTAAATCGCGTTTAAAAATATACCTAAGATAATAAGGACTATTAATAAAATTAAGACTACGTAAATATTTTTCGATAACACCAGCATTAACATCGAAAATTTCATTTGTCCGTAAGGTTAGAAATAAGGCTAATAAGTTTACACAATGTAACACTGCCGTTAATGTTCCTCTGTGACTAACAATAATTTTATAATTGCGCGTTTTAGGTATATTTTCTATTTGCAATTGAAATTGAGGGAAATAATAATTCCATATGTCATATAGATTTGGACTATGAGTACATACCAGATTAATACGTATCCTATGTTCGAATTCAGGTATATCTTCTTTAGATATAGATTTAAGATTATACTGAAAGAACTCACTCAACATACTTAGAATTATTTGAGGACTGGTATATTGTCCTGGATTAACATAAGCAAATTTATCATCCGCTTTTGATCTGTAGGAAACGGACTGAAATCCATCTCGAAATAAGACTAAATAAGTTTGAGGGTCGGCCTTAGAATAAACACCAAACAAGTATCCCGAACGTAAACTTCGAACCAGCATGCCCGTAGTTGGATTTTTCTTAATAATGAAAGATAATTGTGGATTGGTAGAAGTGATGATTAGTAGCCCCATTATACTATCCTTAACGAGAAAATTAAATCTATAAGTTATTACTTTGAATCTCTGAACACTCAAAATTGAATATTCAATTATCCAACATCTCCAAATTAAAATTACCTCTAATCATGGATGAAATAAATTCCTCTTTGGTAGTACTAGAAGTATCCCTCCATAGTATTATTTATACTGTGGGACCAACGGGCTGTGGTAAATCATATTGGTGCCAAGAAGTGGTAAATTATTGTCACGAACGGTATCCACACATTAATATTCAGTATCTATCTTCCGACAGTATACGTCGGGAATTATTAGGCAATAATAAACAAGATAAGTATGATACTTGTATGATGGAAGTTAGTGGGTTGGCATTTGAACAATTATATAGTCGAGTACGAGCAGTAACTACCTACCCTGTTTCTGCTGAATTGGTTATAATAGATACTACTGGATTAACAGAGGATTTTCGGCTTAAAATTAAGGAAATTGCTCAAACTAATCATTATCACCTTGTAGCTTTAGTATTTAAGTATTCTAAACGAGAAAATTATTATCTGTCTGGAGCTGATAAATCTTTAGTATCCAGTCATATAACTAGATTAAATCGAGGAGTATTGCCTAATATTAGGAAACAGAGTAATCAAATTTATTTTATTCGAGATCGTATCCTCACGGCTATACTAGAACTTAAAGATTATGAATATTATCAATCCTGTTTTCTTCCTAATAATCACCAATATATTATTATAGGTGATGTTCACGAATGTGTGTCGGAATTACAGGCACTTTTAGCTAAATTTCATTTATCCGTAGTTAAGGGTAAAATTCAAGCTTCATCCAACACATTTCATGCCGATCGATCGCTTCGAATTATTTTAGTTGGTGACTTTATTGATAAAGGTGATAATACTGCTGAAGTAATCGACTTTTTGTATGATAATCAAGACTGGTTTTACCTGGTTATTGGTAACCATGAACGGACCACATATAATCATTTAACTCGTAATACTCACCCAATTGCTGAGGTAGCCCAATATTTTACGGCTTTACGTGTTCTTAGGAAAAATGACCAACTTCGAGAAAAATTTCTTCACTTATACTCTAAGGCCCGACCTTTTTATCGTTTTACGAGTCAACGTCAATCTTCATTTATCGTGACACATGTACCTTGTTCAACAATATATCTAGGAAAAATAGATAATCAATCTAGAAAACATCAGTCTTATATGCCTCGAATTCTACCAAAGGAATTAGAGTACATCAAGCGAGAAGCTCGTGGAAATGAGCCTTATCATTTCTTTGGACATATTATGTTGAGTCCCCCGTTTACCTACAAAAATAAGGTTGGCTTGGACGGAGGCTGTGTTTCTGGTTATCGTCTTAATGGATCTATGATTGGATCGAATCGACGATTAATATCCAACAATGTACCTTCAACTCGTACGACAAATGAAGTAGAACCACCATTGGCTCTCTTTAAAGAGTTACGGGTGGTAGATTTAAGTCAATTATCAACTTTTAGTCAAGAACGATTAAATTTTGTGTGTAGCCATCAAATAAATTATATTTCGGGAACTATGGCCCCGGCTGATAAACTAAATTCAGAATTAGAATCATTAGAAATGGGTCTTAATTATTATTGGAAACATGGTGTAGAGCAAATTTGTTTACAGCCAAAATATATGGGATCTCGTTGTAATGTTTACCTATTTTCCGATATAAACAAATGTTATGCTGTTAGTCGCAATGGATTTATTATTAAAGAGAATTTGACTAATGTTTACCAAAGATTACTCGAACGTTGGTCTCAAAAGATGATAGAAGAAAAAATAGCTTTAGTCATATTAGATGGTGAATTGTTACCTTGGCGAGCTATGGGAAAGGGTTTAATTGATACCCACTACCAATCGGTAGCTACTGGATTACAATCAGAAGTGAGTTTATTAGAAAAACATGGATTTGATACATCATTTGATGAGTTAGTTATCGCTTATAATCAATCAGGATTTGCGACCCAAAAATCTAAGACAAATAAGAAAGTTTTAATGAAAGAATATGGCTCTATTTATCATACTTATCAGGCATTAGCCAAATATCTTCCTGAACAAATTTCGGTGGAGGAACAAAAAGTAGTGGCTATCACCTTTGCCCAACAATTAGAAATTTATGGTAATGAGAGTGAATTGGAGTTTAAGGGGTTTGCTATTCTCAAAATAGTTTATGAAAATGGGAGGGAAGATATATGTTTAAATTCTATGGCTACTGACACACAATATGTATTGGCATCGGATAATGAGGAGTATTTAATAATAAATAAATCTGATCCTAATAGATTAACTACGGCCCAGGCTTACTTTGATCGATTAACAATTAGTAAACAAATGGAGGGTGTAGTTATTAAACCTCAAATGCATAAAAAGAAAATAGCTCCCTATATCAAAGTTCGAAATCCTAATTACCTAACTATTGTTTATGGTCCTGATTATCAAGTAGGTAAAAGATACCAAACATTGCTCAAAAAGAAGTCTGTAACTAAGAAGCTACAAAGATCTATAACTGAGTTTGAATTAGGCTTAGAAATGTTAGTTCAATCCTATGCCAGCATAAATATTGACAATGTTCAGTTACAACAAATTGTGGCTAATCTCCTTTTTGAGTGTGAAAAAGAGGCTGAGTTGGATCCACGGTTATAATAAAAAACCGATCATTCGATTCATATTCGAACGATTTTTTTATACATAACTCTTATTTTTAACTTAGAGTCTAAAACAAGAGTAAACATCAGATATAGTTGGCGCTCGTTCTTGTCCCACAAGAGTCGATAGCCTAGGGGAGTAAGTATAGGTGGAATATAACGGGATACAACTACCAAAAAGTTGCACGAAAAATAAAATACTGCAATTGAATGATCCAAAGTTTGATGTAGCCGGTGCTAAAGCTTTCATAGACTTTTTGGTTGGAGAGGAATTGGAACCAGCAGGAATATTAGATATGTCGTATAGTGATTATAAGCTGTGTGGTGCTACAATGGGCCAAGCTAAGAAGTGGGCGCGGGCTGCACCCTTAGTATTTACTGAATAAATAAAATAAAAATATTAGTCTCACTTGAGACTGATATTCGCATATCAAAGGTATATTCTCACAATAAGTATCATAGCTTCTTTTTATGTGCTTGTACATAGAAAACTTTTCAATACACATGTTTAATTCAATCACTATTTCTCACCCCACACAAAAATTGAATTTAAAATTATAGCTTTATAAATATAAAGCCCCCTACTATAATCAAGATGCATAACAACAATATTACTCGCCAGCCTTGGGAACATACCCTTTTGAACCAATTGAAATCAAGAATTTTTGAAAATATTGCCAGAAACATCTCATCTAAATGGAAAATGATAGCAATGCAAATGAATATTGACCCAAATGTTCAAATTATACCTTACACCAGCAGTAAGATTCCTATTGAGCTAGCCAACAAAATGTTAGCAGTTGCTGCCGACCAGAATAAAACAGTTGGTGATTTAAATAAATCATTAATAAATAATCACATGAACGCCTATATCGCGTCTCTAAATCAGATGTTGCTGACAATTTAAAACCCCCAACCGACATCTCTTTTAGTCAGATTACATTGCCCAGTGACTTTCCTATCTGCAATAATATAACTGAAATTTGGGAAGACATCGCCGAACTTTTCAATGTGGAAAATATTAAAGATGGACTCCACTGTGGTTCAAGCCCTAGTGAGTATGCTCTGGCCCTTATGCAAAGACTACGTGATAGGGGTAATGAGGCCAAACTCAGTACATGGAATGAATTTGCGGAAGACGGTCACATTCCTTTTATGTTAGAAATTGATGGACCACTTGAAAAAATGGGTTACGAGGAATGGGGCTATAAAGTTAAAATAGTGCCTGTTTCTGATAAGCAGTGCGAGCCACAATCTGAAGGACCTTTTACGTGGGATGCAGCTACTCAAAGAGCATACATAAATAAATTGTTAGCATTGGCTGATCCAAAGTTTGATGCAGCTGGTGCAAATGCTTTTATAGATTTTTTGGTTGTTCAGGATATGGAACCTGAAGATGTGTTAGAAACAGGAGTTAGAGAATACACTTCTCTTGCAGATCCAGTTCCACTAGGTCAGGCCAAGAAGTGGGTGCGGGCTGCGCCTTTTATTTTTACTGAATAGATATAATAATATTTGTAGAATAGATATATATCTATTTAGTAAAAATAAAAATAATATATATATCTGCCTCACCTGAGACAGATATAATTCAAAATAATATATATTTGCCTCACCTGAGACAAATATAATCCAAAATTACTCCGTTAAACTGGCGTAAAAGTGATCCATTGTATCATATGGACTAAATATAAATTTAGTCCACTCAAAAAACTTTTCTTTAATAATCCCTTTCGTTGTTTTTATTATGTTTCTGGTTAATAAAAAAGTATTATTTTGACCCATTATAACTTTCACCTTATAAACTCTATAATCTATAATGGGAGATATTTCTTTATTAATTAAAGTATTTATTGCAAAGGTCGGATTGAGGGCATTTGTTAACCCATCTATAGACCAGAAGCGCAATTCATGTGAATCAGTATTATAAGTTATTAAATATTTATTATTAATTGCCACACTCTGTTCATACTGAGGCATTTCTTTTTGTGCCAAAAACTTTCCTCTGGCGTTTAATATGCGCACAATAGTATCAGTTATTTCACCTGTTATTTTATACGTTTTATCAGTTACTTCAGCTATCATTTTCCCATCATATGAAAAATAAAATTTCCTATTTATATTAAATGTGGACTCCCATCCAACCGGTTTATAAGAAGTAACAGGCTTATAAGAAATTTGATTATTTTCTATATGGTAAATTCTGTACTTAATTTTATTACGAGTTGATATAAATATAATAGTATTAAATAAAGGTGAAAAATAAAAATCATTCCCTGTTTCATCAAAAGATACGACTTTATGTGGTTCAGCAACTGATCCTATAAAAGTTCTTCTCATGTATTTCACACTAGGCTTTAGTCTGCGTCTTACGGCAGTGGGTAGTAGATCATAACGAATCATATATTTAGATTTATCCACAGATATAAGCACTTTTTCTATGCTGGTTTCTGTATAATCTGGTATGGGTATGGCACTAATGGCCGGTTCATCAGGAGTCAGGAGGGGGACAATATTATAACTTGTAGCTAGCACACCTTCTTCGGGTTGTTCTAATTCATAATATTGTCCATCATTAGATATGTAAATACTGTCTTTAGGTACTGATTTATTTAAAGTACCTAATAATCTAACTTTTTCAGTCAATCCAGGTATTTCTGTTACAGTCACCTTATTTTTATGCCATATTGAATAATTATTGCTTATATATGTTGAACCTACGTCCTGACTCGCGAATTCAATTAGGGTATAATCTAAATTTGCACTGGGTCTAACTACTTCAGCAGATTTCCATAAGTTAAGCAACGCGTAGTCAGTAACATTTACAGCAGTCGTCATAGGGAATGAACCATGATAATCCAATATGGCAATTGTTTCCATATTAGATGTTTTAGACAATAATAATTCTAACATAATTGAATCAAATGCCTCAATTTCATATTTTATCATTTCTACTTGAGGAGCGGTAAATTTTTGGTTTGAATATAATACTAGGGTTCTTAATAGCGTATCAACCTCTTCTTCCAAACCTAAATAACTGGCGAGCTGGATAACTTTCAGCAGTTGATCAAGGTCCATTGGTTGATTGTAATTATCATTGAATGCTATGATTAATAAATCTGAGGGAAAAGGGATATATAGTGTTGATCCTGGTTCAGCATCAATATCTGTTAAAGTACCCCTTAAAACTGGATACTTGTTGACTTGTTCTACTGTAAGTTCAAATTGTTGATTGTCACTCGATTCTATGGTGTAAGTATCCATAATTTTTTAAAATGAAGTGAACTTACTTTAAATAGTAAATAATTTTATATTAAATAATATATATCTGCCTCACCAGAGACAAATATAATCCAAAATTAATCCGTTAAACTGGCATAAAATTGATCCATTGTGTCATATGGACTAAATCTATATTTAGTCCACTCAAAAAACCTTTCCCCAATAGTCCATTTCGGTGTTTTTATTAGTTCTCTAGTTAATAAAAAAGTATTATTTTGACCCATTATAACTTTTAGATTATAAACTGAATAACTTACATTGGGAGATATTTCTTTATCAACCAGAACATCTATTGCAAATGAAGGATTAGTAGCATTTGATAGACCATCTATAGACCAAAAGCGCAATTCATATGAATCAGTATTATAGGTTATTAAATATTTATTATTAATTGCCACACTCTGTTCATATTGAGGCATTTCTTTTTCTGCCAATAAATATCCTTGGGCGTTTAATATGCGCACAATAGTATCAGTTGTAACACCTGTTATTTGAAACGTTTTATCAGTTACTTCAGCTATCATTTTTCCATCATATGAAAAATAAAAATTTCTATTCAATGCGAACTCCCATCCAGTCGGTTTATAAGAAGTAACAAGCTTAAAAAAAATTTGATTATTTTCTATACGTTAAATTTTGTACTTAATGTTAGTATGAGTTGATAAAAATATAATAGTATCAAATAAAGGTGAAAAATAAAAAACATTCCCTACTTGATCAAAAGATACAACCCTATGTGGCTCAGCAACTGATCCTATAAACGTCTTTCTCAAAAATTTCACACTAGGCTTTAGTCTGCGTCGCACATTACGGGGTAGTAGATCATAACGAATCATATATTTGGATTTATCCATAGATATAAGAATTTTTTCTATGCTACTTTCTCTATAATCTGGTGTGGGTATGGTGTTAATGGCCGGTTCATCTGGAGCGAGGAGGGGGACAATATTGTAACTTTTGGATATTGCACCTTCTTCTAATTCATAATATTTTCCATCATTAGATATGTAAATACTGTCTTTGGGGAAGTCAGTACGTAAAGTACGTAATAATCTAGCTCCTTCTCTTTCGGATAATTCAGGTATTTCAGCTACTGTCATCTCATTTTTATGCCACATTGAATAATTTCTTTCGATAGTTGGTTGATTATTCATTGTGCCACTAATCGTGAATTCACTTAGGATATAATCTAAATTTGCACTGGATCTAGCTACTTGAGCAGATGTAAAAGGTCTATAGTCAGTAACATTTGCAGCGGGCGTCATAGGGTATGAACTGTGATAATCTAATATAGCATCTGTTGCCATATTGGATGTTTTAGACAAAAATAATTGTTGCATAATTGAATCAAATGCCCCAATTTCATATTTTATCATTTTTACTTGAGAAGCGGAAAATTTTTGTTTAAAATATGACATTAATGTTTGTAATAGTTTATTAACCTCTTCTTCCAAAACTAAATAACTGGCGAGCCGGATAACTTCCACTATTTTATTGAGGTCCATTGGTTGATTATAATCATTATTAAATGCTATGGTCAATAAATTTGCTGAAAATGGAATATATAGTGTTGAACCGGGTTCAGCCTTAATACCTGTTAAAGCCTCAATATCTAATAGAGTACCCCTTAAAACTGGATACTTGTTGACTTGTTCTACTGTAAGTTCAAATTGTTGATTGTCATTTGATTGTATGATATATTTATCCATAATTTTTTTAATGAAATAAACTTACTTTAAATAGTAAATAATTTTATATTAAATAATGCAATAATA
>SDBU01010711.1_pt1 | contig 10136 bp, 27 predicted proteins | sample 2277071 | NCBI WGS metagenome assembly SDBU01 (sample SAMN10397929, study PRJNA504765) | marine sediment metagenome | isolation source: marine sediment core GS08_GC12, 126 cmbsf | place: Arctic Ocean: Gakkel Ridge, Loki's castle | collected 2008 | reverse complement strand
ATTAACCTAATTAACCTAATTAACCTAATTAACCTAATTAACCTAATTAACCTAATTAACCTAATTAACCTAATTAACCTAATTAACCTAATTAACCTATCTTAACTTAAGGTTTTTTTCAAGTTATTTATATATTCTTATATAAGAATATGAACATAGCTAAATATAATATAAAGTTATTACTTATAAGGATTTATAAAAACTAAAAATAATTTTATTTTTTTATTTTATTTATTTTATTTTATGCTATAATATATTATAAGAAAGGAGGTGATAAATATGTCAAATAAAATAAAAAAGTTTCCAAAAAAGTTTACAATTGGGTTTTTGGTTATAAATACTATTTTATCAAATCCAAATATAAAAAATGAAGATTTGATAAAACTAGTTAAATCCAAATTTCCTGAAAGTAAGTTCCAAAAAACTCATATTAGTTGGTATAAATACCAACTTAAAAATAAACTATATAAAATTCCAGAAAAAGTATAGTTTATTAAAACTTTCCAAGCTATTATATTTATAATATTTATTATGCTTGGGAAGTTTTTTTATTAATAATAAATATAATAAATATAATAAATATAATAAATATAATAAATATAATAAATATATCCCCCCTAAGTTTTAAATAATAAAAATAAAAATTTGCCTGCATACGGTATCTCTCTACAATTCCAATCAAGTTTACTTTTCAACTCCCACTCCAGTTCTCCATTCCAGTCCTAGTATACCCTGAAAAGGGACGGGCCTTACAAACTGCTCCGCCCCCACCCACCCCATCTGATTGATCTGATTATCATTAACAGCAATAAATGCCAACGGAATGGCAAAGTATTTTGTGCCTTCCAGCGATTTTTTTGTTTACAAAAAGACTTCCATACGTTATAATGTATTACGTAAATGGAAGCAAAAATAAAAAATTCAAAAAATAGGCAAAAAGTTTGGGGAGATTGTTTAGATGCATTATTAGAACTTGAATCAGGTTTGACAAAAGGTGAAATGGAATTTATAGGTAAAATGTTCTTAGCAAGACAAGCAGGGGAGAAGATAAGTTGGAATGCAAAAGGGATAATTGTGGATATTTATGATAGAAGATGTTCGTAACAAGAAGAAAGGAAGCATGATGGCAAAAGACGACAAAGTGCAAGAAAAAAAGCAGGTAAAAACAGACAGCGGTACCGTTGATGTTCAACCTGTTGACGACAAAATCATCACTGCAGGAAGTATGAACAGTGTTCAACTTCTATACAAAGATCTTCATGGAAGTGCACCAAAGTTCGGTGTTCTTTATGAAATGGACGACATTAGAGATAAGAGAAGTATCCTTTTCTGGTTTGAACAAGAAAAAATAGCCCGAGAATTACAGAAACTTTTAGCAGATAGCATTCCGACACCAGAGATCACAACAAAGACCTTCAAATAAAAGAGCAAGGAAGCATTAAATGGTAGGTTGCCCCAGATGCGGTTCACATGTTGTGTTTATGGAAATGCAGTATATAGGATTGGGAATACAGATACTGCAATGGTGTAGAAGGAGAAGATGCGGGCATTGGTGGTTTGATGACAAGACTCCTAAACAGTGGAAGTTCCTGTCCATAATAAAAGGCCGAAAGCTATGTCTTGTTGAAGAGCTTCCAATCAAAAGGGTGACACATAGAAGAGGTAAAAATGTTTAATCCGATGCTCGCTCACAACTACTTAGAACATAAACACAAAATCCGGTTCCCCGTTGCTACCCAGCCAAAACTAAATGGTGTCCGAATGATCTGGCATGATGGCACAGTCTACTCCAGATCAGGCAAACCTCTGATGATCCCAAATCAGTTATCAAAACAACTCCAAGAACTAAAACACCTGAGCTTGGATGGAGAACTTTATCTACACGGACACCACCTTGACCACATTAGAGGGAATGCAAAGAGACTTGTTTCTCTTGTCCAAGATCTTGACTTACAATTTCATGTCTACGACATTTTCGTTGACAATGAAATCTATACTCCATTCAAAGAAAGAATGGAAATGTTGCGCGAGATCCCGGAATCCTCACATATCAAACTTGTTCCAACAGTCCTTGCAAAAAACGATCCTGATATACGATATTTGATGCAAGAACACTTGAATAAAGGGTATGAAGGAGTGATAATCCGGGATCTCGATGCAGCATATCAACAGAAGAGAACCAATGTGCTACTAAAATTAAAGCCTTGGTTTCATACCCTTGCAGTAGTTATCGGTTTTGTTGAAGGAAAAGGAAAATACCAAGGAATGCTTGGAGCACTTCGCATAAGACATGGTCCTATTCGTCCAACAAAAACTCGATCATGGGTATGTAATGTAGGTGGGGGTTTTACTGATCTTCAACGTAAAGAGATTTGGGAAAACAGACATAAGTATGATGGAAGAAAAATATGTCTAAAATACCTAGAACTAACAAGCCTTGGCAATCCACACTCGCCCATATTCAAAGGATTCGTCGGAGACAAACAATAATGCCAGGTCCAACATACATGCAAAAATACATAGAAATGAAAATAAAAGCTTGGGCAGCAAGCTGTAATCTTATACAAACTTCCAGATACACACGTAAAAATATGGGTACCTGGAAGTTTGTTGATGAAAACGGTATGATTATGGGTAAAATCTCTTTCACTTTTCAAACAGAACAATTTATTCTTGGACACCCAGCCACAAAAGGACACAAAATCTTTTCCTATAATACAAAAAATTGGCTCAAAGACCTATACAAACAACTTAACTGGATTCTAAACTGATTAGGAATAATGTATGCATGAACTACAAGAAGGAAACCACAAATGCACAAAGTGTGGGGAAGTAAAAAACCATTCAAAATTCTATAAGGATGGGCGTAAAGTTTCCGGTGTCTCGTCCTGGTGTAAAGACTGTTCTCTCAAAGTAGCGAGGGTTGCTATTGATCGTAGGAAAAAAGCAAAAGAAGATAAAATATCGCAAATGCACCAAATGCCACAAAAAGAAAATGGAAATAAAGTTTCCGTCTGATAAACGAATGTCCGGTGGCCTATCTTCTTGGTGTTGTGTCTGTCATAGAAAAGCAGTAATTGAATACAGAAATAAACATCCAGATTCTGCAAGACTTGCTCAAAAAAGGTATAAAAAACATGGAAAGAGCTAGATGTATTATTTGCCATAAGTTCTATGAAATGGAAGAAGATGATCCCTTTGGTGGAAGCCTTTGTCCGGACTGCATTGATATAAGAATGAGAGAAGACAGAAAATATGAAAAATTACTACGAGAAGAACAAGAACTTACAGACTTTGATTCTCAAAAAATAGATAGAATTGAATATAAATAAACAGGACTGTTAGCCATGGAAACAAATTGGAAAAAACCACCTATGAACGGTTCCAAACTCGATATGCACATGCCAAATCCTATGTTTGGACCAGATAGATTAGAATATATATCAAGGTTACTTGATCGAGCAAACGCTTGCGGATTGACAATCAAAGAACTATCTGCAATGATAAAAAAGCTAAAAAGAACAAAAAAGAAACTTTGGTGGAAAAAAATTATTCAGTTTCTTCAGGGCTAGTAATGAAAACAACATTCACAATAATTGAATTCAACAGAATAGTAAAAGCTCTTCGTGCATTAGATCAACCCCAACATTATGAAACTAAAAAAGAACTGCAAGAAGTAATCAAAAGCATGTTATTTTATAAACTCATAGAGATCGACTTTTCAGAACGCAAACGCTTCTGTATATATTTAGAAGAACTTCTCTTTGCAACAGCAGAATTTGAAGAAGGTATTAGTGAATTTCAAGGTAGAACTGTTCCAAGGCCAAAATGAATATCAAAAAAGTCATAGGTATTAGTTCGTTGGTGATTGGCTGTTCCACAGCAGGTATAATAACGGGGTTCGTTGTGAGGCCTAGTTCTCTTCACGTAAAACTGGAAGCTGGTACAAACTGTTCGCCAGATCCGGTTCCCGAACTCCGTTCTTTATCTACTCAACACAATATATCTGAATACCCCAATCTGTTAGTTGAGACTTGGGATGCTATTTGTTGGAAAGAATCTAAAAACAATATCAAAGCCTACAACAAAGAAGAAGACGCTAAAGGAATTGTGCAAATAAAACCAATAATGATAAGAGATGTAAATAAGATTCTTGGAAAAGAAACCTACACACATAATGATGCCTATGACCCAGTAAAATCTTTTATAATGTTTTTGATCTATCAAGAACATTATTATCCTAATGGGAACCCTGAAATCTGGTCAAGAGCCTGGAATGGCGGGCCAACTGGACCTTATAAGAAAAGCACAAAAGAGTATTGGCAAGACATAAAAGAAAGAATGAAAAATGAAGGAAGAACTCAAAAAATTAATTAACCAAATGCTAAAAATAGCAAAAGAAAAGGCTTCTTTATATATTGCTATTTCTTCTACTCAAACAGAAGCATCTAAATTGTATAAAAATACTACAGCCGTAAAAAAGGCGGAAATATTTGTTCAGCTCTATACCGCATATATGGCAGGTTTTAGTCAAGGTTTTGCTGAAGCGAGAGGAATTGATGAAGTTGTATTTATGAATACTATATCTGAAATTATGGAAGGGAACCTGTAACAATGCGCACAACAGCAGGAATAATAAAACGAGAAACAGGAATTGGAGGAATGTTGATTCTTCCGAAAAGGAAACAAAAAATTGTAATCACAAAATGGTCAATTGAATTTGACCAAGAATTCACACCTTTTCAGAGAACGCAAGAAGATGTTGAAGAACTCATTCCTGGAATGAAGAGTTGGGAAGGATTTCTCTTTGTTCACACAAAAAATGTAGGGATCTTAATAAACTGTGAACAGGTCAGAGGAATATTCCTAAACCTAACCAAAAATTATATAGCACAAGGCATTATACTATTCACTGAAGTAATGCTACTTGAAAGGAAAAAATACACAAAAATTATGTTCACTGGAACAGGAAAAATTAAGGAAAGCATAAAATGATAACAGAAGTTAGAATAGAAAAACGAATAAAAGGTCTCGCCGTTATGAATAGAACAAAAGCACCGCACATGCTACAGCTTACACTTCCAAAAGACGATGCCCCAAACACACTTATCCTTGCTCCAAATTCTCATTTCTTTATGTTTGATAAAAGTGTTTATGCCTTTGGCATTGCAGAAAACGGAGAGCTAATCTTAATAACAGATGAGCAAATAAAAACTGGAGAAGGACAACACATGGCTAAAGATTGTTTTGGACAAGAAATATTATCTTGGTAAAAGGCAGAGTATGAAAGGCAGCAAACATTGCCCAGCATGGATATATAAAGGCACGGAATCTTATAACTGCCAGCGGCCTCGGGGTCATAAAGGCAGACACCGGGATATCGGCCTAGCTAGTAATAATCTTCGATGGTGGTTTGCCTGGACTAATAGAACCGAGCCAGACGGACGACCAGCCCTACAAAACCAGATGCATCTAACACCTGGAAAACAACTCGGAAAGAAGGTGGACGACGATAAAGATAAGAAACAAAACTACGTTTGTCCTAACTGTGGAGAACACCATAAATACAGCCAGAAAGATGCTCCACCGAAAAACGTTTCTATTTACCCTACTGGCAAATGTCCTTCGTGTAGCGAGGAGATTGACGATGAGTAAAGACAAGCCCAAGACGTGTGAGTGGAAACAAGACAGTCATGGTTGTTGGAATACAGAATGCGGCCACTACCACTGTTTAAAAAAAGTATGCTATTGCCCCTTCTGTGGCGGCGAGATTGTGGAGGTGAAATGATGCATGTATTAATCCGTTTTTTATGGTACGATTTATGGATAGGTTTTTATTGGAATAGGAAGAAAAGAACTCTTTATGTCTGTCCTCTACCGACACTTTGCTTCATTCTAGAATTTGGTTGTAAAGAGCTGTGGAATGGATGTCCTTTTTGTAAAGGAACAAGAATGGTTGCGTCGATGGATGGCTTTGGAACAACTCATTATAGAAAATGTTCACTATGCTCCAATAAGGAAATCGACAATGACCTTAACTGACAAAGACAAAGCGGCGTTGGCTGAGCTTGCAGGTGGAACACTAGTGCCTGCTGGTGGTTTTGGATCACTCAAACATTATTCGTTCAAACATAAACCCTTCGTAATTGGTTATTCCGACTGGCATCCCGACACCGACGGTCAGCATATTCTCATGGTGCTGGAGGCGTTTGGAAAACATACTGACGTACAGTACTACAGCATCACAGTGCGTCAATTTCCAAAAGGGAAGCTGTGTTGGCTAAGCGCTTCCATGACCCAAGAATGGGCAGACAGAAATGACAATAAACCGTTTCGAGTAGATGGTCCAAGCATCGGCGAAATAGCCTGTGCTGCTGGGCTGGAGGTTATAAACCAGAAAGGCGGTGAGTGATGAAATATCGAATACTTATCACGTTTGAAGGTAGCGACCCCGAAAAAGCGCGCGGCATCTTTGAGGATTGGTGGGATGACGGCGGAGAGGATGAGTTTGCTATGTTTGCGCTTAGGGAAGGCATTGACGATGTTATTTGTGAGGTAGAGGCGATTGACTAGAAAGGGCAAGCCATGAAACTCATAAGATTTATTCTGCGACTACTGAAGATGCTTTTCAGGCAATCGAAAAAGGCTCCCATCGTCATTTGGTATCACAACGGCGCTACCGACACAACCGAATCCCTGCATATAGCCCTTGCATCCGGCATACCAAACCATGTGATGATCTATGCCAGGCATCCGCGAGAGTTTGATTGGCGGACTGATATACTTATTATTATGGCTATTGCCATAGTGAAAGCATCACCAGCAAAGCTCATTTGGAGCCGCTGCCTATGGCCCTACTGGGATCAGAGCGAAATAACTGCCGAACATTTCTTTGACCCAGAGTATTACATCGACGAGATCGCGAAGGTTCGCCGGGAAGCACAGCACATGGATGCTGACTTCATTGCTCTGGACATCGAAGCCTATGGGGATTCTATTATGAAAACCTATATGCACCGTGGCGATTGGCTTACTGTGCAACAGCAGGCTAGGCTGCAAAGTGCGATTGACGAAGCTATCGCAACACAGGGCAAAGTTAATTTCATCTATCCCGCTGGCAACTATCGGCGTCCTGCAGCTCCGTGGAACATCATGTCGGGTCTAGGTGAGAACCGAATCTCTGAGGACACCTACTACTCTAACCCCGAGCGCATTGCCAGCATAACCTATCCATACGAGATATTCGGAGCATATCTCAACATTGTGAAAGACCGGCCAGGGTATCCAGATCGATCTTACTATCTCGTACCGGAGATTTTCGACAGAGCCGAGCTATGGGCTGGCAAGGATCTGTTTCTGTACCCCAAAGAGGGGTCAGCCCTTGTAGTGGCTAAAGAACTTTTAACCTATTCTAAAACTTTATCTAGTATGAAAAGGAGATAACATAAAAACGGCACAATTGTTTTACAATAAAGCGTTTCTATGTATTTACTTATGTTCTTCCAATCGTTATAATACAACAATGACAAAACGACAACAACCAAAACGTAACAGTAGCAAATCCCATGTAAGGATGAAAGCCAAAAAAGCCAGAACTAAACTATTCCAAATCGATTTGGGACACGCCGTTGCCGGAATTCTTGTACTGAACGGTGTTGTAATAGACACTGCACCAATACTAAAACGGCTCATTGGTAAAAAAGAACCAGCAATCAGAAACTATGTAAGAAAGAAAAAATGGAAGATAACAAAAGTAGAACGAAAATAACTAATCACTATATTTGTCAGGAGAAAACATGAATATTTATGTTGCCAGTAGTTGGAGAAATATATATCAACCAATAGTCGTAGAGATGCTACGGCAAGACGGACACATTGCATACGACTTCAAAAATCCAGAAAAAGGTTCAGGTTTCTATTTAGGCGACACAGACCCTGACTGGCAAAACTGGTCGATAAAGAAGTTCATAGCAAAACTCGCTACTCCTGATGCCCAACTTGGGTTTGAAAGAGATTTTGATGCAATGAAAGCTGCAGAAATCTTTGTCCTAGTCCTTCCTTGTGGTAGAGCAGCACACATAGAATTTGGTTGGGGATTAGGACAAGGTAAACCTGGTGTTATCTATATTCCCACACAAATTGAACCTGAATTAATGTACAAACTTTGTCCAAGTATAGTAACTAGTACAGATGATTTAAGATCTGCAATAAATCTTTATCCCGCATTACCTAAAGTGGAGTGGAAAAAATGATTGCCTTTGCTTGTCCAAAATGTAAAACTCCGGTAGCTGTTTGCCACATTGCCGCTCGCCCTACTGTATCAATTTTTACTTGCATAAAGAAAGAGTGCAACTATACCTGCCAAGTTACTGATTTCAAGATAACTATAGTAGCTCCGGTTCTGGCTCCTAAAAAAGAACTAAAAATTGCAAAAGAACCGAACCATGATATCGGCACTGTTCCAAAAGATAATGGAAAGCATAATGATACAGTATAAATGTCCTGATTGCGGTGGATTAGTTGTAGTTTCTTGTATAACAATGATTCCTCCAATAACAGTATACAGATGTCAATCTTGTCCTTATAGGCACGAAATAAAAGGAAAGCTAATAACTATCACTGCGCCCTCATTACCTAAAGGAGATCAAAATGGGTAAAAAGAAGAAAAGTAAAATAGTAAAAGATGATGACGAAATTGGTCCAAGAGAAGCTGATAGATTTTTAGGTGTCTTAATAAAACCTGTAGGTAAAAGTTCTTGGAAAATAGACGACAAAAGATATTGTGGAGATTATCCAGATCATTTTCCCTCTTTCAACACAGCAAAGCGACACATAAAAACGAAAGTCCTACCAAAACACCCAGAACTAAAAGAACCTAACTGGTTCGAAGTATATAAATCCAACACTTGGTACGTCCGGTTCCGTTCAAAAAATGGCAAAACCCTAATGGATGCAGGTGGATACAATAACAAACGTGACGCGGTCCACGTCATCAAGCTAGTAGCAAAACGAACGGTTCGAATTGACTTCTTGTTGGATTGGGAAATACGATAACGGCACTATTGTTTCTTCCGACAGCGCAACAATGTTTTACTTTAGAAAACCAGCAAATTATAATATTAAATGTTTGGAGGATAAAATGAGTGAACCAACCGAAGAAGTAAAGAAACTAGCAAAATGTTTAATATCAACATTCAGCCCAAAATTCCCATCACCATCCTTCATGACACCAATTGATGGTGATGACCTCGCTGATAAAATTCAGATTTGCTTCGATAAAAACAATGAAAGAATTCAAAATGGACAGACCAAGAATCCCTAATGAGAAAAAAACGATTCCTTGTGAAAATCCTGATTGTGGTAGAAAAAACCGACCTCTCTATGCTTGGTTTGATACAGATGGAACACACTCAATTCTAGTCTGTGACATTTGTACAATAAAAGCAGAACAAAACGCAGCATCAAAATTCTAACTGGCAGAAAAGGCACAAATAAATAATGCTTTTTTGTTTACTTAGGAAGAACAACACAGTACAATCAAAACATCGTTGGTTAATGTAACCGACATATAAATCTCTCGTTTCTCTTAAGGAGACAAAACCATGAAGAAGAAAAAAAAGAATGCTCAAGGAAAAGAAAAGAAGGCAAAAGAAAAGAGAAAAACAATCACCTCTGTTGTCCTAAAATGTTTAGACAAAAATCCGGAAGCCAATGTCCAAACAATTTCTGACACCATCGTCGCGAACGGTTTGAAAAGTAAATTCAACAAAGCCCATTTGGCATGGTACAAATACCAAATCCGTAAAGGTAAACTCCACCTGCCATCGGGTCGCGAGCTTCCACCCAAGAAGAAAAAAGAAAAGAAAGCAAAAAAGAATAAGAAAAACAAGAAAAGCAAGAAGAGTAAGAAATAGCCATATTTCAAATCCTCTTGTCTTCTCTCTCTGTCTCGTTCATATCTAAATCAAGGAGAATCAGAATGCCGAAGAAAGTTGAAATCATCATGACCACAGAAAAAGTCTGCAAACCTTCTGTTCGTTACGCCACAAAAGAACCTGGCGCCGCGGCAAACAACATCTACGTCAATAAAACATTTGCAGAAACAATGCCAGAAAAGATCAAGGTTACAATCGAAG
>SDBU01010710.1_pt1 | contig 10137 bp, 10 predicted proteins | sample 2277071 | NCBI WGS metagenome assembly SDBU01 (sample SAMN10397929, study PRJNA504765) | marine sediment metagenome | isolation source: marine sediment core GS08_GC12, 126 cmbsf | place: Arctic Ocean: Gakkel Ridge, Loki's castle | collected 2008 | reverse complement strand
CATGACCTTGACGTGCTCGCCGATTCCCTCCGGCGCCGTGACACCCATCATGAATTGCATCATGTTCCCCATCATCTGGAACTTCTGCGCGCCCTGACCGACGTAGCTTTCCAGGTGAGGCACGAGGGCGAACTTGTCGAACTCCTGCGCCTCGCTGATCCTCGCCCACTCTTGCGCCGTGACGGCGATGGGGCCCTTGTCCATCATCGACAGCGCCACGAAATCGGCGAAGAAGTCCCGGAGCGGATAGTCCAGCATGTCCAGCGTGTTGACCTGGAAGCGCACGTTCACGTTCGCGTTGATGATGCTGGCGACCGTCGCCTTCATCTGCTCGCCGCGCTCGCCGCGCGTCTGCGCCTGCACGCCGGTCACGCGGTCGCTGTCCTGTTCGAGGACCGCCTCGACCTGCGACAGCGCGCCGGTCGAATCCTGCGGCTGCAGCCACTTCACGTCCGTATGCGGGTTGTTCACCAACAGCACGCCGCCGGGCCGGACGGTTACCCGGTTCGGATCGAGCCCCGAGCTTCGGGCCAGCGCCACCATGGGCGACGCCTCCAAGGACGCGATGTCGATCCGCTGTCGGCGCGTCGTGTTGATCTCGTCCTGGAGGTCGGCGAGTAGTTCCGGGAGCGCGAACCCGTGGGGATCGAACAGCTCGATGTAGGCGCTCAGGTCGTAATACGGAATGTACCCATAGGGGTTGGGTATGTCCCGCAGGACGGTCTGCGAATCGTAGTGGACCGTGACGATGCGCGCCGGCGTCACCATGTCGTACAGCATCAGCGGGGAATCGTCCGTCCATTCGGTGCTCGGGAACGGGTAGCCGTGACGCTCCTCGTATCGCTCCCGGACCGCGTCGGTCGGGACCGTCTCCATCCACGATTCGAGATTCTTGATCGGCTTCTCAAAGACCCCGGCCTTGTGCAACAGCTTCACGTCGCCGATGGTGAGGTTGCTGTACCGCTCCATCACCCATGCCGCGTCGTGTCGGAAGTCCAGACACCCGGGCTGCCACGCCATGTTGCCGGGGTCCACCTGAACCATCTTGGGCCGGCCGGCGCCGACGAGCTTCATCACCCCCACGCCGAAGGACCCCGCGCCGCGAATCCAGCGGCGCATGTTCCGGTAGAAGAATGCCTTCTTCAGCCTCTTGCGGAACTCCTCAGTCCCCGGGCCTTCAGTGTTCAGCTGCGTGTGCGTCAGCTGCGAGTTGACCTTCGCGCCCCACGGCTTCGGGCTGCTGTCTGAGCGATCCTGCCCGCGTATCTGCCGGTAATAGTCGGCATACATGCCCTCGCGGTGGAGCCAGCTATCCTGAACGCTGACTAGCCGGGCCTCGAAGAGGTCGAATGTTGACCGCTTTGCCATCAGTACCCCGTCCTCGCGCAGAGCGGCGTCTGGACGAACATGCCCACCGACCGCTTCATCAGCGCCTTCTTGCCGCACCAGAGGCAGAACATCTTGCCCGTGGGCTTGCGGTCGGCCGTCATCTCGATCTCCCAGACGTGCGGCTGGCCCGCCCGCTCAGGGACGCAGTGGGCGAGCTCGTCTTCCCGCGACTCCCCGGGCCGGTTCCCCGGCGGGGCGCCTCGGATTACGCCGCCACCGGCTCCTTCTGCATCCATGGCTCGAACCTCAGTGTCTGCCAGACCGCGTAGCGGAGACCGTCCACCACATGCGTCGTGTTTCCGCCCTTGAACTTGATCTTGCGGCTGTCCGCGCCTGCATACTTCTGCGTCGTGTCCTCGGCAGTCACGAAGCCACCGTTCATCGCGCGAATCAGGTCCGCGTTTGAGGGGTCGAACAACATGCCCGGCCGCATGTCCGGCCGAATCTCAAGCGCGAGTTGGATCAGTTCGATGGAATCCCTGACCGGAACCTTCTTCCCGAGCGACTCGGGATAGATACCGAGGGCGTGGAGCACGTCAACCGAACAGCCGCCGTCGTCCCGCTTGTTGATCCCGGACGGGTCGCAGAAGTCGCGGAACTCGGCGAAGGGGGCAATCGTCTCGGACTGCTTCACCACGTCCTCCGCGAACGACCACAACGTCTGGTCCCATCCGGTCCAGGACTTGAGGATGATGAATTGCTGCGTCACGGGATTCACCTGGCAAAAGACTATCGCCGGGTGCCGGAAGCCGAAGTCCCATCCGCGATAGACGGGCTGCGCCGGATTCCAGATGAGCGGCGTGACGTGGTCCTCCTCGTTGAACGGGGGCTTGAAGACAGGCTTGCCGAACTCCACGTCGAAGTTGATCTCCATCTCCTGCTGCCACTCTTGCTCGGTGATCTCAAGGTCCGCCATCATCTTGCGCTTCCACGCCTCCCAACCGAGCTTCTCGATAGACTCGGAGTGTTCGGGACTCATGGAGTAGTGAACGCGCTCGATATGGAAGCCCTTCATCTTGTGGCACACCCGCCAGAAGAAGTTCCGGCCACGGGGTGTCGAGACGAGGATCTCCTTGCCCTTGCGGAGACACGGCGCTGCGTAGCGGTGGGCGGCCTCCGCGCTTTCCTGCAGGGCCGTCTCGTCCCCGAAGTAGATGGTCGGGTTGTAGGTCGCGGCCTGGTCGGGGCCTTGCGGAACCGCCCATATCTTCGACACGCTTCCGTCCGGGAACGTGAACTCAACCATCGACTTGGTGAACTTCGGTACGGATGGCAGGAGCCAAGGCGGCAGGTTCATGACAATAAATCGGACCCGGTCGATCAACTCCTTCGCCTTCTCCTCCTTCTGGGACTGGATCATCGCGCGCCTGTGCTTGTTGAAGCCGGCGACCCAGACGGAGAAGACGGCGATGCACCAGGAGATCAAGACCTGGCGGGATTTCGGAACGGCAACCTTCCTGTGCTTGACCCACGACAGAAGGATGTGCTTCAGATAGTCCCAGGTGGGGAAGTCACGAATGCCCGCCTCGTCCTGCGGGTCCTCGGTCTGCACGAATCCAGTGGCAAATGACCAGACATCGGTCCTGCACTGTTCGCGCGTGGCGTCGAGTTCCGGCTGGTTGCTCAACACCCATCGCCAGCTAGGGCACCCGCGATGAGGCCAGGGCTGGCGAAGGCTCGCGGGTGCCCATCCGGGACCTCCGCGCAGCCCCCACCTCTTCCGTCAGGTCAAACACTGCTCCTGAATCGCCAACGCGCAGTTCGGTAGGTAGCAGTAGCGATCCCAGTAGTGCATCGCCGCCTCCCGTTTCTGCCTGTACGCCTTGCCAGCAAGCGGCAGAGTGTAGTACGGGTAGGATGCTTTCTCTGGGGCGTGGACTACGCCCTCAAAGGAGTGAACCCCATTCAACAGGGGCATGTCAAGGGAATTGTCCACGATTGGGACGCTTCCAACGAGCATGGCCTCATACAGCCTCGCAGAGGACGATCCGACGCCCCGGGGCGCAAAACAGTATTTGGCCCGGGCGACCTCGCGCAAGAAGGAGCGCATCTTCTCGCTGAACCCCGGCGTCCATATGCAGGGGTCGCGGTGCTCCAGCTTGAAGCCCATCTGATGAATATCGGAGAGCCACGAGCGGTCACGGTCCCCGAGCTTCCGCATGTCGCCGACGAAGAGAAAGTCCTGTGTCTTGGGTACGTTCCGTAGTTCCTCGATGAACGCCCGGTCCTGCTGAACGTCCCAAGCCACCTGCCCGAGCCACAGCGGGACGCGGACGACGTTGCACGCGACGTCGACTGCGGGCGGATGCAGAGGTGAAGCGAGCAGCTTCAGACCGCTCTCGGAATCGTAGGCCCACTTCGGGTTGTCCGCACAGCTGAAGAAGACGTACTTGGCGCCCCATATTGCAAAGCTACTGGACCCCATGACCTTCCAGGCCGCGCCCCAGCCGTGCAGGATCGGCAGCGGCGCGAAGATGCGGTCCGCCTTGCTGGGGTCATCACACAGCTCGATGTCTGTCATCATCGAAAACGGGAAGCCCAGCACCGGGTCCTTCAGGATGTCCGCCGATGCGCCGTGGACGAATACCTTCATATTTTCTTGCCCGCCCACTTGGGCACGCCCATGGCGTCCGAGCGCCATTCCGTGACCCCGTACTTGGCAAAGAACATGGCGGCGAATGTCTTGCTTCTCGCGCCGCGGCGAAAGGTCCGGTAACGCGCGTCGGCTATGTGTTCGTGGTACACGCGCGGGCCGGGCAGGAACGCCACCTTCAGGCGACCCTTCGCGCGAAGGAAGAAGTCGCCATGTTCGTGAATCTTCAGGGCCTCGTCCCAGCCCTCGAAGGCCCGGAGGCTCGCGGTCCGCGCCATGAACGCATTCTCGACGAGGTCGCAGAGGAGCGCGCCCCCCTCTTCTCCGTGGTCGCCGAGCATCGAGTACCCGACGTCGCCCCGGATGAAGATCAGGTAGCCGTTCGGATGGACGTACATCTTCGGGGTATCTATCACCGTCATCCCGAGGATGTCGATGTCCGTCCGCTCCAGCGTGTCGAGCATGACGTCCAAGTCGGTCTCGTCATAGAAGTAGGTGTCATCGTCCATCAGGTAGAAACAGGGCGTCTTCACGCGCTCGACCATGCGGTTGCGGCCGAAGGACAGGCCGGTATCGAAGGGAAGCACGTAGTTCGTGACGCCCGGCATCAGGGCCGGCTTCTCCGAGTCGTCGGCGACCAGTATCTCCACGTCTGGGTAGAAGTCGCGGACGGACTCGACGGCGCGGTTCAGGCACGCCGGGCGCTCGAACGCCTTGATGCAGACCGTGACGGCGTCGTTGACTGTCATGTCTTCCTCAGCGCCAGAAGATGGTAGTCGTACAGCTTGCAGCCCGGTTGCCGCTTGCTCTCGACGAGCGCGAACCCCAGCTTGACGACGGCCTCCACTAGCTTCATGTCGTCGATCCAGAATTGCTTGTGGAACGGGTTACGGCCGGAGGGCTCGTTGATCGGATGGGACAGGCAGACGATGCCGCCGGGCGTGAGGGCCTCGTGGAAGCGCCGGAGCGTGTCCAACGGGTCGGCGTCCAGGTGCTCCACCGTCTCCAGCGACACGATGCCCTGGAAACCAGCAAACGGGAACTCGGGCGCGTTCATGTCGTGCTGCAGGAAGCTGACGTTGTCGGTGGCGTAGTTCGCCATGGCGTAGGCGATGGCCTCCTCGGAGTAGTCGATGCCCCGGACCGTCCGAGCAACGGCCGACAGGATGAACGACCCGTACCCGCAGCCACAGGCCGCGTCGAGGACGTGGCGCCCGACCATGTACTGCGAGGACCACGCGTAGCGCGCTACGTGCTTCGCGTCGATCTCAAGCAGCGTCGGGGCCATCTGGCGTTCCAGTGCCATGCGTCCTCCTGTACCATTCAATGGTCTCTTCGATCCCGTCGCGGAGGTCGGTCTCCGGCATGATCCCCAGACCACCGACGAGGTCCGATATGTCCATCGGCTGGACGTCGACCTCGCCCTCCCGGGCGTGCCAGAGGACGCGGGGCGAGGCGACGCCAGCCCTGTTGGCGACGAGGGTTGCCAGGGCGCCGATTGCGAATAGCTGACCACTCCCGACCTCGATCACGCGCTCCGGCGGGAGGGGGTCCTTGGTTCCGGCCGCGATCAGCGCGTCGACCACGTCCTTGACGTAGACGAAGTCGCGGCACTGATTCCCGCCACCGTGGATCACGAGAGGCTCGCCCTCGCAGGCTGCCTTGACGAACGCGGCGACCACGGGCGGGTGCAGCAGATCGGAACGCTGCCTCGGCCCGTAGACATTCCCGAAGCGAAGCGCGATGGTCTCCAGTCCGAAGGCCCTCTGATACATCTCGCAGAGCACCTCGCCGCAGAGCTTCGACGCGCCGTAGGGATTCGCGTTGTAGTGGGCGGCGCAGGAGGAGGCGAAGACGACGCGGGGCACCTTGCATAAACGGGCGGCGCGCAGCACCCGCTGTATACCGGCGAGGTTGTGCGCAAGCAACGTGGACTGTAGCCCCAAGGAGGATGCCACGCTCGCATCGGCCGCGAGATGGAAAATGCAGTCCTGATAGTCGAAGCTGGATAGCTTGGTATGCAGAAGGTTGACCGCGTCGAAATCTATACGGCCCTTCACGGCGTCCAGATTCTCCATCTTCCCCGTTGACAGGTCGTCGATCACGGAGACCTCATGCCCCAGCCCCACGAGCCGCTCCACGAGGTGCGACCCGATGAACCCCGCGCCGCCTGTGACGAGCACCTTCATTCCTCGAAGTCCTCTCTTCCAGGCTTCGGTCTGAACCGCATCCGCTCCTTGAGCGGGTCCGTCCCATCGTACAGGTCGCACCCCGGGAAGGGCGTGTACCTGTACCAGCCTTCGACCTGGACCTGATGCTCCGCGATGAACGCCTTAGTCTGCTCGGCCTCCGCCACCGTCTCGCCCGGGATGTCGTACATGAAGCTCGCGCTCATGTTCAGCTTGAACTCGCGGCCGATGGCGAGGCACCGCGCGTTGTCCGCAACGGTCGTCGTCTTGCCGAGTACCTTCAACACTCGATCACAGCCGGACTCCGCACCGAAGCGGACACGCGCGGTATTCATGTCCCGGAGGATCGCGGCAGTGTCCGCGTTGAAGGTATCGGCTCGCACGAAAGTCCAGACGCGATACTTCCGATGGAATCCGCGAGTGACCCAGAGCTTGTGCAGTTGCTTCAGCCGCTTCTTGTTTGCGGTCATCAGGTCGTCGAGAAAGTAGATAATCTGCGCTTCGGGTTGCGTGCGCTCGATCTCGTCAACTTCGCTGATAATGCGACCCGCGCTGTGGTATCGGACTCGCTGCCAGTAGGCTTGCGAGGAACAATACCGACAGTGGAACGGACAGCCACGCGAGGACATGATGGGCGCTACGGGATCGCATGTTCCCCTCACCGGCGGCTTGATGCCGTCCAGGTCCTCGACGTTCGGATGCCGGATAACTCGGAGCGGCCCGGCATCTCCCTCGAGGATCGCCTGAAACGCACGCTCCCCTTCGCCGACCACGATATACATGAACGGGTACTTGGTGAGCCCGGGCCAGAGCGTGCCCTGCCCACCGATCACGCAAGGGACCTTGGCGCCAAGGCAGATGTCCACGGCTTCCTTCAGCCCTTGCGCGTTCGCCGAGAGCCCGATCATGTCGGCGCTCTTGAGCTCGTCGCGGGTCCGCGCCCAGACGAGGTCGACGCCCGGCTTCCCGCAGTTGGCGAGGAGATAGCCGATGCCAAGTGGCACCTCGTTCCTCGGGGCCTCGCCACCGCACTGATAGAGGGCGACTTTCATCTCGCGTATCCGAACCTCTCGAAGTCCTCCTTGTAGATCGCCTTCACGATCGCGCGGAGTTCCTTGGTGTAGTAGACGCCCGTGCCTACCGGGTAGCCCTTGGTGCAGGCCTTGAAGCCGCGGAGGTGCCACGCGCGGGCATCTGCCACGCACATCTGATCGGGGCTGACGTTCAAGCTCTTGAGCGTCCGGTTCCTCCGGAACGGGTGGAACGGAATCTCCGTCTTCTTCACCAGCACCTGCATGTCCTCGTCGAGCTTCTCGAACCGCCCGATGAAATCCCACGTCTCGTCGCCGAGGAAATCCACCTGTGGCCGCCAGTGGTGGTCCATCTCCTCGGGCTTCTGTATGGCGATCCACTTGACGAACTCGCGGAACGTCACGCCCTGCTCTGGCGTGACGCCCGCGAAGTCGCACATCGCCGCGTGGCACTTGATGCCGGGCGGGAACTTGTCCACGAGCTTGTTCAGGTAGGCCGACACCAACCGCGCATAGGGGTTGCGGACGAACACGAACTTGAAGCACGCCGCGATCAACTCCTCGGAGTCGATGTCCATGTACCGGCGGGGCTGCAACCGCTCCTGCGAGGTCTTCGCCGGCCGCTGGTACGGGAAGCCCTGCGCGTCGAGCATCCATGCCTTGATGCTATTCGTGGCGACCTTCGGGATCGGCGAGTAGCAGAGCCCGACCCGGCGGGCGATCACGAACTCCTTTTGAGGCCACGATAGGCTCACTCGACGCATCCCTTCCGCGTAAAGCCCGACGCCTTCACCACGCGCTTCAATTCCTCGCGCGAGACCTCGTCCTCGTTCCAGTAGGCCCACTCAGATTCGAAGTGGGCGGAGCACGCGTCGATGCGGAGCGTCGAGAAGTCCATGGCGACCGACACCTTGCCCTGTGACTCCAGCCGCTGCCACAGGCGGCTACCTGGGAGCGGCTGGCAGACGTAGGTGCCCCAGACGGAGAGGCGCCCCTGATCGGACAGTTGGCGCGCGGTGTCAAGGGACGTGGCAAGCTCGCCTGCAGTCTCGCCGGGATACCCGACGACGAGCGACCCGCCGACGGGAAGCATGTCCGCCTTCTCGGCGTAGTCGAGCGTCCGCATTAGGTGCTCGCGCGTCACCACGTTCCGCTTCATGGCCCGGAGAACACGCGGGTCCCACGACTCGGCGCCCATGCCGATGGACACGGCGCCGATGTCCTTCAGCATCGGGATCGTGTGCTCCTCCACGAGGTTCGCATTCATGGAGATCATCTGAATCTTGAACTTGCCGAAGAGGTTCCGCTTCGCCATCAAGGCGTGCATCTTCTCCAGGCGCCCCTTCGCCGCGAGGAATGTATCGTCCTGGAAGAAGAAGCTGTTGTTGCCGGTGAGGCGGACCCGCTCCTCCATGATCCACACGAGTCTCTCGGCCGAGAGCCAGCGGACCTTCCCCTGATTCGTGTGCTCGACGCAGTGCTCGCAGCGGTACGGGCAGCCCCGGATGGTGGATATCTGCATCCAGTCATCCGGAACCGCTTCGATTGCGACCGGGAGGTCGTCCAGCGGCAGGGGGTCGCGTCTCTGCGTCTGCTGTATGAGCCCGTACGGGTCGCGGAACGCCACGCCCTGAATCTCTGAGAAGTCGGGCACCCCGTCCTTCGCGTATGCGGCGACGAGCTCGGCGAAGGTCTCCTCGCCTGGCCCGATCACGCAACAATCAGCCTCAAACGGCATGGTCCCGGGTAGAGCGGTGTAGTGGGGACCGCCCAGGATGATCAGTCCCGCGAACCCTCCGCGCCGCAGGCCCCTGCAGACGGCCTTCACGAGGTGATGCGTCTCCGAGACACAGGAGATGCCGATCAGGTCAACGTCCTTGGTGGTGTAGACGATCTCGTGGTGTGGCGCGACCGACCGCAGGTACGCCACGATGGACTCGAACCCGAGGTACTGAGCCCGGAACGGACGGTTCAGGTTCGCCGGCCGGAACAGCGGCTTCCATAGGCCTATTCGCATTCTCCGATGGCCTCTCTCAGACAGGATTCCCCCGCTGCGGAAGCGAGCGCCATCGTACGGTCGATATCGCGGGCCGCTATGGGGCAGACTCCGCATGTCGTCTCGCCGGCTTCACGTCCAGGGCAGCCTTCGCAGTGCGTGCCCACGACGTCCAGCAGCATACCAACTGTGGTGGCGTTGGGCGAAAGAGCCATCCGCCTCGCCCGCTCTGCCTCTGTTATTCGCATTGCGCGAGGACCTCCTGCATGACCCGGTTCCTGAGCATCGACTGCTCAAGGTGAGCGAACACGACCTGCCGCCGGAAGATGAGCTCGAACAGGAAGTCGTTCACGCGGTCCTTGTGCGTCTTCTCGCGGCCGAACTTCTTCTTGAGCCTGTAGACCTCCTCGGCGTCCTTGGTGCAGTCGAGGATCACGTCGTGGCCGTCGAAGAGGCCGTGGCCGAACGCCGCGACCTTCTTGGCGAAGAGGAGCGACTCCAGAAGGACCGTCGAGTTGATGCCGATGACCGCCTTCGACTTGGCAATCTGCTCGTACAGGTCGCCTTCGGTCGTGATCTCCGAGGTCTTCCTGCTGACGGTGTACTTCCCCTTCTCGTCGCGCGGGTGCTGGCGGAACAGAAGCCGCCCCTCGATGTGCTCCTCGACGAAGTCGATCATGTCCTGCATCTTCTTGAAGCGCGGGGAGCCCGACAGGATGTTCGTGTCATTCTCAAGCTGGAGCGGGACCAGCGTGTACGCCTTCCGTCTGGGTTCGAGCTTGACATGCTCCTTCCGCCAGACCTTGAGGCGCTTCTCCATGTCCACGCCGCAGCGGGGCGGCTTGAACCCGACGATCTCCGAGCGCGCGTTGATCCCCTTGCGGTCGAGACACAGGGTCTGAGCGGAGCCCGTCTCCTTCGACACGCCCGGGAACCAGC
>SDBU01010709.1_pt1 | contig 10138 bp, 5 predicted proteins | sample 2277071 | NCBI WGS metagenome assembly SDBU01 (sample SAMN10397929, study PRJNA504765) | marine sediment metagenome | isolation source: marine sediment core GS08_GC12, 126 cmbsf | place: Arctic Ocean: Gakkel Ridge, Loki's castle | collected 2008 | reverse complement strand
GGTCTATGGAAAAAATACGGTACAAGGAGGGTAAGAAACACACCCATATCAGAAACGGCAATTCTTGGCACCGCAATCGGCACGGCTTGTACCGGTTTAAAGCCCATAGCTGAAATCATGTTTTGTGACTTTTTGTATATGGGTATGGATCAATTGATAAATCAGATGGTTAAGATGAAATATATGTACGGCGGCAAGGCAGTTCTTCCCATTGTGATCAGGGTTTCAGCCGGAGGCGGGCTTTCCTCTGCGGCCCAGCACGCGCAGAGTAATGAAGCTATGTTTATGCATGTGGCGGGGTTAAAGCTGGTATATCCTTCAACCCCTTATGACGCGAGAGGGCTCCTCCTCTCGGCAATTGAGGACCCCAATCCTGTGCTCTTTTTCGAACATCACTGTTTATACGATGAAACAGGGGAGGTTCCTGATAAAGATTACACTGTCCCTCTCGGGGTTGCGGATATTAAACGAGAAGGAACCGACATGACAATTGTTGCCATAGGCCTGATGATTTCTCGATCATTGGAAGCAGCCCAACAGCTGTCTAAAGAAGGTATATCGGTTGAAGTTATAGATCCGAGGACCTTGAACCCGATAGACACGGAAACGATTATTAAATCTATTAAGAAGACCAGCAGGGCTCTCATTGTTCATGAAGCGCCAAAAACCTCAGGGGCAGGAGCAGAAATAGCAGCGCAGATTGCCGAACTTGCTTTTGAATATCTTGATACATCAATAATCCGGGTATGCGGGAAAGACACCCCTATGCCTTTTTCGCCTGTACTGGAACGTTTTGTAATGCCCCAGGTTGAAGATATTGTGGGAGGGGCACGGAGATTGTTGAGCAGTTCCGGGGTAAATTAAATCAGGGGTATAATATATGATTACCGAAATTCGCGCACCTAAAACAGGACTCACGGCCGAGACTCTAACGATAACAAAATGGCACAAAAGGGAGGGTAATGCCGTTAAAAAGGATGAACTTTTGCTTACTATAGAAACAGAAAAGACATCACTCGATATAACGGCCATTCGTTCAGGCTTTGTTGTTAGAATAATCGCCCCGGAAGGAGAGACTGTGCCTGTATCACAGGTGATTGGATTACTTGCCGATTCAGTAAACGAGCAGATTAAAGACACAGCAGGGGGACAGAGCAGGACCACCTTTGTAGATCAGGATATTGCAGAATCAGTAAACGGGCTGCCGCAGGATACGGGACAAAAGAGCACCAAAGTGTCACCAGTTGCGCGCACAATGGTAAAAGAATACGGTATCGATCTTGAAGCTATCCGGGGTACAGGGCCGAATGGCCGTATTCAGAAGTTGGATGTAGAAAAATATATAAAGCAGAAAGAAGAAAGTGGGGAGAAAGTAAAAGCAATAAAAAAAGGGCCTGAAACAAGGCCTGTGAAAAAAACAATTAAAATAAGCCCTGTCCGTCGAACAATCGCGCAAATAACACTGAAAAGTAAAACCACCATCCCCCATTATTATTTATTTTCATCCTTTGACGTAACAGATATGCTGGTCAAAAGAAAGGAATTTGAGCAATCAAAAGGGATCAAACCGTCTATTGATTCAATTATGATTGCAGCTTGCGCCCTTACTCTTGAAAAGTATCCCCTCATGAATGCCAGCTGGGAAAAGGAAAATATCAATGTTTATGAAGAAGTAAGGATCGGCTTCGGTGTTGATACTGATTCAGGAATCATAATCCCCCACCTTATTAATCCTCATAAGAAGGGCCTGATTTATATAGAAAACGCTGTACAGGAACTTGTTGAAAAAGCCAGAAAAGGTCTGACAATCCCTGAGGAGCTTAAATGTGGTGCTTTTTCCATAAGCAATCTGGGTATGTACCTTCTTGATGTCTTTATTCCAATAATCTACCCCGGTGAGGTCGCCATGCTGGGTATAGGAAGGGCAAAAAAGACACCGGTATGGATTGATAACGAGTTTGTTCCAAGGGATATGATGAGAATTGCTTTATCTCTCGATCACAGGATAGTTGACGGAGGATATGGGGCAAAGTTTCTGCAGGATCTTAATGAAGCTCTGGGAAAAGACGGCGTTCGGGAAATATTTCAATAAATGATCATAATATCTGAATATCAGAGTAGACATAGGTCATGTGAAGATTGGTCATTGTTTACTGCCGGACTACTGAGATTTTGGAATTATGATCCTTATATCGGATCATTGAATTTTAAAGATGATTATCATGAGGTTACACTCGTAAAAGTTGGTGAATTACCATTTAGATTTAAAGGGTATAAAATAAGAAGTGCTGAACCGTGAAGTGTTCGGCACATTACTTGATACGAAAGTGCTTTTGGAGCGATGGAGACGAGGATATAATTATATTCGACCTCATAGCTCGTTAGGGTATCGACTCCCTGCCCCGGAGGTCATTATTCCGATGAGTGCTTAGGCATTCCGTTCCACTCCACCTCACACCTACGCATCAGAGACTAACTCTCGAAGTGGTACAAAGTATGGGGACCAGTCAAAAGTCATGGTAGATATGGAAGCGGCGCTGCCAATTATAATAGAGGAATTGAACACCGATGGGCTTCATCCGATTGAAAGAAATGGTTGCAACAATATATTCGAAATAAGAAATAATTTGAAAACACGAAAGGTACAATATGAATGAGAATCGCAACCGAGTTGTTCTGATAACCGGAGCCTCATCAGGTATTGGTCAAGCTTGTGCTAATCACCTACATCAAAAAGGTTATCGGGTGTATGGTACCAGTCGCCAAGCACGACCTCACGCGACCGGGATATCGAAAACCGAAGACATTCACTCTACAGCTTTCGAGATGATTCAGATGAATGTTGATTATGACGACTCCGTTGCACAGGGAGTTGAATTCATTTTGGATAGGGAAGGTCGATTGGATGTAGTGGTTAACAATGCCGGCTTTGGAGTTGCCGGCTCTGTCGAGGACACCACTATTGAAGAAGCCAAATCTCAGTTTGAGACGAACTTTTTTGGTGCCGTACGTCTTTGTCGGGCCGCACTTCCCATTATGAGGAGGCAGCAATCTGGATACATCGTAAATATCAGCTCAGGTGCTGGCCTAATAAGTATTCCCTTTCAGGGGATGTACAGCGCTACCAAATTTGCTTTAGAGGGGATGACGGAAGCTTTGCATATGGAGGTTAAACCCTTTGACATCCATATGGTCCTCATTGAGCCGGGTGACTTTCGCACTAAGTTTACGGCCAACCGCCGCAAGACCGTTGCATCGCAGCAAAATGCAGTCTATCTAGAGAAATTTACTGCCTCTTTGGGTGTAATGGAAGCTGACGAGACTCGAGGACTTTCTCCAATCAAGGTAGCCCACATTCTTGAACAGATTATTGAGACTCCCTCACCACGTCTCCGTTACTTAGTGGGGCTTTCATCGGGAGTTGCCATCATACTGAAAAAAATACTGCCTTACCGGTTATCCGAATGGGTATTAATGAAGCATTATAAGTTGCTTTGATACAAGTATTGCTCAATGAGAGGTAATAGAAATGACAAAAGATAACAGAGTGAACTTTTTTTATTCGTTAGTTTTTTTTGTATCCCGGGTCTATTGATATATTTAGGAGTCTATTATCTAACTCCTATTTTAACACTGCGTGGTATTCCCCGTATTGTTAGTTGGACTGCAGCAATTTGGGGACCAATTGTAATTTTGTTCTTAATTGTATTTGCTTCATACGTTCTAAAGTCAAACAGACCAACATTTAAGGAACGGTTTAGATTTCATAAGTTGACTTAAAAAGAATGGCCCATAGTATTAGGAGCATTCATTGTAGTACAAGGGTTAGAACTGACACTATCTCCAACCGGTGCTTTTTTTCCGCAGTTTCGCTTTTTTTCTCTACCTGAGAGCATTCCGGATTTCTTTAACCCCACCTTCAAAATTGGAAATGGTTTGTCTCAATTTTTTGGTGTTCCTTCAAAGGGTAACTGGTGGCTTGTCCTATTTTGGTTGGGATCGTTAATTATAAAACCTTAGGATAAAACCATAAATAAACAATTATTCCTTGCAAATATGGTATTGACTGGTTTGAGGGGAGTTGGCAAAACAGTTCTACTTGACACTTTTAAACCTCTTGCAATTGCAAATAAATGGCTATGGGTAGGGATTGACCTTTCAGAATCAGCAAGTATCAGCGAAGAAAACATCGCAAACCGAGTCGCTTGCGAATTTCTTCAGGTATAACGACCTGGCCTTTGGAAGACATCTTTGTTGTTGCTAAGACTGCCATTTACAACCCCTATGAGTGGCCCAGTAAGGATGTACATTGCTAACAGCTTGCAGCCAAGCAAAAAGTTGATTTAAGTTTCTTAAATGCGAAAGTTGCGTTAATAGTACATAGCGCAGCACTACAAATAAGGTAACTTCAATAAAAACCTGTAGTATTCTCTTTTATATTACAGAAAATAATAATTGGGAAGATTAGATTTTATATATTATAGAGCTCTCAACGGACAACTCAGCTTTCACTCTTTCTCTTTAAACCAAGCTTTCCGGCTAAATCGGATAGAAAATCACTTAGTATATAATAAAGGACGGGGACGACCAGCAACGTGAGAAAGGTAGAGAACGCCAGTCCGAATATAACTACCACACCCATTCCGCTCCAAAACTGAGAGCTCTCTGCACCAAACTGGATGAAATTTCCAATATCGCCCGTAAACAGTCCAATGAAATCAATCGTGATACCTATTGTCAGCGGCAAGAGCCCCAGAATAGTTGTTATAGCGGTCAAAAGAACGGGTCGCATACGCGTTTTTCCAGCCTGTATTATGGCCTGTATCTTATCAATGTTTCGTGCCCGCAGCTTTTGTATATAATCGATAAGCACGATTGCGTTGTTCACGACAATTCCAGCCAGTGAAATCACGCCAATTCCGGTCATGATGATGCTAAAGGGCTTGAATGTGACAAGCAGACCGATAAATACCCCGATAAAGGACAAAACCACGGTTACCATTATGACAACGGGCAGTGTGATGGAGTTGAACTTCGCAACCAGCACAAAAAAGATGAGAACAACTGCGATCATTAAGGCACGTATAAGAAACTGCATTGAGCTGCGCTGCTCTTCATCTTGACCTGAAAATGAGATCGTATACCCTGCACGCATGTCGTAATCTTCGAGGCGTCGTTTGGTTTCTGCGAGAACCTCTGCGGCGCTCCGTCCAATGGCATCGGCAGTTATCGTAACCACCCGCTCTCCATCGACGTGATTTACATTACTCAACCCCGTAGTCAGATTCAAAGTCACGAAGTTTGCCAGAGGGTGATGCACTCCTTCATTAAAGATGGTAAGATTCAGAAGGTCGTTATAATTTTTCCGGTAATCTTTGCCGTACCGAACGACGATGTCATACTCATCAGTATCGACGCGAAATTCTGAAGCCTTGGTACCATTCACCGCCGTTCGAATCGTGTTGGCAATGTGAAAGGTATTCAGACCCTGCAGCGCTGCCTTCTCTCGGTCAACCTGTATACGGAGTTCCGGACTTCCGGTTTCAAAATCGGATTTTAATCGAGCAATGCCGGGCACATCCTCGATCTTCTCCATAATTTCATCCGAGATAGCAATTAGAGTACTGAAATCCTCTCCCTTGATCTGTATCTTCACCGGTTTGCCGGTGGGCGGACCGTTTTGAGGCAGTGTGACATCGATCCGCGCCCCCGGAATGTTTTTCATAGACTGTGTAACACGTTCCAGGGTTGATAAAGACGGCTGTGTCCTATCTTTCAGATCGATTAGGTCGATCGTCACCTGAGATCTATTAGAAGATCCCCCGCCGGAACCGCCGAAATTGAAAAAATTCGAAACCGTACCAACATCGGCTACATAGTCTTCCATGTCCGTGGTACTATTTATCCTTCTCTCGATCTCTCTCACAATCTTGTCCGAATACTCAAGACGGCTTCCTAGGGGTGCCTCTACTTCCACGATGAATTGGGACGGCTCAAGTTCCGGGAAAAATTCCATGCCATGATTAAAAACAATGAATATACCCATCATCCCAATAAAGGCGAGACCTGTAAAGAGGAGTGAGACGAATCGATGCGGCTTTGTTCGCAGTGCCCAGCGCAGCACTTTTTCGTAGTGGATGTTGAGCCGGCGTAAAATTCGATCTCCGGGAAGTTCCTTTGTCCTCTTACTCACTTTAAGAAATGAAGCCGCCATGACAGGGTTGATCACTAGCGCCACAAAAAGCGAGGAGGAAAGTGTTATGATAAGGGTGATGGGTAAAAACTTCATGAACTCCCCGATGATCCCCTGCCAAAATAGAAGCGGCAGAAATGCCAGGAGAGTGGTTAGGGTTGATACAATGACCGCCGCACCTACTTCGGATGTTGCTTCCCGTGCCGCTCTCAGCAGGTCCTTTCCCTCCCGATGCTGCCGGTAGATGTTTTCGACGATGACGATTGAGTTGTCCACGAGCATGCCAAGCGACAGTATCAGGCTATACAGCACTATAAAGTTAAGCGTGTAACCCAACAGGCTGAGTACGATAAAGGATATCAGCATTGAGAGTGGAATGGCGAGACCGACCAGCAACCCGTTTCGGCCTCCCATGAAGAAGTAGAGCACCAATATCACCAGAAGGAGCCCTGCAATTATATTGTTCTGCAGATCGTCAACCAGCAACCTGATGTCTTCTGAAAAATCTACAACAATGCTGTAGCTGGTACGGCTTGGGAAATCAGAGCTCTCCTCGACGAAAATCGCTTTCACTTCGTCGGTTATCCGGATAATGTTTTCTCCACTTCTTTTCTGCACTGAGAGCGTAACACTAGGCCTTCCATTCAACCTTGAATAGCTGTTTGCCTCTTTATAACCGAATTGGATCTCGGCAAGGTCGCGCAGGTAAATAGGCTGTCCGTTCCTCGCCTTAACCACAGTATTCCTCAAATCATCGATAGAAGTGTACTCTCCCGGGATCCGTACGTTCCATTTTAGCGCATCACTTTCAACGGTGCCGCCGGGTATCGTTATATTTTCATTTTGAATGGCAGAAATGACATCCTCAATCCCCAGGTTGTTGTGGATCAACCTCGAAGGCAGTACATTCACCTTCACTTCTCGATCGAGTCCACCCGATATATTGACCGAGAGCACCCCGTTGATTTCCTCTATCTTTTCCTGCAGGTCTTCGGCCGTCTTCTTCAGCAGTTCCAGGGGTTGATCACCGACAATGCTGATGATCATGATCGGGATATTTTCGAAATTGATCTCCTGCACCATAGGCTCGTTAATATCCTCCGGCATTTCAGGCCTGGCCTGATCGACCTTCTCCCGTACCTTTCTAACGGCTTCATCTATTTCCATGTCAGGCTCGAACTCAACAATGATGCTCGAGAATCCCTCACTGCTCGTGGAGGTCAGGTTCTTTATATTCGTGATCTCCTGCAGTTTGTCTTCGAGGGGTTGAACTACCAGGGTTTCCATGTCCGCCGGCGCAACACCCAGGTACGATACTGAAACAAATACCACTGGCTGCGTAATATCCGGAAAGGATTCAATCGGAAGATTGATGTATGCAGCAAACCCGCCAACCACTATAAGGAATAGGAGCACAAAGACAGCCGTTTTATATTTCAGGGAAAGATCTGTTATTTTCATTTATTCTTCAACATGCTCCCTTAAAAACTTCAGGATTCCACAACCTGAATATAGTCTCCATCACTTAAATCGTGATGTCCAACAGTAATAAGGTTTTGTCCCGGAGAAAGACCGTCTACCATCACCCGATCCTCATATATGGCAACTTTTTGGACGTCGACTCGATTTGCCCTGCCGTCATTTTCCACGAATACGTACCAGCCTTCTTCAGATTGCACAAGCGAATCCAGAGGTATTACGATTCGATCGTTGAACTCCTGGTGGCGGACCCGAATGATCGCGATCATTTGAGGAAACAGTTTCCGATCGGGGTTTTTAAATTCCATTTCAATCCGGAAGGTGCGATTTTCCGGATCGATACTTCTAGAAATGAAGGATACTTCAGCTTTTACCTCCAGATCCGGATAGGCGTCGAAGATGATCTCAACCGGTGTGCCGATTCGTATGTTGCCGAGGAATCGCTCCGCCAAACCTGCACGAATAATGACATATTCTTCATCGATGAGCTCAAATATAGGAGTCAAGGGGTTTACATATGCCCCAAGGTCATAGTACCGGTTATTGACAAGCCCCTTAACCGGTGCCGCGATGGACAGCTTGTCGTACCTTGTCTTCGACACCTCCAGAGCGGCCTGCACCGCTTCGAGGTTGTATTGCGATGTAAGAAACTCGTTTTCAGAGATCGCCTTTTTATCGAACAGTACCTTCTTGCTTGTATAGTCCAGCTCTGCTTGATGGAGTGATGCCAGCGCAGCCTTGTAGTTGGCCTCCAATGTTCTGTTTTCCAGTACGGCAAGCACGTCTCCCTGTGTTGCATATGACCCCTTGTCGATTTGAACATGCTTCAGGATACCACCCTCTTCTGCCACAATGTCGATATGATTTCTGGCATGCACCGTACCGGTAATCTCCAGAAAATCAGAAAACGATTGAAGTTCCAGCTCCATGGTTTTCACGGGAACGACTTTTTGCGTATTTTGATTTACCTGCTCCGGAGAATTTTCCGATCCGGGGTTTGGAGCAGGGTTTTGTCTTGTGCACTGTACCAGTATAGGTAAGACAAACAATGCCAGTACTAATATGCGTTTCATAGGTCCCCCTGTCTTCGTTTTCGACGACTCTCTATCTCATTCCCACCATTTTTTACTATCATCATGCCACCAGTCCTATGTCAATATCCTTTGAGCGATACTGTGCCCACAGCCAGCTCCCAGTCGAAATAAGTAATAAGATAATCATGGACCGAGGAATAGTAGCCCACCTGTGCCTGATCCAAGGCCACGCGGATCTCATTAAGCTCTATCTGTGTTGCCAATTTATTCTCGACGAGGGTTTTGGCAATTTCAAATGCCCTGCGGGCGGTGGCAACGCTTTTTAATGCTGCTTCGATCCTAATGTTCGCTTCCTGCATACGAAGCTCGATGTTGCGTAACTCAACTTCTATGCTCTCATTTAGCTTAGCAATACGGGTCGATACCTTTTCCAGCTCTATTTCCGCTTTTTTTACCTGAGCGCCTGTATATCCCCCGGAGAATATGGGAATGCTCAGGGCCAGACCCAGGACTAAATTGTTGCTGTCGTTTTCTAACCTGAATTGATCCGAGGCTGCTGCATGACTGTAGTTGAGGGTAGCACTTAACGTGGGGTAGTAGTTAGACTTCTGCACCAGTATGTTCATCTCCCGCAGCTTAATCTCCCACACCAGTACATTGTGGTCAGGTCTCCTGCGTATCGCTTTTTCAAATGATATCGGGCCGGGAATATCAGGATAGGAATCCATAGAGCCTCTGAGTGTAAGGGTTTCATCTATGGGGATTCCGGTTAAAACTTTCAAATTGTTGAGGGCAAGGTCGTAGTCCCTGCGTGCTTCCAAAGTTTGAGGAATGGCGTTTCGCCAGTTCACCTCTGCCTGCAGCAGGTCAAACTCTGAGACCACACCGCTCTCATACCTGTCTTTCATGTTATCGTAGTTCTCTTTGGAACTCGCCTCTGAATTCCGTACCACTTCGAAGATCTCCTTCAGAAGCAGGACCTGATAGAAGTCTTTTTTTACCTGAACTATGACCCCCTGGCGTACCGATTCGAACATATGGGCACTGAGGTCCTTCAGGTATCGAGCAGCTTTTATTCCACGAAGAACCTCAAAACTAAATAAGGTCTGGTTCAATTCGGCATAAAGCTGATATTCATTGTTGTACGATCCAATGAATGTAGTGCTTTCAATAAAATTCCGGTTGTATCCCAAGCCAGCATTGAGATGCGGAATGATTCTGGAATATACTGCCGACGTTTCCGCTGAAGCGGTTTTTATTTCGAGCCGGGCAAGCTGAATATCTCTGTTGTTGTCTTGGGCTTCTCCTACGATCTCTTCGAGATCGTAGGAGACTGCAAATACGTTTACAGATGTGATCATGGTCAGTAACACCGCTATCGCCCAGCTTTTACCCATCTACTTCTCCGTTAATACATGATTCTCAATAGTCC
>SDBU01010708.1_pt1 | contig 10139 bp, 9 predicted proteins | sample 2277071 | NCBI WGS metagenome assembly SDBU01 (sample SAMN10397929, study PRJNA504765) | marine sediment metagenome | isolation source: marine sediment core GS08_GC12, 126 cmbsf | place: Arctic Ocean: Gakkel Ridge, Loki's castle | collected 2008 | reverse complement strand
AGTAAGACCTTTAAGTCGGAAAATTCTTCCTTAAGCAAAAGCGCTGCTTCAACTAGATCACGCTGCCCCTTCCATGAACGGAGAACTCCTACACACCCGACTACGGGATCTGCGTCTCCAATACTGAACTCTTTTCGTATTTCGTCGATATTCGTGACACTTTCAGGATCGAATTTATACAGGTCAACACCTGCAGGGACCGAAACAACATGTTCATCGCTGCAACCGGTAGCATCCATGACCAGCCCCTTTACAACTTCGCCACTGGAGATAACACGATCCGTTAGTCTATTATACAGATATCGAGTCGCTGCAAGATCGTTCAGGGGCACTGTGATATGCCTGCTTCTGACAATTTTGGCTGAATTAGCGCGAGCTGGCAATGCGAAGATCCAGTGGTCCTTGGAGCTGTGACAGTGCACGATATCCGGCTTAAATCTCTTAAATGCCTTCCAACCTGCAAAAGCCGAGATGGGATCGAAGGCACCCTTCATATTGACAGAGATGAAATCCATACCGGATTTCCTGCATTCCTCCTCAAGCATCCCGCCGGTTTTGCAAAGGATCATAACATCATGACCTCGTTTCACGAGTTCAGCTGACTCCTGGAGGATGCGGATCTCTTGCCCGCCCCAACCATCCGATGCTTCAGTGTGAACGACTTTCAAAGCCTGACCTCACTATTCCATGTATATCGTATATCTTTTCCAACTCCAACATATCACCCTTTCTCCTCAATCATAGTTCACTATTAGTCTCCAGAACTCTGTAATAAAGGTCTATCTGTTCTTTAATGTTCATCTCCCAACTATATCCCAGGACAGCATTGCGAGCTTTATATCCTATTTCCCCACGAGTTTTTTCATTAGTTAGTTCGACTATTCTCTCCAAAAGATGTTCCGGTTTATCTGTTGATGACAGAAAGTAGCCATTTACACTATCTTCAATAATATCTGACACACCGTCAGATTCTGTAGTAATAACAGGCAGTCCTGCTGACATCGCCTCAATTGTAGTATTGGCAAATGGATCGAAAACGGTTGGCGTTATGAAAATATCGGCTGCAGCATAGAATTTTATAACATCTCCGGATGTATCAGGAAAAACTGTGCGTGAAATAATCTCACTGTATTTATGTCGATTTTTTACTTCGTCATGACCTACTACAAGGAGTTTTATCCCCATTCTGTCCATCTGAGATATGCCACCCTCTAAAAGGGCATCCATTAAAATGTAAAGCCCTTTTCTCCTGAAATTTGAACCGATGAACAGAATAACCAGATCTTGCGAGGAAAATCCGAACTCATGCCGTGATATATCACGATGCCGCTGTCTGTTCTCGGGTGAAAAATATTGACTGTCTACTCCGTTATGTATTACTGCAACCATATCTTCAGGAATATCATGTTGGGAGAGGATGCCCTGTTTATTGAAATTTGAGTTGGCTATTATTTTCTGAATACGACCTGGTACGTAATAGTGCCTTTCCAGTGCCATAATCAGATAATCCAGGGGATTAAACCATACAATGAGTCTTTCAAGTAAGGTCATACCGGCATTCTTCACCCTGAGATAGGCGCAATGACAGCCACCAGCCGCAGTAACGATACCAGGCCCGAATGGGCGTATCTGATGATGGACGATATCATAAGACGATCTGGCGAGAGCACTTCTTAAAAAGAACATAAAGGTCAATATTTTCATGAAACCAAAAACGCCTGGAGCAGGTACATAATGAAAAACTGGGCCTTCTCCAACATTACTATCTATATGATGCGCATAAACATGAGCTTCATGGCCTTCATCAAGCAGGTGGTCCACCAATTGGCATGTCCTCCTCTCACTACCACCAAGCCTGTTATAGTTGAAACTGACAATTGCGATCTTCAATATTTATTTCACCCTTTCAGCAATAATGAATACATATCCACCTGGTTCGTCTGTGGGTACTGATCGGGCCTTTAACCAACCCGACAACCCACCCAACAAAAACCTGAGAAGTTCATCGACAGGTTTAATATTTAGTGAACGTACCAGGCGAAAAGGGAGAAAAATCGTTTTGAAAATTGCAGAAGTCATAAATGACCAAAGCAAAACCACGGATGGCGGAGCGACATAGAAATGGCTTGTCAGTTCCATGCCAGATGATTTAATCAAATCACCCCAGGTTTCAATGGAAAAGATATTCAAGTGCCCCGCACGCTGATTCTTCTTTTCGCCATATATTGTAGCAGCACTCCTGAATCCAAAAGCCCTCAGGAAGCGGGAAGCAAATAGCATTTCAGCAAAATATACCGAAGGAACAGAAAATATAAGCTTGCCACCGGGTATTAGAATTCTTGAGATCTCACCCAGAACACCCTCAATATTATTCATGTGCTCCATAGCGCAAATGCTTACAACGGAGCGGAAGCATTCATTGTCAAAAGGAAGAACTCCAGCGTCTGATGCCAAAACCGCTTTATATACCCCAGATTCTCTTGATTTTTTAAGCGATACCAGATCGATATCAATACCTAATTCGATTTTGCCGCGAAATGATGAAGCTGAGAAAACCCCATCACCGCACCCGAGATCCAGTGCAGGTGCAGTGAAATCCATGCGAAGCAGGTTTTCAGCTTCCATGGTTTTCATAACAGGTATCCATGGGCGATAGAGAAAATGGCGGTTTTCAAGAAATTTACTGTATGATGATTCAGTCATGATTGCGCTCGAAAAAAATATTTATTGTTAGAAAATTCAACTGCTGAAAATTAGCAAATAAACCTACGCTAGTTTATCTTCAATGATCTTTATCACCTCTCCTGGATGGATCTCTGTCAGACATTTACTGATTTTACTCCCATTACAACCATCCTCCATACAGGGTCTGCATTCATGTTGAGACGTAATTACCGTGTCATCTTCTCCTCTCGGCTCCCAAATAGAATTCGCCGAAGGTCCAAACATCGATACAACAGGCGTTCCCAAGGCAGCGGCCATATGCATCGGAGCACTATCCACCCCGAAAAACATAATCGCCCGGTCAATTATTGCTGCAAGTTCTTTCAGTGTGAGACTTCCTGAAAATACTATTGGACTGGTTGAACAGTGATTTACAATTTCAGTGACCATATCAATTTCCCTTTGTGCAGGGCCTGATGTTAAAATTACAGGAACACCCATATTCTGAATATGATCAACTACAGCGGCATTTCCTTCTATAGTCCAAGCTTTGAACATCCATCTGGATGTAGGATGGATATGAACGAAATGCTCTCGCTCTCCCATACCGCTGCTCTCTAACAAGTGTCTGACTTTTTCCGCAGCCGCTTCCGGATAGTAGAGATCAACTTTCCTGTCGCCTCCATTAATCCCGAAAGCCGATATCAGAGAAAGATCACGATCTATCGTGTGTATCCTCCAGTCAGGTTTTATTGCGATGTGGGTATAGAGTTTTCTTTTACCCATCATCCCTCTTCCACGGGGATCATATGCCAGACGGTATCTGGCTCCTGAAAGAAACGAAACGAGAGCCCCCCTGTCACCATCCGTAAAGTTTACCGTCATGTCAAAACGGCCCTTTCGGACTTCACTTATTACTCGCAATTCCTCTTTTACACGGGCAGCAATGCTCGCTGTTAGAGTATCTCTGTTAAAGACTATAATGTGATCCAGTACAGGATTACCACTTACCATTTCCTCTGTACCACTATTTATCATGAGAGTCAGATCTGCCTTCGGAAAAGTTGCTTTTAAAGCCTTCAAAGCTGGTATTGTCAGCAACACATCACCAATATGGCGAAATTTTATTGCGAGCACGCGCTGTATATCAGAAAAAGGGAGATTCATAAGATTCCATCCTCCTGAATCTCCCTCAACTTCGCATATTTTGCGAAAGTATAAACAGCATAAAGAACTGCCAGTTTAAACCCAATATAGCCATCTAAAAAACCTCTCCTCAAGACATACATTCTAAAAAATGTGAACAATGGGCGTAAAACAATATCAATCCACAGTGCTCTCTTGCCTTCCCGATCAGCCTGAATTGCCGCCAGGGTACTATACCTTTCCATTCTCCTGAGATAATCACTCGTATCTTTATACGTCAGATGTATGATTGCTCCCGACATTTTTTCAACACTTCCGTCTATTTTTACACACTCGTGTACTTCACGGTCTATAAAACGGCCCTTATCTTTACGGAATAGTCGAAGGTTATAATCTGGCCACCACCCTCCATGTTTGATCCATCTTCCGCCAAAATAGCCCTTTCGTGGCATATTGAATCCATCGGCTTGAATTTTACTTGATGCCAATAAGACTATGATTTCATCTCTCAATTCCGGAGTAACTCTTTCATCTGCGTCAAGGCTTAAAATCCAGGGGCCTACAGCTTGATCTATGGCAAAGTTCTTTTGGTTGGAGAAACCGTCAAAACGCCGATGTGCAACCCTCGCACCTGTATTTTCAGCAATTTCTGCAGTAGCATCCGTACTCCCTCCATCACATACAATAATTTCGTCAGCAAAGGCCAGGCTCTCTAAACAGCCGGGAAGATTTTCCTCTTCATTTTGCACTATAATTACTGCGCTGAGCTTTTCTTTCACTCTATCACCCGATAATCATTCCTTTACCCCACAAGAGGGCAATAACAAAAACAATTGATATCCAGTTGTTATACTCCCTATGCTTGACGATCAGAGCCCACTGAAAATTTCCTGGAACATATTTTGGAAGCTTCGGAAAAGGGAAAAAACGAGGAACACTATCTACATATTTTCCCCACTCTTCAGGATGTCTTTTCATGAGGTATTCTTCTTCATTCCTGATCGTATGGGAATAAAGCCAGTAAAATACAGCAAAATACAGGAAAACCATCCAAAGAATATCAGCTATGATCACAAATCCAAAACCAAGGAAAAAATTTCCTACATACAAGGGATTACGGCAAAGGCTGTAGGGACCTTCAGATGTTACCCTTTCATTTTTTATAATATATCCGGAAGCCCATATTCTGATTCCCTCTCCTAACAAAATGAAAGGGCTGCCCCAATAAAGAGAAAGCCTGTTTGGCTTTGCGACAAGAAAAAATGCAAGAGCTAATATCGCAGAAAAAACTATCCTGTTACGACTGCCCCAATAAAATACGGAATTCAATAGTTTTCGCATTACAACATCTCACTTAATTCAGGTAAATTACACCCAGGCAAGCCTGGGTTCTCTGACATGGGATCATAAAAGAGCAGATCTTAATCCATTAACTCCTTTGCTGCCAGAAGTATTTCTTGTGGTCTCAATAACTCCATGCAAACTATATTATCGCATTCCCTTTTAACGCACGGACTGCAATCCTCATCCGACTGCACCCATCGGTGGATGGACCCTTCCGGTCCGTTCCTGGCACCGAGGGTGGCACCGTAAAAGGATACAGTCGGCGTACCCATATGCGCCGCCAGGTGGATGAGACCTGTATCACCGCCTATAACCAGCCTGGCTCTCCTGAAAATACCAGCCAGAACCGGTATTTCCTCCCTGTAGATAACACCTCCCCTGTTAATGCCATCAATTATCAATTCTGCCCTGACTCTTTCTTCCTCGTTGCCCGCAAGGGCTATTACAGGTGCATGTTCACTAAGAGCACACGCTACCTTTCTGAATGAATCCTGCGGTAGAACTTTGGTTTGGAAGCCGGCTCCAACCACCAGAACGACAGGGCTGTCGGCCCCATCATTGGCAAGAATCTGTTCAGCCTTTACACCGGCTCCCTCCGGCACAGTCAGGCCAGGATCAGCAAGTTCACCTGGAACATCCAGCACCTTTGATACCAGTGACATTATCTGGCGTGAAACCGGAAGGCTTGTATCGACATGAACCTTGTCACGGTAAAACCTGGCGCTTAAGGGCTCACGGCAGATCTCCCGGGAAAACCCCGCTACAAACCCGGCACCGGAAAATTTTGAGAGCAGGGCGCTCTTGATCAAACCCTGGATATCCAGTGCAATATCATACTTGACCCTTCGGATATCCTCAACCTGATGCCGGAGGTCACTGGTAGCTTTTTTAAAGCTTCCGGCAGTAAAATTTCTGCCCCACCCCTTTGGATCCACAACGTGTAGATGTGAGAGACCTTCAAAGAGCTCCATGACACTGGAATAACGTCTGTCTACCGCCCATCCAATCTCCAGATCAGGTCTGGAAAGCATCAGGCTTCTCACAGCGGGCATGGCATGCAGTATATCGCCCAGCGCCGACAGTTTTATGATAAGTACCTTCATCCTGATCCCTCAAGGATCCTGCTGCACTCGGCCAGTACCACATCAACTGTCACATCATCAAAACACTCCAGTTCTGTTGGACAATCCCTGAGAAAACACGGCGCACACGGTGCTTTCCCTCTTATGACAACAGCCGATTCCGAAAAAGGTCCCGTAGCATCAGGGTCAGTTGAACCGAAGAGGGCAACTACGTTAGCACCTACTGCCGCGGCCAGATGCATGAGGCCCGAGTCGTTGCATACTACCAGCTGCGATACAGCGAGGATTCCTCCCGCTTCGACCAGTGACGTCCGCCCTGAAAGGTCTGTAGCCGAGTCCCCAATACCTTCCGTTACCATACCGCACACGGTGGATTCCGCCGCACTTCCCACCACCACAATGGAATAACCCATTTCCGAGAACCGCTTACCTAATTGCACGTAACGGAGCGAGGGCCACATTTTAGCGGGACCGTAACTGGCCCCCGGAGCCAGGGTAACGGTTCTTTTCTCAAAACCCACAGCAGGTTTCGGAACAAGTCGGGGAGCAAGATCCACTTCAGCGGAGAATCCCAGGGAATGGACCAGATCCATGTAATAACCCACCTGATGACCCTCACCCCCCTTTTTATTAGGCCTGGTAACCGGATGGGTCAGCAAAATACGCCTCATATCAGTATCATATCCCCCGCGAAGGGGAATTCGTGCCGCACCGGCTATAAGCGCTGCCTCAAATGCATTCTGAAAGAGAACAGCGCAGTCGAACTGTTCCTTTTTCAATTCCCCCGCCAGCCGGTACTTGCCCTTCATGCCGGAATGCTCTCCGGGATCCTTGTACTCCATGACCGTATCGGCTGAAGGCGACATCCTGATCACATCGGCAACCCAGGGTTTTGCAAGCACTATCAGTAACCCTTCGGGAACTGATCGTCGAAGGGCCTCCAGCCCCGGAAGCGCCATTACGGCATCTCCTATCCAGTTGGGAAAACGCACCATGATTCTGGGATCTGGAGTCCTCTGCCTGAGATCTTCCGCAAGAGATGATCTCACTGGACCCGTCCTGTCAGTGAAAGTATCCTGTCCACATTCCTTGCTGACGCTCCCGTTTTCCCCTCCGATGCGCCCCTGGCTGATGCACCGACTCCCAGGCGATAATCCTCATCAACTGAAAACCTCTGGATGATCTCTGCCAGGGCCTTTGAATCCTCTATTACTACACAGCCTCCCGATTTAATGAGGTCATCAGATATTTCACGGAAATTCTCAAGGTGTGGTCCAGAAACAACCGGTATGCCGAAGGCAGCAGGCTCCAGTAGATTGTGGCCTCCCACCGGTACGAGGCTGCCGCCGACAAAGGCCGCATCAGCGATCGAGTAGAAAGATTCCAGGACTCCCATTGTATCTACAAGAATAACGCTGCCGACGGCAGCATTTCCCTTCTGAATATCGCTATACCGGAAGAATGTAACTCCCGATTCCACGAGCAACATAGCAACCTCCTCGAACCGCTCCGGGTGTCGTGGTACCAGGGCGATAAGCAGATCGTGGGAACCTTTCCGGGACAGGAGACTGAGGACGGTCTCCTCCTCTGTTTTGTGAGTACTGCCGGCCACAAGCAGAAAACGGCCGTCAGCCCACATTTTTACCTCTTCCGGCAGTTCAGCGGGGGCCGGCTTCCTGTCATGTTTTGTATTACCTGTGGAAAACACCCTGTCTGCGGGTGCCCCCATTGCTATGATCCTCCTGGCATCCTCCTCGCTCTGCATGAGAAAAGCGTTTATCCCGTCAAGGATCGGCCTGAAGAACCATCTGAAGTTGAGGTATCTCTTAAAAGATCGGTCAGAGATCCGGCCATTTACCATGACAATAGGGATACCCCTCCGAATACAGGAGTAAAGGAAATTAGGCCAGATCTCCGTTTCAGCCATTACGAATACAGTTGGCCTGACCCTGTCGAGGGCTCTTCCCACAGCAAAGGGGAGATCCATGGGGAAGTAGAAGATCTCGTCAGCAGCTTCGCATTCTGCCAGAGCTGTATTCTGTCCGGTAACAGTCACTGTTGAGAGAAAAAGTCCACTCTTGCCTTCAAGCTGTCTGGAGAGAAGATCCAGCATTGGTGTGACAGCTCGCACTTCGCCAACTGAAACGGCATGTATCCAGAGGGGTCTGTCTGCACTTTCCGGTACCCCTCCCAGCCTCTGGGAAAGGCCTGTTCGTCTTCGGGGAGCAAACAGCAGCTGCGCAGCCGTCCAGGGGAGCATTACAAGAGCAGCCAGAAATATGAGCGTATTATAGAGTATTATTCGAGGGAAAATACCTGACAACTTACGGAGCCTCCATCTCCAGGGCATCTGCAGGAGGGCCGCTGAAGCTGTATCGAGCAAGTTCTGCCACTATGGAACCTACCTTCACTTTGCTCTTCATGAGTACGGGCATCCTCACTTCATCATCGGTGACCCACACGAAAAGTTCACCTTTGCGCCGAAAGATCCCTTCGTATTTTAACAACGGGTGTATCTTGATGGTCTTGAACGTTCCGGCACGAACTGTGATCTCCTCCCTGGCGAGTACATCCACGATGAGCTCCCAGTTTTTCCTGCCTTCAAAAACCATGAACTGTATTCTGTCGCCAACATTCAATTCTTCGTCCCTGATGGCATAGAATGAAGACAGGGAATCATGTACAGATTCAGGAATCTCATAAAGATCGCTCATGGTTTCACCCTTTTCCCTGACAATGCGAGTCACCAGATGCCTGTTCTGGTCGAAAACAAGCACCCTTTCCTTCCTCCTGCCACCTTCCCTGGAGTTGACTACATATTTGTGAGTCAGGCCGCTTGCAGGATCAATGTAGGATTCTATACGATTCCTGACTTTATAAAAAATATCCAGATAGGGTCTGGATTTCGCTTTGGATACTATCCTGTAAACCTTCTCTTTCCCTTCCCCCGTGTAAGCTTCTACACTCATTGTTGAGTCACCTGCTACGATTCCTGCCCATTTGAGCACGAATTCAAGGTACTCGCCTGGACCGTAAGCACCTACCGGCCCTGTCTTGGCCGATGTTACATCTTGCTCCTTTTCTTCTTCAGATGCTATCTCTGCTTTTTCGGCCGCTTCCCCTGTTTTTTCAGGTTCAGGTTTGCCGATCCACCGTTTATGAGCCTCTGGTTTCTCCCTCGAAAGAACCGGGCGCTGGATCTCGGGTTCAGTAACACGTCCGGGATGTCTGCTGATCACGGTTACTGCCTGTCCCTGTTCTACTGTGCCGGCTTCAGGAATCTCTATTTCTCTTTCGCCCGCATTCTCAGATTCCCTATCAGAAGGTGTTGAGATCTCCATTATTTTTTCGGCAGGTGCCGGCTTGAAAAAATCGATAACAGTATTGTTGCCGTGACTCGATATTTCATATTCCGGGATCTCCTTCAGGGTGATCTCGACCCTGGCGATCCTGCCTGCATACTCATCAAACTGTACGGCCCTGACCGAAGTAACCAATCCTGAAGGTGTTTCAGGTTGACCTTCAAGAACAGACAGTTCGGCATCAGGGAAGTCCACTATCAGCCTGATGGGGTTGGAAAGTTTGATTTCGGAGTAGGACAGGGGAATATCACTTTCAATGATCACACTAACCTTGTCTACCTGCTCCACGGCAGTAACTGACATGATCCTGCCCAACACGATCTCATTGGTAGATGTCTTTACTCCCCCACTTAAGAGTGAACAGCCGGTGATCAAACCGACATGAATAAGAGCTATTATCGCCGGCAACGCAAGAATTTGAGTCTTCTTCAATTTTGATAGGGTCGTAAAAAGTCCATCCATGGCTTTTTACTCCACGGAAAGAGAAAAATGTCATTTTCACTTTCCTCACAAATCAATGACTTGCGGTGCAAGTCATTGA
>SDBU01010707.1_pt1 | contig 10140 bp, 10 predicted proteins | sample 2277071 | NCBI WGS metagenome assembly SDBU01 (sample SAMN10397929, study PRJNA504765) | marine sediment metagenome | isolation source: marine sediment core GS08_GC12, 126 cmbsf | place: Arctic Ocean: Gakkel Ridge, Loki's castle | collected 2008 | reverse complement strand
GCCGTGTGGAAAGCGACATCAGAACGAGAAGGTTTACTGTTTACCTGTGTACCTACCTGAATGAGCTGTGGTTAATTAACAGCCATTATTATGAATTTGTCGAGCAGTTTTATGAGGTGGCAGAGAAGGTGGAGATTCCGCGGGAAACAATAGACCAGTATAGTAGGTTTGTTACGGAATACAATGCCTTTGTCCAGCATTTCCAGGAGCAGATAGTTGAGCTAAAGAAGGTTGCCAAGACAGAGATTGAGCCACCCAGCGTCAAGTTGGCTAGAGAGTTATCGGAGGTAAAGACTATTCAGCCTACCCAGGAGGGAGAGGAGAAGCCTTCCCCGCCTACTGAACATAAAGGGTATATTATGTAGAAGACTTTTAGAAGTAAGTGGGGGGAGGTCTAAGGTAAAGAGGTCTTCTTTATCTACCTCACCCCCTTAATCCCCTTCAGGGTGAACCCCTCTCCTTCAAGAGGCTGTTTAGTTGTCATTGCGAGGAATGTCATTGCGAATGTAATGAAGCAACCTGAGGTGCCGAAGCAATCTCTGAAGGCAATAGTGAGATTGCTTCGCTTCGCTCGCAATGACAGTTTGGGTTGATAAACGTTTCTTTCAAAGGAGAGGGAGAAGATAAAGAAAGAGGGGCTAGCGCCCCTCTTCGACACCCTGTTAGGCTGAGTGTCTGCTTCAAGGGAGGACAATTAAAACATGAAGTTAGCTATTGCCCAGGTGGTCTTGGGGGCACTTATATTAGTTAACTGGCTCAGTCTTAGCTTGGGTGTTGCCTGGTGGAGAGTTTCTACTTGGCCTGAGCACGACTTGCTTGAGGGCGTCTGGAGGGTTCTTACCCTTCCTCCGTTTACCGCTTTTCTTGTGCTGGGTCTGGCCGTGCTTGGCTGCGGAATAGCCCAATTATTAAAGGCAAGACGGTTGAGGTGAGCATTATGCGTAGAGTAGCCTTGCCCTGTGGTGTGGTGGGTGGAGTGTGGGGTGTTCTGGCTCCTGTTGTGGTGCTGCTGCCTATTCGGGGGCGCAGTTTGCTGGAGATGGGGGGCATAGTCGGGGAAGTCTTGCCCTGGCTGGGCTTCATAGCCGTGCTAGGGGCACTGGGACTGGTAGGATTGAGGCTACGTATCCGGAGCCATAAGCTGGGGAAGCCTTTCCTGTGGGCGAGTGCCGTAGCTATGCTGTTGGTCAGCCTTTTTACCCTCTTCGGTGTGGGTCTGCTTTTCATTCCTACTTCAGCATTGCTACTGGTGGCTGCTATTGGTCTTAAGCGAGAGTTATCGGTGGTGAAGTGAGGTTGTTTAGTAAAGGGATTAGAAGGGGCGAAGCCCCTTTAAGAAATACTTCCCTCTCCCCTTCAAAGGAGAGTCAAAGAGAGGCTCCACCTCTCTTATATGACTAAATCCCCTTCCCCTTAGTAAGGGGAAAGGGACAAAGGGGATGGGGTTACTGTAAAATAAAGGATGAGAGGTTGGTAAACAATTTATGGGGAGCTTTTGGAAGTGGTGGTGAGTAAACCTATTGTGGCCATTATTGGCCGGCAGAATGTGGGCAAGTCTACCCTGCTTAATCGTCTGGCGGGTCAGCGGATAGCCATTGTCGCTGACCTGCCGGGGACGACCCGTGACCGTATCTTGGCTAATGTTACCTGGCAGGGGGTTGAATTTACCGTAGTTGATGCCGGTGGTCTTGAGCTAGAGCCCGAGTCCCCCGTTGCTCAGGAGGTCAGGGGGCAGGTAGAGGTGGCAATTGCTGAGGCCGATGTGATTATCTTTGTCGTTGATGTTAGAGACGGGATAATCCCCGCTGACCTGGAGATAGCTGATATGCTTCGCCAGACAAATAAGCCCTTAGTATTGGTGGCTAGCAAGGCAGATAATGACCGCCTTGAGGCTGAGGCAGTGGAATTTTATACGCTGGGGCTGGGTGAGCCATTAGCCATTAGTGCCTATCATGGTCGGGGCATTGCCGAGCTGCTGGATAGGGTTACCGCCTTGCTACCTGGCCCGTCAACGGTTGAAGCCGAACCAGAGGTTATGAAGCTGGCTATTGTCGGCAGACCCAATGTCGGTAAGTCAACATTGCTAAACGCCATCGTTGGTGAGGAGCGAGCGGTTGTTGATGCTGTCCCCGGGACTACCCGCGATGCTGTAGATACATTATTTGACTTTAATGGGCAAAGTGTGCTACTTATTGATACAGCTGGTATCAGGCGGCCGGGGCGGTTGGGGGTGGGTGTGGAGCGGTACAGTGTAATCCGTGCCCTGCGGGCTATTGACCGGGCTGATGTCGTGTTGCTTGTGCTTGATGCTACTGAGGTGGCTACGGCTCAGGATATGCATATCTCCGGTTATGTGCAACGGGCGGAAAAGGGGATTGTGCTGGTAGTTAATAAGTGGGACCTGGCTGCGGGCAAGGGGGTGGCTAATTATGATAAGTACATCAGGCGCCAGTTCAAGTTTTTGTCTTATGCGCCGGTGCTGTATGTTTCCGCTTTGTTGGGGCAGGGGGTAGAGATGATGATACCCCAGGCGCGTCAGGTGTACCAGGAGCGACTCAAGCGCGTGCCGACCACCACGGTTAATAATGTGGTTCAGCAGGCGGTAGCAGCGCATATTCTGCCTCGAGTTGGCAGCAAGCAACTGAAGGTTCTGTATGCTACTCAGGCGGCGGTGAGCCCGCCGACCTTTGTCTTTTTTGTTAATGATGCTCGGTTGGTGCACTTTTCCTATCGCCGCTACCTGGAGAACAAGCTGCGTCAGGCCTTTGGCTTCACCGGTAACCCGTTTCGTTTAGTCTTTAAAACTAGAGGTGAGGCATGATAATCGCCGAATTTGCCGGCGTAGTAGTTCTGGGTTATCTTCTAGGCTCTATTCCCTTTGGGGTACTCATTGGTAAGAGAATGGCCAAGGTAGATATCAGGCAGCACGGTAGTGGCAAGATGGGGGCGACTAATGTCTTGCGTACGGTGGGTAAAAAAGCGGCAGTGGCTGCAGTTGCCTTGGATATATTGAAGGGAGTGCTGGCAGTAACATTTGCCCGGTTAATTGTTGGTGAGGGCTATTTGGTGCTGGGTGGCTTCGCCTTTGGGGCACTGGTTGCCCAGTGTCTGGCAGCACTGGCGGCAATAGCGGGGCATAATTGGCCGGTGTTCCTCAAGTTTCATGGGGGGAGGGGTGTGGCTACCTTTTTGGGGGGACTCGTTGCCTTGTTTCCACCGGCAGCCATATTTGGTGGTGAGGTCTTGATTATTGGGGCGGGCTTAACCCGGTATGCCTCGCTGGGGTCTCTTGCCGGGGTGGTAGGCACCTATGCCATTTTAGTGCCCCTTACTATCCTGAATGGGTTCCCTATTGAATATTTGGGTTATACTTTGATTGGCACCATATTAATTATTATTATGCACCGGGGCAATATCGCTCGACTGGTGTCTGGCAAGGAACGCCGGCTGGGGGAAAAGGCAGAGCAAGTAGACTCGCCCCCATTTCCAGAAAACACGGGGTAAGTTATGCCCAGAGTTGCTATCATTGGCACCACTACCTGGGGAATGACTTTGGGGGTGGTGTTAGCTCATAAAAAACTACAGGTTAGGTTGTGGGCGCGGACAGAGCGAGAATCCATCGAACTGAGAAATACCGCCCCTAATTTATACTTGCCATCCGGTGTTACCTTTCCTCCTCAGCAGCTATCTATCACCAGTTCGCTAACTGAAGCCTTGTCCCATGCCGATGCGGTTATTATGGCTGTGCCGTCGCAAAGCATGCGGCAGAACATTAAGTTAGTCGCAGGTTACTTCAAGCGGTTGGTGCTGATAATAAGTGCCGCCAAGGGTTTGGAGCTGGGCACTAATAAACGTATGTCGCAGGTGATTGCTGAGGAGATAGACCCGCAGCTTCGGTCTAGAATTTGTGTTCTTTCTGGTCCTAACCTTGCCCGCGAGATTCTGAATGAGCTACCGGCAGCTACGGTGGTGGCGGCGGAGAAGGAATATGTAGCCAAAAAAGCGCAGAGGCTACTTAATACACCTAACCTTTGTGTATACACTAATACTGATGTCATTGGTGTGGAACTGGGGGGAGCATTAAAAAACATAATTGCTCTGGGGGCTGGTATGGCTGATGGGCTGGGCTATGGTGACAATGCTAAGGCAGCGTATATTACCCGGGGCCTGACTGAAATTACGGCTTTAAGCGTTGTCCTGGGGGCAAATCCGCTTACCCTCTCTGGACTGGCTGGCTTGGGCGATTTGATAGCTACCTGTGCCAGCCCGTTAAGTCGTAACCATTATGTGGGTGAAGAGTTAACCAAGGGGCGCTCGTTGACCGAGATAATCGACTCAATGGATGGTTTTGCTGAGGGGGTAACCACCACTAGTGCTGCCTGGGAGCTAGCCCAGCAGTTGGGTTTGGAGATGCCAATCACCGAAAAGATCTATCAGGTACTGTACCGGGGTCTTGACCCGCGTCAGGCAGCCAGTGAACTTATGGCAGCTGAAGCCACGCACGAGTTAGCCGGGCGGAGGTGGAATCTTTTCTCTCTCTTTAGGCGTCAGAAGCGTTCTTGAGCTTATGTAGCCGTTCTTTCCCGCTTTCCTCGCCGTGGCATATTCTCTGGGCCTAAACTATCAGCTAGTTCGCGGAGTAGCTGGCGCTGTTTCTCAGTCAGTGATTTCGGGGTGACTACAAATAGCATAACTAGCTGGTCACCACGCCGGTTTCGATGCAAGTGGGGGAAGCCCTTGCCTTTAAGCCGAAAGACGGAGCCTGTTTGGCTACCTGGGGGAACCTTGAGCTTGGTCTTGCCGTCAAGGGTAGGCACCTCTACCTCAGCGCCGAGGGCAGCCTGGACAAGGTTGACGGGGAGCTCATAATAAATATCGTCACCATCTAGGGTGAAGAACTCATGCTCTAGTACTGAGAGAGCAACGTAAAGATTTCCAGGCGAACCCCCCTTTGTCCCGGCTTCACCCTCACTACTAAGGCGTATCTGAGAGCCATCATCAACTCCGGCCGGAATCTTGACCAAGATATTGCGCTTGTGCTTCTCCCTGCCGGTGCCTCGGCATTGCGGGCAGGGCTCAGTAATAACCGTACCCTCACCATGGCACCGGCTGCAGGTAGTGGTGTTCACAAAGCGACCAAATAAAGTCTGATGGGTGCGGCTTATTTGTCCCGTGCCATTGCAGCTGGGGCACTGGCTGGATTGACTGCCCGGTTTACTGCCGATACCGTGGCACAGCGTGCAGTTTTCAGTGCGTGATATGTTTATTTCTTTCTCGCAACCGAAGGCTGCCTCCTCAAAAGTGATTGTAATCCGGTAGAGGAGGTCAGCACCTCGGCGGGGGGCTTGCCGGGTGGTGGTAGTTGTCCCGCCGAAGAAGGCATCAAAAATATCACCGAAGCCGCCGAAGTCAAATCCCCTCCCGAAAATACCTTCAGCGCCACTGTGGCCAAAGCGGTCATAGGCAGCACGCTTATCAGGGTCGGAGAGCATTTCATGAGCTTCATTAACCTCTTTGAACCTCTCTTCAGCTCCATCTCCACGGTTGTGGTCAGGGTGGTACTTAAAGGCCAGCTTTCGGAATGCCCTCTTTATTTCCTCATCGGTGGCATTTCTACCTATACCGAGAACATCGTAATAATCCCGTTTCGTCGGCATGTTTTTAGAACCCTATCCCCTTTTTCCCCTTCCCCTTACAAGGGGAAGGGGAATTAGTTATGTAAGAGGGGCTTCGCCCCTCTTGAACTCCCATTACAGAAATTTTGCTATGCCTGCAATTTAGTGTTTAATTCCCAGATTTTTTCTAAGGTTTCTCTTAACTTGGCTGATGCCTCCCGTTCCTCCTTATCAGCCTTGTCGTATTCGGCTAGAAATTCCGTCGTCAATGTGAGAGTAGCCATTACGCCATCAGGTGTATCGCGAAATTTCGGCAATAAGTCATTTCGTTTGTTAAAGGCGTCGATCTGCATTTTAAGCTGTTTAGTGTATTCTTTTTTAAGTTGCTCTCGTTCTTCTAGTAGCTTCTTTCTCTGTTCCATTGACAACCTCCAATGGGGGTTTACACTTCGCGGAACTCACCTTCTACGGTGCCTTCCCCTTCTTTGCCTGGGGGTGGCTCTTCGCCGGTGGGCGGCTCACCCTCAGGGGATGGCTCAGCGCCGGGTGGTTGCTCTTGCTGGTAGATGGCGGCCCCAATCCTTTGCATAGCATCCGATAACTCTTGTGTTGCCTGGCGTATGCTGTTGGTGTCGGTGCCTTGCAGGGCGGAACGTACCGCAGCTATTTTATTCTCCACTTCTTGATTCAGGTCTGAAGGTATCTTATCTTTCTGCTCGCGCAGGGTTTTTTCGGCAGTATAAGCCAGGGTATCCGCAGCGTTGCGGACTTCTACCTCCTCTCGCCGCTCAGCGTCCTCAGCGGCGTGCATCTCCCCCTCTCGCTGCATTCGCTCTACCTCCTCCTTGCTCAGTCCACTGGAGGCAGTAATCGTGATTTTCTGTTCCCGACCGGTACCTTTATCCTGCGCCTTAACGCTGAGAATACCGTTGGCGTCGATATCAAAGCTAACCTCAATCTGGGGTGTACCTCTGGCTGCTGGCAGAACGCCGTCAAGCATAAACCGTCCCAGCGTCCGGTTATCGGCTGCCATCGGTCTCTCCCCCTGGAGCACATGAATCTCGACACTGGGCTGATTATCGGTAGCCGTACTGAAAATCTGGCCCTTGGAGGTGGGGATGGTTGTATTGCGCGGTATAAGGGGTGTAGCCACCGCACCGAGGGTCTCGATACCGAGGGTGAGCGGAGTAACATCAAGCAGCAAGACTTCCTTGACGTCTCCCTGGAGCACCCCCGCCTGAATTGCTGCCCCGATAGCTACTACCTCATCGGGGTTAACCCCCTTATGCGGTTCCCTGCTGAAAAACTGCTTCACCTTCTCCTGGACCAGTGGCATTCTGGTCTGCCCGCCAACCAGTATCACCTCATCGATTTGGGCGGCTGTTTTCCCGGCATCAGTTAGTGCCTGCTGGCAGGGACCCAGACTTTTCTCCACGAGGTCCATAACTAGCTGTTCCAACTTAGAACGGGTTAGAGTAATGTTAAGGTGCTTGGGGCCGCTGGCGTCAGCGGTGATGAAGGGGAGGTTCACCTCGGTCTGCATCACGGTGGATAACTCGGATTTAGTCTTCTCGGCAGCTTCCTTTAACCGCTGCAGTGCCATCTTGTCTTGCCGCAGGTCTATCCCCTGGTCTCGCTTGAACTCATCGCACAGCCAATCAATAACCCTTTGGTCGAAGTCATCGCCACCAAGGTGAGTATCCCCGTTGGTGGCGAGAACTCTGTGTTGAACTTGGATCTTACCCTCTTCCTCCATTGGTCCTAGCTCCAGAATTGATATATCAAAGGTGCCGCCGCCAAGGTCAAAGACGGCGATAATCTCCTCCTTCTTTTTGTCTAATCCGTAGGCAAGGGAGGCAGCCGTTGGTTCGTTAACTATTCGTAGCACCTCCAGCCCGGCTATCTTGCCGGCGTCCTTGGTTGCCTGCCGCTGACTATCGTTAAAATAGGCCGGCACGGTGATTACTGCCTCGGTGACCTTCTCACCAAGGTAGGCTTCGGCGTCGGCTTTAAGTTTTTGTAGAATCATTGCCGAGATTTCCGGGGGGCTATACTCTTTATTGCCCATCGTTACCCAGGCATCATTGTTAGCTGCCTTGGTTATCTTGAATGGCAGCAGCTTCTTGTCATATTCCACAGTGGACTCGTCAAACTTACGCCCCATCAGACGCTTGATACTGAATATGGTATTCTCGGGGTTGGTGATGGACTGGCGTTTAGCGATTTGCCCGACCAGCCGCTCGCCGCTCTTACTTGTGGCGACTACTGAGGGTGTGATGCGTCCCCCTTCAGCATTGGGGATAATTGTTGGCTCTCCAGCCTCCATCACCGCTACCGCTGAAAAAGTGGTGCCTAAATCAATGCCGATAGTCTTTGCCATCTCTTATTCCTCCTTTTTCTCCTCCGCCTCTTCTTCTTCCCCGTTGCCCACTACCACCATGGTGGGACGGATAACCCTATCATGTAGCTTGTAGCCCTTTTGCAGCTCCTCAATAACTATCCCCTCATTACCTTTACTGTACATTACTGCTTCATGGAAGTTGGGGTCAAAAGGTTCATCCAGTGCCTTGATTTGAGATAGTCCCAGAGCTTCCAGGCTTACCCGAAGCTTGCGGGCGACAAGCCGGATACCGTCTACCCAGTCGAGCTTGGCAAGACGAGGTGGCATAGCCGCTAAGGCTCGTTCCAAATCATCGAGGACAGGCAGGAGACTAAGCATAAGTGTGGCGTTGGCAAACTTGCCAATTTCCTCCTTTTCCTGCTCGGTACGCCGTTTGTAGTTGATGAAGTCTGCCTGGGCCCTTTGCCAGTTAGCCAGGTAGCTTTCTGCCTTCGCTTTTTCCTCAGCCAGCGCTTGCTTAAGTGTCTCTAAATCTTCTAATTCAGAAACCGTCGGCTCAGCTCCACTGGTTTGCCCTTCTTCCGGGTCTTGCTGTGTCATTAGTTCTCTACCCCTTCATATTTCTTACCGTATAGCTCAGCTACCAGCCGACTCAGCACCAGAGATAAGTAGCTTACGGCAGGGATAACACGGGCATAGGACATTCGGGTAGGACCGACTACCCCGACAGTGCCAGTTGCTTCGTCACGAAGACCGTATTGGCAAATGACCACGCTACATTCATGGATAACCTCCGCCTCATTTTCCTTGCCGATAACCACCTTCACTGTCTGAATATCTAGCTGGGGTGGGAGAATAGCCCGCAGCAGGTTTTTATGCTCGACCGCCTCCATTAGGTCTCGTAGCCGGTGAGCACCGGCAAATTCTGGCTGGTTAACGATAAAGTGTAAACCATCGAGGTAAGGCTCATCATACTGTTGCTCATCTTCAGCTCGCACCATCTTTAGCACACAATCGGCTATCTGCTGTTCGGCCGGGGAGAGACTAACCGACTTAGCTTGAATCTGCGAGCTGGTCAAGTCGTGGTAGGCGTCATTTAGCTTAGTGGCAATAGATGTTAATCCCGGCTGAGTCATAGTCTGGTCGAAGGTTGTTAGCTGTTGCTTTACCCTGGCGCCGTGAAGCACAAGGACAACCAATGCCAGCAAGTCTTGCAGGGCGACCAGTTCAAGATGTTTGAACCGGGAGCCCACTGGCTTTGGATTAGTAACTACAGCCACATTTTGAGCTATCCGGGCAATAATAGCGGCTGCCAGCCGGAGCCATTCCTCTACTTCTTCCTCCACCTGGTGGAAGAGATGACTTATCAGGCGTTGCTCACCTACGGCTAGTCCGAGGTCAATTAGAGACTCCACATAGTAACGATAGCCCCTGTCAGAGGGTATCCCCCCGGCTGAAGGGTGAGGACGGGTAATGTACCCCTCCTCTTCCAGGTGTGCCATCTCATTACGGATAGTAGCTGAGCTCACCCCCAGCTCATAGCGAGCCAGGATACCTTGTGACGGCACTGGCACCCCGCTGGCAATGTATTGTTCCACTAGTGATTTGAGTATTGTATCTGCTCTTGGAGCTAGCATGTGCCCCTCTTGTTAGCAGTCTATGCTTGAGAGTGCTAACAATTAAAAGTTAACACTTCTGACTATGACTTGTCAAGAGTTTTTCGGAGGAGGGCGCTAGCTGGGAAAACGGAAGCGGGCAAAGAAGGTGGGTCTTTCGGGACAGTTCCCGAACTTCTATTTGAGAAGAAAGGGCTGATTCCAGCGTTAGAAAAGTTGCTCGTATCCATTTAGGGTTGGTTTAACCATGTGCTCTCAATGGAGTGCAGAACTGAATTGCCTCGGTCGTGAGATACTAAAAAGATAGTGTGGAATTTACTCAGTTGATTGAGATTCGGCAGGCAATTATTCCAGGCGTCACGTTCAACCCAGGGATACCTATCGGCAATTAAGAGAATCTTGGGATAAGAAATCGCCGCAAGCTTTTGTAGCTTGTTATCTAAAACTTTGTTCAAGAGAATGCTTAGTTCTGAGGTGGTCCCCGAAATTTAGACAGGTGGTTAAGAGCGGGTTCTGCTCCTATAATGAATACGGAATAGGAGGAGAACATGAAACAGAACCGAAGGAA